>Ga0206123_10000017_pt1 | contig 154127 bp, 136 predicted proteins | sample Helgoland_Spring_2_FD_160086 | JGI IMG/M metagenome (GOLD analysis project Ga0206123, IMG submission 160086) | Pelagic subsurface seawater microbial communities from Kabeltonne, Helgoland, North Sea - Helgoland_Spring_Bloom_20160316_1 | ecosystem: Environmental > Aquatic > Marine > Epipelagic...
TGTTTTAGGTAGAGAAAGTGAACAGTTAAACAATCAACCTCTTTTTTACATCTATGATGATGGAACGGTGGAGAAGAAAATAATTCTTGAATAAATAAAAACCCACTCATTTGAGTGGCTTTATTTTAGTGGGCCTCTTGGAATTCGAACTGAGATTATTTTTTACCGAAATTTAACTTAATTTTTCTAATTCATCTTTAATAAAGTCAGCTAGTTCTTTTACATAGCTTGCTGAAAAATCAAATTTGATCCCTGCTGTTTCGTAAATTTCCCCAATTGTTTTTGTGTATCCTAATTTAAGAGCATCCATATAATTGTCCAAGCCTTGTTCTCCTAATTGTTTATATGAACGCCACATAGCAATTGCTCCTAGTTGCGCCATACCGTATTCAACATAATAGAAAGGAACTTCATATAAATGTAATTGTTTTTGCCAAAGGTTAGCATGTACATTTTCATTTCCTTCCCAATCTAAAATTTGATTTCCTAGTTCTGAAGAAATTGTTAACCATTTCTCTTTTCTCTGTTGTGCAGTATGTTCAGTAGTATAAATCCAATGTTGGAATTTATCAATAGAAGCAACCCATGGTAGAGTTTCTAATGCTTTTTCTAATTGTTCCAATTTTGCTCTTTTTAAATCAGCTGCATCATTATAAAATACATCCCAATGATCCATAGATAACAATTCCATAGCCATAGATGCTAGTTCAGCCACTTCAGACGGAGTTGATTTGAATTCAGTCATTGCTAAATCTCTACTCAAAAAAGAGTGAACAGCATGACCGCCTTCATGAACCATAGTAACAAGATCTCTTTGAGAGCCAACAGCATTCATATAAATATAAGGAACTCCAATTTCATAAAGTGGATACATAAAACCTCCTGGAGCTTTTCCATTTTTTGATTCTAAATCCAAATGTTTCATAGCCTTCATAGTGGAAAGACATTCTCCAAAATAAGGTCTTAGTCTGTTGAAGCACTCTACTGATAAATCAGTTAGTTCAGTTCCTCCTTCAAATGGTTTTAAGGGTGCCAACCCATCAACATCAACAGCTGTATCCCAAGGTTTGTATGAAGTGTATCCTAATTTATCTTTTCTTTTTTGTTCAAATGAATTGATAATAGGAACAATTTCTTGTGCAATAGCATCATGAAAGTTAAAGCAATCTTTAGGCGTGTAATCAAAACGCCCCATAGCCGCAAACATATAATCACGATAATTGTCAAAGCCTGCATTTTTTGCAATTTCTTGCCTTAAAGCAATTAGTTCATCAAATAAATCATCTAAAGCTTTTTCATCCTGCAATCTTCTAGTACTAATTTTATTATAAACTTCTTCTCTTTTAACTCTATCCGTACTTTTTAATAATTGTGCTGCTTTTTGCATGGTCATTTTCTCACCATCAACCTCTATTGACATCTTTGCAGAGATAGCGCCATATTCTTGTTGTTTCTCTTCCATTACTGTAAACAAAGGAATGTTTTCTTCACGAAAAATTTCAATTTGTTTTTTAACACTTCTTAAATAGATACGGTATTTTTCTTGATCTAATTCTTTTAAGAAAGGACATTCAATCAATTTTACATTTAACTTGTGTGAATAAGGAGCTGTATTTGGTGAAATTTCCTTTATCCAAAATGAAAAACGCTCTCCTAATTCTTTATCAGTAGTATCAATATTCATTTTAATGTAACGCCAAGCCATATCCTCTTCCAAAACTGCTGAAAGCTCAGATTGGTCTAACATCCATTTTTCTAATTCTGAAGCAGAGGAGATTTCTCTTTCAACTAAATTATCAAATAGTGATTTTATTTTATCCCATGAATCAATTATTAAATCTTCAGGAACAAATTTTCTTATCGGTCGTGTTGGTATTGAAATAGTATTATTCATTATTTGTCATCTTTTTTAGGAGTTGTTTTTTTAGCAACTTTCTTTTTTTCTTTTGGCAATTCAATTAAACCTGCTTTTTGTAAAGCATTATACCATTGAATTACTTTCTTAATATCAGAAATATAAACTCTTTCTTCATCATAATCAGTTAAAATGTCTCTAAAATATGTATTTAGTTCATTAGTAGAGGATTTATGTGAAATCGCCTGCTTACAATCTTCTTTTTTAGCGATATCATCAAAAATTTCTGATAATGGTTTTGTGTCATCATAAGTGTAAATCCCAATTTCTTCTAAAGTATTTGCTTTATGATGTGAGTATAATGGTCCTTTTTTACCATCTAATAATGACTCAACAATTACAGTGTTGTTTGCTTGTGAAACCACTTTATAAAGCCCTGGTTTCCCGGCTACATTTATTATTCCTTCTAAATTCATTTTATATATTTTTGGATTGCAAATGTATAATTTTTAAGAGGATATGTCTGAGATTTTTTATGTATTATTGGTTTTGTGAATTTACTAAAATTAAAGAATAGAAGAGAAGTGTTGGCCTGGTCTTTTTATGATTTTGCGAACCAACCTTTTACTACTATTATAGTGACTTTTGTTTATAGTGCTTTTTTTGTAAAAGTAATAGCGGAAAACGAGCAGGTTGGAACTACACTATGGGCAAATGGAATTGCAGTATCATCAATAATTGTTGCAGTTCTTTCTCCTATACTAGGGGCAATTGCTGATAGTGGTGGCTATCGTAAATTTTTTCTAATTTTCTTCACATGGGTTACTGCTATCTTTTCAATTCTACTTTATTTTCCTGAATCTGGTGATGTGTTCTTTGCTCTCTCCTTATTTGTAGTTGCCAATGTTGCTTTTGAAATCGGCACAGTATTTTGTAATTCGTATTTACCTGATTTGTCTACTAAAGAAAATAGTGGAAGTATTTCAGGATTTGCTTGGGGTTTAGGATTTGTTGGAGGTTTAATTGCATTGTTTTTATCCTTAGTGTTATTTCCTGAATTAGATGCTTCAGGAATTAGAAAGATTAATATTTTAGTAGGAATTTGGTTTTTAATTTTCTCAATTCCTACAATTATGCTTGTAAAGGATAGGAAAAGAGAAAATTTTCAGAACCATCATTTGTTGAATTCCTTTTCTGCAATAAAAAAGACTTTTAAAACAGTAGCAAACTACAAAGAAACTACCCAGTTTTTAATTGCGAGATTGTTTTATAATGATGGTTTAGTTACTATTTTTGCTCTAGGTGGGATTTATGCTGTTGGAACCTTAGACTTCACTTTTGATGAAGTTATGAAGTTAGGAATCGTTCTGAATATTGCAGCTGGTATTGGTGCTTTTGTTTTTGGATATATTGAAGATAAAGTGGGGGTGAAGAAGGTTATTAATTTGACTTTAGGTGTACTTATTTTTGCAACTTTAATTGCAATTTATGCTCCAGAAACAGATTATCCAAAAGAATTATTTTGGATTGCCGGAGTTTTAATTGGTTTGATGGTTGGTCCAAATCAATCTTGTAGTAGATCCTTAATGTCACAATTGACTCCTAAAGATAAGCAAAATGAGTTTTTTGGTTTTTTTGCTTTAACTGGAAAGGCCACTGCTTTTTTAGGCCCTTTATTATTTGGGATTATCACTTCAATGTATAGTCAGCAAATGGCTCTTTGGGTTGTGGTTTTTCTTTTTGTATTAGGTTTTTTAATCTTTAATAGGATTGATTTTATTTCTGTAAATTTGCAAGATGAGATATAACTTGCTTTTATCTATAATACTTTCTGGATGTACCTATAATGAGCTTATTACAGGATGCACTAACCCTTTAGCTATTAATTATAGTGCTGATGCTATTGTTGATGACGGTAATTGTCTTTTGGATGAATGTATTTCTACTCCTTCTTTTGTAGATTGCGTTAAACCAATAATTGATAATAATTGTGTTTCTTGTCATTCTTATGGAGGGGAAGCAGCTTTTTTAGATTTAATAGACTATAATTCAATAAATTATGCTGTTAATAACTATGATATTATTGTCATAATTAATACTACTATGCCTAAGGTTGCATTGATGCCTGAAAATAATATTAATATAATTGAAAAATGGATTAATGATGGTGCTCAGAATAATTAGTTTAATTTTTGTATGTGTTTGTGTTGAGTTAAATGCTCAGCAGTTTATTTCTAATAACGGAATAGTTTCTTTTTATTCAGAAACTCCTTTAGAAAATATTTCAGCCGTAAATAAAAATGTATCTGCTGCATATGATTTAGCTTCTTCAGATTTAGTTTTTCAATTAGATATAAAAAAATTTATTTTTCCTATTGCACTTATGCAAGAACATTTTAATGAAAACTATTTAGAATCAGATATTTACCCTAAATCAAAATTTATTGGGAGAGTAGTAAATATAATAGATGAACAAGCAACTGTTTCGGGGGACTTGACAATTCATGGAATTACTAATAGTATTAAAATGGTTGGTTCTTTTATTAAGAGCAAAAATTCGGTTTTAATAAATTCAAAATTCATTATAAAACTTAAAGATTACAATATAAAAATACCTAAAATTGTAATGTATAAAATTGCTGAAGAAATTGAAGTTAAAGTTAATATAGAATTAATAGAATTGAAATGAAAAAAACAATTATTTTAAGTATATTTTTTTGTTCATTTTCAGTAAAAGCACAAGATAATTTATTGAATTTACTTTCCCAAGATGATGAGCCTATTTATATCTCATACTTATTTAAAGGTACAAAAGTAGTAAATGGTCAATCAGTAGAATTACCATCAAAAGGTGTTCTACAATTCACTATTCAGCACAGATTTGGAACGTTAAATTCTGGTTTCTATAATTTGTACGGTTTGGATAATTCTCAGGTTAGATTAGGTTTTGATTATGGGATTAAAGATTTTTTAGCAGTTGGGCTTGGAAGAAGTTCTACTACCAAAACAATAGACGCAAATTCTAAGTTGAGAATAAAAAGACAAATAAAAGATGGATTTCCTGTGGCTATTGTAGCAAATTTTGCTGCTTACGTGAAACAATGGCAATATACTGATAATCAATTGGATGATTTTCTATTTACTAATCAACTTAGTTTTGCTCATCAGCTTTTGATTGCTAGCAAAATTAATAGAGATTTGACTTTGCAAATTTCTCCTACTTTGATTCATTATAATTTGGTAGAGACCTTAGATGAACAAAATGATAAATATTCTCTAGGATTAGGAGGGAGGTATAAGATTACAAAACGTATATCGGTAAATGCTGAATATTTTCATCAACTAAATGATAAAATTAATAGTAATGTGCTTTCATTTGGTTTTGATATTGAAACTGGAGGTCATGTTTTTCAGTTACATTTAAGTAATTCCTCTGCAATGATTGTACCTGGATTCATTACAAAAAATACAGGAAATTGGCTTGATGGTGATATTTACTTTGGGTTTAATATTTCTAGAGTTTTCACTCTTAATAAATAGACTTTGTTTATTTTTGACTGGTGCAAAATAAAGAATATGATATAGCAATAGTTGGTGGAGGAATTATAGGACTTGCTACAGCATTTCAATTGCAGAAAAATTTTCCAAAATTAAATCTTATAGTTTTTGAGAAAGAAAAGGAACTTGCATTTCACCAAACAGGCAGGAATTCTGGGGTGATTCATTCTGGCTTGTATTATAAGCCAGGAAGTTTTAAAGCAAAAAACTGTGTTGAAGGAAGAAAACAATTAGTAAAATTTTCTAAAGAAAACAATCTTGATTATGATGTTTGCGGGAAAATTGTAGTTGCAATTAATGAAGAAGAATCAAAAAGGTTGGATCAACTAAAAATTAATGGAGAGCAAAATGGCTTAGTTGGATTGAAACTTTTAACTCCTGAGGAATTTCAAAAAATTGAACCAAATGTTGATGGAGTAAAAGCGCTTTGGGTTCCTGAAGCAGGAATTATAGATTATAAAGGAGTAACGAATAAATTTGCTGATAAAGTAAAATCCATTAATTCAGAAAGCTTAATTATTACTGATTGTGAAGTTAAAGATTATAAAGAAAATCAGATTAAAACCTCAAAAGGAATTTATAAGTCAAAGCATATTATCTTCTGTGGAGGACTTTTTGCAGATAGATTAGCTGCAAAAGATAAAGTAAAATTAGAAATGCAAATTGTAGGCTTTAGAGGTGACTATTATGAGCTTTCCGAAAAAGCAAAAAGCAAAATTAACAACCTTGTTTATCCAGTTCCAAACCCTGAGTTCCCTTTCTTAGGAGTCCATTTTACAAGAATGACGAACGGTGACATTGAGTGTGGACCAAATGCCGTTTTTACTTTTAAAAGAGAGGGATATAGTAAGACTGCTTTCAATCTTAAGGACACTCTTCAAGCTCTTAGTTTTTCCGGTACTCGTAAATTGTTCATAAATCATTGGAAATTTGGTTTGAATGAATATAAAAGGGCTTTCTCAAAATCCCTATTTTTGAAAGAATTACAAAAGATGATTCCTTCACTTAAAATGCGTGATATTATTAAGGGTAGAAGTGGAGTAAGAGCCATGGCTTTGGGTAGTGATGGTGAGGTTATTGATGATTTTAAGATAGTGAAAAACAAAAGAAATATACATGTGTTAAATGCACCTTCCCCTGCTGCAACTTCATGTTTGGCAATTGGAAATCAAATAATGGAAGAAGCAAAAATACATTTTAAGCTATAATTTATGATTAAGTTTTTAGGCCTGTTATCAAAAAAGAAAAAAGTAAATCCAGAATTGACAGCATCAATTTATGTAGCTTTATTGCAAAATGTAATTGCTGAAGGGTTTGTTGAAATCAAAGATTTTATTAATAATAACAATAACCTTGAAGAAAATCCTAACTTAAAGGAAAATGCGATTGAATGGTTTTCAAATGTTGTTTTTCTAGGAAATCTGCAGAATTTAGATGTGCATTTTGAAGAGCATCAAGCAACACAATTACGCGCTTTGATTTTGGATGAAATCTATAAAGATTTAGAAGTCAATGCTCAGCATTTAGCAATTGAGCGTTTCTTGGATTATGAAAATTATTTTAAAGAACTAATGGTAAAGCATGAATATCCGCTTAATGCAATGGCGCATGCAATTTTTGAGAAGTATAATATTAATGATTTTCAAGGAGATTTATTTAAAAAGAAAAACAAGCCAAACCCTGTGTTTTTTAATGAGTTAAAAAATCTTTTAAGTCATTTTAATTGGAATTGGGAAGACTATCTTGAAAAGAATAAATTAAATTTTTAGCATAAAGAAAGGCGAACAAATGTTCGCCTTTCTTATTATATGTTCTTAAATTTATATGCCTGTATAGTTGCTTGGTGATATAGCTTTTAATTCTGTTTTTATAACATCATTTACATCTAAAGTGTCAATAAAAGATGCAATGCTTTCTGCATTAATAACTGAATTTGTTCTCGTTAATTCTTTCAATGCTTCATAAGGGTTTGGATACCCTTCTCTTCTTAAAATTGTTTGAATTGCTTCCGCAACAACTGCCCAGTTTTTTTCTAAATCAGCAGCTATATTAGCCTCATTTATAAGCAATTTATTAATGCCTTTATTTAGAGAGGCAAGAGCAATGAGTGTGTGTGCAAATGGAACGCCAATGTTTCTTAAAACTGTGCTGTCAGTTAAATCTCTTTGTAGACGAGAAATAGGAAGTTTACTAGATAAAAAAGTAAAAATTGCATTTGCCATTCCTAAGTTCCCTTCAGCATTTTCAAAATCAATAGGGTTTACTTTATGTGGCATTGCTGATGAACCAACTTCCCCTTTTTTAATTTTCTGCTTGAAATAATCCATACTTACATACGTCCAAATATCTCTTGAAAAATCAACTAAAATATTGTTGATTCTACTGATATTGTCCATTAGTGCAGCTAAATTATCATAATGCTCAATTTGAGTTGTAGTTTGTTGCCTTTCTAAATCTAGAGCATCTTTTGTAAAGTTATTTGCAAAACTTACCCAATCAATTTCAGGAAATGCTACATGATGTGCATTAAAATTTCCTGTAGCACCACCAAATTTTGCGCTAAAAGGAATCGTGTTTAACAACTCTAATTGCTTTTCAATTCTTTCAACAAAAACTTTAATTTCTTTACCCATTCTTGTTGGAGAAGCAGCTTGTCCGTGAGTTCTAGCCAATAAAGGAATTTCATTCCATTGTTCAACTCTTGATTTTAACAATTCAACTACTTCATTTAATTTTGGAAGATAAATTTTCTCTACTGCTTCTTTTATTGAGTAGGGAACTGCAGTGTTATTTATATCCTGTGATGTTAATCCAAAATGGATAAACTCTTTAAATTCTTGTAGTCCTAAATTGTCAAATTCCTCTTTTATAAAATATTCAACTGCCTTTACATCATGATTGGTGATGCTTTCAATATCCTTGATTCTTTTAGCATCTCTTTCTGAAAAGTCAGAATATAATTTTTTTAATTCTGAGAATTTATCAGCAGGAAAATGATTGAGGTGCAAAATTGAACTATTACATAAAGCAATAAAATACTCAATCTCAACTTGAACTCTGAATTTAATTAAAGCTGACTCAGAAAAATATTCTTGTAATGAAGATGTTTTGCTGATGTATCTACCGTCTATTGGTGTTACTGCATTTAAAGGAGTTAGGTTCATTTTCTATCTTTTTATTTAGGCTGCAAATTTAATCAATTTAAAATAAGATGACTCTTATTAATTTATTTGCTTTTTACTACTTTTGGAAAATGGAAATACTTATATTGATTGGTATTGGAATTTTATTGCTTTTAGGAATTATTGGATGTTTTGTTCCGATAATTCCAGGGCCTCCAATTTCATATGGTGGATTATTAGTGTTTCATTTTTTTAGTTCTTATTCCATTGAAGAAAATATCTTATGGTTGATGGCTTTTGTAGTTTTTGCTGTTACAATTTTTGATATATGGGTGCAGATTTATGGAGTGAAAAAATTTGGAGGTACAAAAAAGGCTGTTAATGGTTCTATTATTGGTTTAATTATTGGGATTTGCTTTTTTCCTCCTTTCGGAATAGTTATCGGTCCGTTTCTTGGTGCTTTTATTGGAGCTAGAATGGAAGAGAATTCGGATGGAAATAAAGCTATAAAAATTGCATTAGGTGCTCTTGCAGGTTTTTTTGCAGGAACAATGTTGAAACTTTCTGTTAGTGTGTATATTAGTTATATTATATTTCAAGCAATTCCTTCTTTATGGTAAAGTATAAAGTTTCGGCTGTTTCTTATTTAAATACGGTTCCTTTTATCCATGGATTAAAGCAAAGTGAGTTGATACACAATATTGATTTGCAATTGGATTATCCTTCTATTTGTGCGGATAAACTTATTAATGGAACTGTGGATTTGGCTTTAGTGCCAGTGGCCGTTATTCCAAAATTAAAAGATTCTTATATTATTTCGGACTATTGTATAGGGGCGGATGGTGCTGTGGATACCGTTTGTTTGTATTCGGATTTGCCTATTACTGAGATTGAAAGCATAGCTTTGGATTATCAGTCGCGAACCTCTGTGGCATTGCTTAAAATTTTATTGAAAGAATATTGGGAATTGAAGCCTGAACCAATAAAAGCTGATGTTGGTTTTGAGGATAATATAAAAGGTAATCATGCTGCTTTGGTAATTGGCGATAGGGCATTTGCTCTGAATACTAAGCATGCCTATATTTATGATTTGCCAGCTATTTGGAAAGAAATGACAGGTTTGCCTTTTGTGTTTGCCGCTTGGGTAGCGAATAAGAAATTGCCTCAGAATTTTATTAGTAATTTTAACACAGCCCTAGAAAAAGGATTAAGCGATATTGATAGAGCTTTGGCTTTAGAAGGAGATAATTACCCAAACTGTACAAATCCTGAAGATTATTTGAATAATAAGATTTCTTATAATTTAGATGCTGAAAAGAAAAAAGGAATGGAGCTTTTTCTGAAGAAGGTGAGTGCTTTATAAGAAGTATATTTATTTCTTTTCTACACGCATAATTTTTTCCATTTTACGCCCTTTTGCCAATTCGTCAATTAGCTTTTCCATTTGTCTGCATTGTTTGTATGTTTCAAATTTATCTTCTATTTCTTCAATTCTATAACCACAAACAACTCCTTTAATTAAGTATGCATTAGGATGTATTTTTGCTTTTTGGAAAAAGGTTTTAAAAGTAACTTTATCTTCAATAAGTACTTGTAACTTATTTTCATTAAAACCAGTTAGCCATTCTATTACTTGATGAAACTCTTCTTTTGTTCTTCCATTTTCAACTAATCTATTCAAGTAAAGTGGGTAGATATCTGCAAATATCATATTTGCAACTCTTTCATTTTTTTTGACTGTAACTTTCATATTAATTAGTGAATAATAATTTTACACAGAAAATACTAAAAAAATAAAAATAATTAAAAATCACATTTTTAAGAAATAATACTACTTTCTTTTTTTCAATTGTTGTTCTTGTTTTTTCTGCATGTCTTCTAACTTCTTTTGGAACTTAGATTTTGGTTTAGCAGGTTTCTTTTTATTTGCTTCCAATTGCGCCAATATTGCATCTTCATCAATCAGTCTTTTCATGAAGTATTGTTGAGTAAAGGTGAACATATTTGCTAAAAAGTAGTAGTACGAAAGTCCTGCAGCATAATTATTAAAGAACCCAAGGAACATGATTGGCATAAGGTACATCATCCATTTCATTTGTGCCATTTGCCCAGTTGCCATTGAAGAGTTCATTCTTGTGTACAATAAAGTAGAAATCGTCATTAAAAGCGTAAATAAACTAATATGATCTCCATAAAAAGGAATTTCAAATCCTAGGTTATAAATAGAATCATAAGCTGATAAATCATCTGCCCAAAGGAAACTTTCTTGCCTTAACTCAATAGAGGCAGGGAAGAAACGGAACATGGCAATAAGTATCGGAAATTGAAAGAGCATTGGCAAGCATCCTCCCATTGGATTTACACCTGCTTTTCGGTAAAGAGCCATGGTCTCTTGCTGAGTTTTCATTTGATCTTTCCCTTTATTTTTCTCAGTTATTTTATCAATTTCAGGTTTTAATACTTTCATTTTTGCTTGTGATAAAAATGCTTTGTAAGTAAAAGGAGAAAGTCCTAACTTGATAATTAGTGTAAGTAATAGAATTATGATTCCATAAGAAGAAAAGTACTTACTTAAGAAATCAAAGAGATTGATAATGATGTACTGGTTTACCCAGCCAAATATTCCCCAACCCAAAGGGACTAATTCTTCAAACCCTGAATTATAGGATTCTAATGTTTTATAATGGTTTGGTCCAAAATAAAACTGGAAACTTAATTGTTCATCTCGTTTATGACTGTACGGTAATTCAAATTTAGCTGCTAAATCTTTTATAAATTTTGATCCTTCACTTTTAGTAGAAGTTAAGTAAGTTGGTTTGTCAAAACCATCTTTTGCTATAAATATTGCGCTAAAAAACTGTTGCTTGAATGCTACCCAATTTAAACGTGCATTTATTTTATCATCATCAGTTGAGGAGAAACTTAAGTAATCAACCTCATTATCTGAGCTGTATTGGTATTGCAACCCAGTGTACATGTCCTGATTAGTTTTACTCTTTTCAGTTTGTGGCGTTTTCATTTGCCATTCCAAGTTCATGTAATTTACTCCTGATGGAATGATACTTTCCATTCCTACAAAATTGATATCAAAATCAATAAGGTAATCGTCAGTTACCGTGTATAAGTACTCTACATAATGGCTATCATCCGCCTTTAGTTTCATGCTTAAAGTATTGTTCCTTTGTTCGGAAACAAAATACAAGTCGGTAGTATTTATGTTGTGCCCAGTTGTAAATTGTAGGTTGAAACGAGAGCTATCAGCATCAAACAAATCAAGTGCTAGAGAGTCAAAAGTTTGGTATTCTTTTAAAATTACGGATGTAATTCTCCCCCCTTTATTTGCAACTGTAATTTTTAATTTATCATTTTCAATTATCTGAAACTCATCTTCTCCTATTGCGGCTGCAGCAAAAATTCCGTAAGTTGCTTGTAGCTCTTCACTTACAATAGAATCATTAAGTGTTGGGATGATTGGTGCATCAATAACTGTTTCAGCTATTTGAGTTTCACTAATTACAGCCTCAGTTGGTGTTGTAGTTAGCGCTTGTTCTTGTGGAACTTCAGGAAAAAAGAAAGTATTAAATACTATCAGTATGACAGCCATTAATACAAAACCAATTAGTGAATTTTTATCGTATTGTTTCATTGTTAAACTAAATTATTTGTTGTTGATGCATGACTCAATAAATCCACAGAATAGTGGGTGAGGATTTGCTACTGTACTTTTATATTCTGGATGAAATTGAACGCCAACAAACCATGGGTGAGTTGGTATTTCTACTATTTCAACAAGATTTGTTTTTGGATTTATTCCAGTTGCAATTAAACCTGCTTTTTCTAAGTCAGCTTTGTAGTTGTTGTTAAATTCGAATCTATGCCTATGTCTTTCGCTTATCTCATTATTTTGGTAAGCATTATAAGCATTGGAACCTTTAGTAAGTTGGCAATCATAAGCACCTAATCTCATAGTCCCACCTTTTTCAATTATTTCTTTTTGTTCAGCCATTAAGTTAATGACTGGAGCACTTGTATCAGGATTCATCTCAGTTGAATTCGCATCTTTCAATCCAAGTACATTTCTTGAATATTCAATCACTGCCGATTGCATTCCAAGACAAATCCCCAAAAATGGAATGTTGTTTTCTCTTAAGTGTTTAATTGTTGCAATTTTCCCTTCCATACCTCTATCGCCAAAACCAGGAGCAACTAGAACTCCTTTTAGTCCTGCTAATTTTTCAGCAGCATTAGTGTTATTGATTTCTTCAGCATGTATCCAATTTACTTTTACTTTGCAACTGTTTTTAGCTCCTGCATGTATAATTGCTTCAGATATTGATTTGTATGCATCTTGCAATTCAACATATTTACCCACCAAACCAATTGTAATCTCTTGTTTAGGGTTTTGAAAATTTGTTAAAAATTCATTCCATTTTTCAAGTTTTATTTCTGTATTGTCTTCAAGTCCTAATTTCTTTAAAACAATTTTATCAAGTCCTTCTTTTTGCATTAAAAGAGGAACTTCATAAATAGTAGAAGCATCCATTGATTCAATAACAGCATCTCGCTCAACATTACAAAAACGAGCTACTTTTCTTTTGATTTCAGAACCTAAATGATGTTCAGTTCTACAAACTAAAATATCTGGCTGAATCCCTGCTTCTAATAATGTTTTTACTGAATGTTGAGTTGGTTTTGTTTTTAACTCTCCAGCAGCTGCTAAATAAGGTACCAATGTTAAATGAATAAAAAGCGCACTATCTTCTAACTCCCATTTAAGTTGACGAACTGCCTCAATATATGGTAATGCTTCAATATCACCAACTGTTCCCCCTATCTCAGTTATTACAAAATCAAATTGTCCTGTTTCCCCTAATAATTGAATTCTTCTTTTTATCTCATCAGTTATATGTGGGATAATTTGCACTGTTTTTCCAAGATAATCACCTTTTCGTTCTTTTTGTATAACTGTTTGGTAAATCCTACCTGTAGTTACATTGTTTGCTTGTGAAGTGCTATGGTTCAAAAATCTTTCATAATGGCCTAAATCCAAATCCGTTTCTGCTCCATCATCAGTAACATAACATTCGCCATGTTCATAAGGGTTCATTGTACCAGGATCTACATTGATATAAGGATCTAATTTTTGAATGGTTACAGAATATCCTCTTGAAGTTAGTAGTTTACCTAAGGATGCTGAAATTATTCCTTTTCCTAATGAAGATGTAACACCACCTGTAACGAAAATATATTTTGTTGGAAATTTACCCACAGTTTACAATAGTTTTGGTTTGTGCAAAAATACTATTTGTGAGCGATTATTCTTAACTTAAAAAAAGTTTTATTAAAAGTTTTTAAACGAATGTAAATGTCTTAGAATGTGATGCTTGCTCCAAAGCTTGGCATTATTGGAAGCTGATTAACTCTTTCATATTTAACTCGGTTAAAGTAGAATATGTTTTCTCTGTTATATGCATTGGTTACTGATGCCGTCATATCAATGTTTACTTTTTTGTTTACTTTAATGCTTTTTGAAACTGAAGCATCTAATCTGTGGTAGTAAGGTAAGCGACCTTCATTTAGCTCTGCATACTCAATTCCCAAATCTCCATTTGCAGTAGTATAGTCTGTATTTATACCATCAGGAAAAGTTAAGTTTTCGTAAAATCCTTGAGTTTGTGTGAATGGAAATCCTGAACCTAAATTCCATCTAATATCTGCTTTCCAGCTTTCATTTTTTCCAAATTTATAAGAGGTTACAAAATTCACATTGTGCCTTCTATCAAAGTGAGGGTTGTATTCTCTTTCCCCATCATTTCGTGTTATCAATCCTAAAGAATAAACTGCCCAGATGTAAAGTTTTTTCCCTTTATATTTTACAAGAGCATCAACTCCTTTAGCAATCCCGCTTTCAACAATAAACTGAGGATCATCATCAGAAGTCATATTTCTATTGATATTTATTAACTGATAAAAATCTTTAACATATCCTTCTAATTGAAAGTCAATCTTATTGCTAATATCATATTCAATTCCAGTGATTAAATGTTGAGCTTTTTGTAATTTCTGATCGTAATCTCCATCTAAATCAACATCAGTTGAAATTATTCCTGTGAATAAATTCACAACATCTCTATCTGAAATTGTGCTTTGCAAATTCTGAGAGTACTGTCCAGCTGAAAGCTTAAATCTCATTCTGTCAGATGCTATATATTTCATTCCTAATCTAGGCTCTGGAGACGCTCCAATGTTTCCGTAATATTGCAATCTAAACCCTGGCTCAACTATCCATCTTGTTGAGTTGAATTGGTAGTTAAGGTATGCTGAAAAATCACTAGTATTTACTGGAATTCCTACTTTTGAATTTACTGAATTGTATGTCGTGTAATCTGTTTGAAAACCATGCACATCAAAACCATATTTCACTTTTCCTTTAGGTTGAAAGTAGGTGAAATTCATACCCATATTGTAGCCGTTTATTTCACTTGACCTTTCTCTAATTGTTCCGTTACTTTCAAACTCTTTTAGTATAGTATTGTATGATGACCATGCAAAATTACCTTCAATAAGAACTGGCGAGCCTCCAGGAATTAAAATGAATTCAGAACCGATTCCTTTTGAGTTCCAATTTAGTTCAGAAATTCCTTCATAGTTTACTTTGTCCGCAAAATTAAATCCAAACACATTAAGTTTTGATCCGTTTTTTCCTTTTGTAGAAACTTTTCCGTATAAATCAGTATAAGAATAAGGTAGTCCTTTTTCATCAAAATAAAGTGTTGGGTATTTGTAAAAAAGCTCAGAACTTTTATCAAGATAAGAAGTTTTCCCAGAGAAAATAAAAGAAGTATTCCCTTTATTGCCTAGTGGACCTTCAACAAAAAGTTTAGACCCAAAGGTGTTTGCAGAAAGTTTTCCTCCAATATTTTTCTTGTTTCCATCAATAGTTTTAATATCCATAATTGAAGAAACTCTCCCACCATATTCTGCACTAAAACCTCCAGTGTAAACATCAGTGTTTTTAATTATATCAGTATCAAAAACAGAAAATAAACCTATAGAGTGGAAGGGACTATAAATAATCATTCCATCCATTAAAACTTTATTTTGAATTGGAGAACCTCCTCTAATATAAAGTTGACCTCCCTGATCTCCAGTAAAAACAACTCCTGGGATTACTTGCATATATTGTGCTAAATCTGGCTCTCCTCCAATCGTTGGAATCATCTCCATGTCTTGCTTAGTAATTTTTATTGAAGCAGCTTTAACTTCTGTTTTCATTTCTGCTCTTTCAGCAGATATTTTTACTTCATTAAGTTTAATGCTTGATTCTCCAATTTCTAAATTCTTTGATAAAATTTGTCCAGATTTAAGTGTGATATTTACTTCAGTAGTATCATATCCAATATAAGTAGCAACCAGAGTGTATTCACCAGCATTTACTTTTGAAATATTATACATTCCATTAATATCAGTTGGAGCTCCAATTGTAGTTCCTTTTAGAAAAACATTACAGAACATTACAGGCTCTCCACTTTCTTTTTCATAGACAAAACCTCTGATATTTCCAGTTTGTGCAAATATAGTTGCTGAAAAAAGTAAAGCAGATAATAAAAATAGGAGTTTACGCATTTTGTAAAATTTAGGTCGCAAATATAACTAAATTAAGGGAGTGATATTATGCATGAAGAATTTTGAAGATAAGCTCTTTTAAAAGCCCGCTTTGGTCGGTTGATTTGTTGTTTACTCCTTTACTTTTAAGGTCGTATTCCTTTAGGTGTTCAAAAATATAAAAGAGCTGACGCTTGTTGTAGTTTTTAGCAGCAGTTTGGTATTGGCTTACAAAAAAAGGGTTTACTATTAAAGCACTGGCTGCTGATTTTGTGCTTTTATCTTCTAAAAAATGATAAACCATTATCTTTTGAAAATAAGAAAACAAAGCACTCATTACTGGAACTATATGGTGATTTTTAGTGTTCTCGGCAAAATGATTAATTATCCTGTTTGCTTTTACTACATTTTTTTGTCCAAGTGCATTTTGGAGTTCAAATACATTGTAATCTTTACTAATTCCAATATGGTACTCAATTAGTTTTGTTGTGATTTGTTCTTCCTTCTTTACCACTAACATCAGTTTGTCTAGCTCGTTAGTTATTTTGGATAAATCGGCACCAAGATATTCTGCTAAAACTGCAGTGGCACTATTATCAATGGAAAAACCTTTTTCTTTTACATAAGCTAATATCCAAGCAGGGATTTTATTGTCATAAAGTTTTTTACTCTCAAATACTATGCACTTTTTAGCTAAGTTCTTCCCAAACTTTTTTCTCTTGTCAACTGATTTTCCTTTGTATGAAATAACCACTACTGTGCTGGGTTGAGGATTATCAAGATAAGAATCTAATACTTCAATATTTTTGAGGTGTTGCCCTTCTTTAACAATTACAACTCTTTTTTCTGATCCAAAAGGAAACTGTTTGGCCTCTGAAATTATTTGCTCAGTAGTAATATCCTTTCCGTAAAGTATAACTTGATTGAATTCTTGTTCTTCAGCAGTGAGTAAGTTTTTAGAAAACTCATCAGAAAGTTTGTCAATATAATAAGGTTCATCACCCATTAAAAAATAAACAGGATTTAAATCTTTATTACTTATTGATGATATGATTTCTTTATAATTCACTTATTTTGCTTTATGGAACTTCCAAAATTAAATTTGCCCAATTCAGAGCTCAAAATTAAATTAGTTGAGGAGACTACACAAGTTTTTGATGAAGTAAGAAAAAAATATTTTAAACTGACTCCTGAGGAGTGGGTGCGCCAAAACTTTATTCACTATTTAAAGAAAGAAAAAAGATATCCTTTTGGGTTGATGGGAGTAGAGAAAATGGTAAAATATAACTCTTTAAAAACTAGGGCAGATATTGTGATTTATAATAGAGAGGGAATGCCAAGTGTTATAGTGGAATGTAAAGCTCCAAATGTAAAAATCACCCAAGATGCTTTTAATCAAATAGCGAAATATAATTATAAATTAAGGGTTAAATATTTAGTTGTTACTAATGGGTTGCAACATTTCTGTTGCGAAATGGATTATGAAAATAACAAGATTACTTTTCTGGAGGAGATTCCTGAGTATTAGAATTTCTTTTTTGCATGGCTACACCAAAAACTAAACCAAGACAAATCCCTAAGCCAATATTATCAAAAGCAGCACCAAATGCTACACCAAAACATAAGCCAACGCCAATATAGTACTCAGAATCTTTTTTAATTGTTTCTTTTTTCATAATGCAAATATATAAAAATTACACCTAAGAGTGTAATAGAGGAAGTCATAATAAAAGTGCTCCACCAAAAATTGGGTCCGCTAAAATTAAATAAATAAGTAATGAATAATCCAAAGAGAGTAAGAACAACTCCTCCTATTAATTCTTTTTTCCAAACTAAATAATTCATAGCAAAAAGTAATATCCAAGGCAAAGCATTTGGCGCGTTTTTTATTATTCCCCAAAATCCACCACCATAACTCTCAGAGCCAGATAGTAATGCAAAAACAAAAACTATTATTGTTATTAATAAAAGTAATGTGCGTGCAATTTTCCTGAGCATTAACACCAATAAGGATAATAACCACAGTACATAAGCCCTGCACCAATTAGTACTGCTATAATGAGCCACACTTTTGATTCACTATTATAGCTCTCCATTTTTTTAACTACAAATGAAGGGAATGCAATTCTCACTACTCCTTTTACTACTGATATCCAACCAATAAAGGTTACAAATCCTAACACATCAAAAGTCCAGATGTTGTGCAGGATAATTACTGGCAAGCCAATAATCAAGGATAGCATACCAGTAAACATTATATGTGTTTCATCCTTGAATGCTGCTATCATTACTTTCATTCCTTTTTTACTAATGAGTAATGCCCCAGCAAATAAAAAGAAGAAATAACCGTAAAATTTGAGAAAGAAAATACTTGTTTCCATAGTGATTTAGTTTTTGTAAATATAGTTAAATTATATTCAGTTAAAAGTCAGCACTTAATAATGTTTAATGTTTATTTTCGCGCCCTTAAAAATATAGATTATGAAATCAGCATTTAGGTTTATTACACCAAGCAACGGAAGTATAAAAGATGATATGTTATCAGGTTTGACAGTAGCCTTAGCCTTAGTTCCTGAAGCAGTAGCTTTTGCTTTTGTAGCAGGAATATCACCTATTATTGGCTTGTATGGTGCATTTATGATGGGATTAGTTACAGCTATTTTTGGTGGTAGACCAGGTATGATTTCTGGTGCAACTGGTGCTTTAGCAGTTGTAATGGTACATTTAATAAGAGAAGGAAATGCTATGGGGCCTGATAGTGCAATGATGGGGCTGCAATTCCTTTTTGCCACTTTAATTCTAACTGGTATTTTTCAAGCATTAGCTGGAGTTTTAAGGATGGGTAAATTTGTTAGAATGATTCCGCATTCAGTAATGATGGGCTTTGTAAATGGTTTGGCTATTGTAATCTTTACTTCTCAACTTGGAATGTTTCAAACAGGAGGGGAGTGGCTTGAAAGTGGGGCTATGTTAACCATGTTAGGTTTAGTAGCTTTAACTATGGGAATCATGTTCTTCTTGCCGAAAATCACTAAGAAAATTCCTGATGCTTTGGCTGCAATTATAGTGGTTTCTTTAATCGTTATTTTTGGAGATATTGACACTCAAACAGTAAAATCATTTATTATGGAAGGAGGTGGAACTGGTATAAAAGCGGGTTTACCAACTTTTAATATTCCTATGATTTCATTGAATTTAGAAACTTTAAGTTTTATTGCTCCTTATGCTTTAATATTGGCGGCTATTGGTTTAATTGAATCCTTAATGACGCTTAACTTAATTGATGAGCTTACTGAAACTCATGGAAACGGAAATAAAGAATGTATTGCTCAGGGAGGAGCAAATATCTTAAACGGATTTTTTGGAGGTATGGGAGGTTGCGCTATGATTGGACAATCGATTATAAATATTAAATCTGGAGGAAGAGGAAGGCTGTCTGGAATAACGGCTGCTTTAGCTTTATTGGCTTTTATCTTGTTTGCGTCTACTTATATTGAGATGATTCCAATTGCAGCTCTTGTTGGAGTTATGTTTATGGTTGTGATAGGTACTTTTGCTTGGAGTACATTTAAGATAATTAATAAAGTTCCTCTTTCTGATATTTTTGTAATTGTATTGGTTACTGCATTAACTGTTATTTTTGATTTAGCTATTGCTGTAATTTCAGGTGTAATTGTTTCTGCATTAGTTTTCGCTTGGGAAAATTCTTTAATGATTAGAGCAAGAAAACATACTGATGACCATGGCATAAAGCATTACGAAATGTTTGGGCCTTTATTCTTTGGTTCTGTAGAACTTTTTAATTCAAAGTTTGATGTGAAAAACGACCCTAAAGAAGTTGTGGTTGACTTTGCAGAAAGTAGAGTGGTTGATCAGTCTGCAATTGAAGCTTTAAATAAATTGGCTGAGCGTTACCAAAAAAACGGAAAGACAATTCACTTGCGACATCTTGCACCTGATTGTGTAAAATTGATTAAAAGGGCAGAAAAAATATGTGATGTGAATGTATTGGAAGATCCTGATTATTTTGTTGCTATTGATAATTATAGACAAGCTTTATCAAAAATGTAAACATAAAAAAATCCCTCTTTTCAGTAGGATTTCTTTTTTATAAATAATTTTTTAGATTTTTTTTCTTCTATCATTTCACTTTTTTCATTACAGACCAGAAAACAATTCCAAGTCCTGCTCCAAAACTTATTCCTAAGGAGATTCCAAGTCCAATATTATCAAAAATGGTTCCTAATGAGACTCCAAAAATGATTCCGATACCAGTTCCCATTGATAGAAATAAGATAAACAATCTATTGTTTTGATTATTATTCATTTTTTCTTTTTCCATAATTTGTTTTTAGTGATTTATAAAAGTTTTAAGAGTTCTCTTTTCTAATTAAGTTGAGTGCAGAACCAGCTTTAAACCAATCAATTTGAGATTCATTATAAGTGTGGTTCAATATAATAGTATTAGTTGTTCCGTTAGCATGAACCACTTCTAAAGTCAATTGTTTTCCATCTGAAAATGCATTTAAATCAGTAAAGTTGAAAGTATCATCTTCTTTTATTAAATCATAATCAGCTTCATTATCAAAGGTAAGTCCTAACATTCCTTGTTTCTTAAGGTTTGTTTCATGAATTCTGGCAAATGATTTTACAATAACTGCCATTACCCCAAGGTGCCTTGGTTCCATTGCTGCATGTTCTCTTGATGATCCTTCACCATAGTTATGGTCTCCAACAACTATAGTAGTAACTTTCTCATCTTTGTATTTTCTTGCAACATTAGGCACTTCATCAGTTGTTCCGTCTAATTGATTTACAACTGCATTTGTTTTTCCTCCAAAAGTATTTACTGCACCAATTAAACAATTGTTAGAAATATTATCTAAATGACCTCTGTATCTTAACCAAGGTCCTGCCATAGAAATATGGTCAGTTGTACATTTTCCTTCTGCTTTTATTAGAAGTTTCGCTCCTAAAATATTTTCTCCATCCCAAGGAGAGAAAGGAGTTAATAATTGTAATCTGTTTGATTCAGGATTTACAACAACTTCAACATTGCTTCCGTCCTCTGCAGGAGCTTGATATCCATTGTCTTCAACTGCAAATCCTTGAGAAGGTAATTCCGTTCCATGAGGTTCAGATAATCTTACCTTTTCACCATTTTGATTAGTTAGTGTGTCAGTTATTGGATTGAAATCCAATCTTCCTGAAATTGCAATTGCGGCTACCATTTCTGGTGAACCAACAAATGCATGTGTATTTGGGTTCCCATCTGCACGCTTAGCAAAGTTTCTGTTAAAGGAATGAACAATTGTATTTTTCTCTTGTTTATTAGCTCCTTCTCTATCCCATTGCCCAATACATGGACCGCAAGCATTAGTAAATATTTTAGTCGTTTCAAATTTCATAAACGAATCCATCAATCCATCTCTTTCGGCTGTAAAACGTACTTGCTCCGAACCAGGATTAATTCCTAATGTTGCTTTGGGTTTAAGTCCCTTGCTTACTGCATCTTCTACAATTGAAGCGGCCCTAGTTAAATCCTCATAAGATGAGTTGGTACACGAGCCGATTAACGCCCACTCTACATCTAAAGGCCAATCATTTTTCACTGCTTTCTCTTTCATGTCAGCAACTGGAGTGGCTAAATCTGGAGTGAATGGTCCGTTTAAGTGAGGAGTTAATTCTGATAAATTAATTTCAATAACTTGGTCAAAATAATGTTCAGGATTTTCGTAAACTTCTGTGTCTCCTGTTAAGTGTTCTTTAATTTCGTTTGCAGCATCTGCTACATCATCCCTATCAGTAGCTCTTAAATATCTTTCAATACTATCATCATACCCAAAAGTTGAAGTAGTAGCTCCAATTTCAGCTCCCATATTACAAATTGTTCCTTTTCCTGTTGCTGATAGAGATTTTGCTCCTTCACCAAAATATTCAACAATTGCACCAGTACCTCCCTTTACAGTAAGTATTCCTGCAACTTTTAAAATTACATCCTTAGCTGATGCCCAACCACTTAGTTTTCCACTTAGTTTAATTCCAATTAATTTAGGAAATTTTAGTTCCCAAGGCATTCCTGCCATTACATCAACGGCATCCGCTCCACCAACACCAATAGCTACCATTCCAAGTCCTCCAGCATTTACTGTGTGCGAATCGGTACCTATCATCATTCCACCAGGGAAAGCATAGTTTTCTAATACTACTTGATGGATAATTCCTGCTCCTGGTTTCCAGAAACCAATTCCGTATTTATTACATACCGAACTTAAAAAATTGAATACTTCATTATTAGTATTTAGGCTTTCCTGTAAATCTTTATCTGCTCCTAATTTAGCCAATATTAAATGATCGGCATGAGCGGTAGAAGGTACGGCAACTTTATCTTTTCCCGCTTGCATGAATTGAAGAAGAGCCATTTGTGCAGTTGCATCTTGCATAGCTACTCTGTCTGGCGCAAAGTCTACATAGTCTTCCCCTCTTGTAAATGCTGTGTCAGCATTACCGTCCCAAAGATGTGTATAAAGTATTTTTTCAGAAAGAGTTAATGGTTTTCCAGTTGCTTTTTTTGCTACTTCAACTGCTTCAGGGTACTTTTTGTACACCTTTTTTATCATTTCAATATCAAATGCCATAGGTAGATTTTTTTAAATAAATTGGATTGCAAATTTAATAAATTGCAATAAATAGTTGGTGATATACAACACTAAATATAGAGGTAATAAAAAAGCCGAGAATTTGCTCGGCTTTTTCTATTAATTCTAGTAACTGTTTTATTATTCAGCTATAACTTTAAAAGGCACACTTACACTTACGGTTCTGTGTAATCTTACTTCAGCATCATAAGTACCTAAATCTTTTACTTTAGGTAGTTTTACAAATTTAGCATTTACATTATGTCCTAATCCTGCAACAATTTCAGTAAATTGTTCTGTTTTGATTGAACCAAATAATTTAGTTCCACCTTCAGCAACTTTACCTTTAAGTACAATTTCTAGTTTTGGTAATGCTTCAGCAATTTTGTTTGCTTCAGCAATTTCAGTTTCTTCTTTTTTAGTTTGTTGCTTTAAGTTTTCAGTCAAAACTTTTACAGCAGTTTCAGTAGCTAAAATTCCGTATCCTTTTGGGATAAGGTAGTTTCTTCCGTAACCATTCTTTACTGAGACGATTTCATTTTTGAAACCTAATTTCTCAACATCTTGTTTTAATATAATATTCATGATTCTTATATTTTATGATTATTTTAAATTATCAGCTACATATGGTAAAAGTGCAATTTGTCTTGCTCTTTTTACTGATACAGCTAATCTTCTTTGGAACTTTAAAGAGTTGCCAGTAATTCTCCTTGGTAAAATCTTTCCTTGTTCGTTTAAGAAACGCATTAAAAATTCAGGGTCTTTGTAATCAATGTAATTGATTCCCATTTTCTTAAAACGGCAATATTTATTTTGATTCTTTAACTCAACATCTACAGGAGATAAATATTTGATATCTGTTTTTGCCATGATTAGTTTGCTTTAGTGTTAGTACTCATTTTCTTTTTTCTTCTTTCAGCATATTCTAAAGCGAATTTTTCTAATTTGACAGTTTGCCATCTAATTACGCGCTCATCTCTTTTGAATTCAACTTCTAAATCATTAATGATTTTTCCGTCTGCTTGAAATTCAATCAGGTAATAAAAACCTGTTTTTTTCTTTTGGATTGTGTACTTTAATTTCTTCAACCCCCAGTTTTCCTCTTGAGTAATAGTTCCTTTGTTTGCCTTAATATGGTCAACAAATTTCTTTACTGTTTCCTTTACCTGATCATCAGATAAAACGGGATTCATTATGAAAACAGTTTCGTAAGTGTTCATCTTCTTCTTATTTTTGTTAATAAATTAATTAATTTTTACGGGCGGCAAATGTAGTAAAAACATTCAAATTCACATAATTACTAACACATTTTAATTTAATGATTAATTTGTTTGATATTTTACAATAAATATTAGTTTTGTCTTTCGTATTTTTAATTGAATTTTAATGAGTGATTTTATTGTTTCTGCTAGGAAGTATAGGCCTACAACTTTTGATACTGTTGTTGGGCAATATTCAATTACTTCTACTTTAAAAAACGCAATTAAATCAAATCAATTAGCTCAGTCATTTTTATTTTGTGGACCTAGGGGGGTTGGTAAAACTTCTTGTGCTCGTATTTTAGCAAAAACTATAAATTGCGAAAATATTACTGATAATGTGGATGCTTGTAATGAGTGTGTTTCTTGTAAATCCTTTAATGAAAATGCGTCATTCAATGTTCACGAGTTAGATGCTGCTTCTAATAATTCAGTTGATGATATTCGAACGTTAGTGGATCAGGTAAGGTTTGCTCCTCAAGTTGGAGAATACAACATCTATATTATTGATGAGGTTCATATGCTATCAGCTCAAGCTTTTAATGCTTTTTTAAAGACTTTAGAAGAACCTCCAAAGCATGCTAAATTCATTTTAGCAACTACTGAAAAACATAAAATTATCCCTACTATTTTGTCAAGATGTCAAATTTTTGATTTTAAGAGAGTAGGAGTAAATGATATTGCTGGGCACTTGGGTTTTGTTGCAAAAAGTGAAGGTGTAACAGCTGAGAGTGAGGCATTGCATTTAATTGCGCAAAAGTCTGATGGTGCAATGAGGGATTCTCTGTCATTATTTGATAGGTTAATTTCTTTTTCAGATAAAACTTTAACTTATAAAGGAGTAATAGAGCATCTTAATATTTTAGATTATGATTACTATTTTAAGGTGACAGATTATCTTTTAACTAATGATATTAAAGAATTATTAAATATCTTTAATGAGATTTTAGATAATGGTTTTGATGGACATCATTTTATAAATGGTTTAGCTGAACATCTAAGAGATTTATTGGTGTCGAAAGATGCTAGTACAATTAAGCTTTTGGAAAAAGGGGAGGCTTTGCAAGCGAGATACTTGGATCAGTCTAAAAAATGTGAGCTTCCTTTTTTAATAGAGGCATTAGAGCTTTGTAATGAATGTGATGTTCAGTATAAAACTTCAAATAATCAAAGGTTGTTAGTCGAATTGATACTAATGAGAATATCATCAATCAATTTTTTATCGGCTCAAAAAAAAAATCTAAACATTTCATAGTTACTCTAAATGATGCGGAAAAGGAGGTTTTTGTTGAAAAAATCAATCAAAATCAGCAAGAAACTCCAAAAATAGTAATAGAACAGAAAGAAAGTAAAGTTGAAATTGCTGAGGAATTAAAAAACAAACCTAAAAGCAGAATTGTTTTAGGTAGAAGTAAGAAATCATCAATGATTTCAATTAATAGTTCATTTAAATCTGAAAAGGAAAAAACTGAAGAAAAAGAAGTAGATATCTCTTCTTTAAGATCTAATGATTTTACTGAAACACAATTGTTAAAATTCTGGAAGGAATTAATAGTTTTTGTAAAAGAACAAGGAAAATCTAATCTTGGAATTACATTAGGAGTCCATCCTGTTAAATTATTGGCTAATTATCTAGTAGAACTTCCTTTAAGTAATGCGGCTCAGCAGGAAATGATTGCTGAAGAAAAATACATGATTCTTGAGTTTTTGAGAAATAAATTGGAGAATGATAAGTTAGAGATAACAACAAAAATTATTGAAGTAGAAAATAATAATATTCCTTATACAAATAAAGATAAATTTAAAAAGATGTTGGAAGAAAATCCTCATCTTGAAACATTAAGAATAAAACTAGGGCTTGACCCAGATTACTAACCAAAATCAAATTAATATGAAACCAAAACAAATTTTAACCTTTGCGCTAATAATAGGAGCTATTGCTTATTTCGCGCTTAACGCAACCAAACAAATGAAAAAAATAGAAAATAATTATGAAGAAGTAAAAAATGATCCTTTAAAAGCTAGAATTTATACGCTCGATAACGGACTTAAAGTTTACTTAACTTCATATGCTGATGCTCCTAGAGTACAGACTAACATTGCAGTTCGTGCGGGTAGTAAAAATGATCCTGCTGATGCAACAGGTTTAGCTCATTATTTAGAGCATATGTTATTTAAAGGAACTGATGTTTATGGTTCCCTTGATTTTGAAAAAGAAGCTCCAATGTTGGATAAAATTGAAGCTCTTTATGAAGAATATCGCTCTTATGAAATGAGTGATACAGAAAATAGAGATAGAATCTGGGCTCAAATTGATTCAATTTCTGGTGAGGCAGCAAAATTTGCTATTGCTAATGAGTATGATAAAATGGTAAGTGGCTTAGGTGCAAAAGGAACAAATGCATATACATCAAACGAAAAAACAGTTTATATTAATGATATTCCATCAAACCAAATTGAAAAATGGTTAAAATTAGAAGCAGAGCGTTTCCGTTATCCTGTGTTTAGATTATTCCATACAGAGTTAGAGGCAGTATATGAAGAAAAAAATATAAGTTTAGATAATGATGGAAGAAAGATGTTTGAAGCTTTACTTGATGGTTTGTTTCCAACACACCAATACGGACAGCAAACAACAATCGGTACAGTTGAACATTTAAAAAATCCTTCTTTAACTGAAATTAGAAAATATTTTAACAAATACTATGTGCCAAATAATATGGCGATCTGTCTTTCAGGTGATTTTGATTATGATGAAACAATTGAGTTGATTAATAAGTATTGGGGAACTTTTGAAAGAAAAGATGATCCAACTTTTGATGTGATTCAAGAATCTCCTATTGCTGAGCCAGTTTACGCTGAGGTGTATGGACCAGAAGCAGAAAGGTTATATATTGGTTTTCGTTTTGATGGTGCAAATACTGAAGATGCAAAAATGTTAACTATGGTTGATATGGTGCTTTCTAATTCTGCAGCAGGACTTATTGATTTAAATTTAAACCAAGCACAAGAATTAATTGGTGGAGGATGTTTTCCTTATGTGTTGGAGGATTATTCTATGCACGGATTTTATGGTAGTCCAAAACAAGGACAGACTTTAGAAGAAGTAAAAGATTTATTATTAGCACAAATTGAGGATGTTAAAGCGGGTAATTTTCCTGATTGGTTAGTGGATGCAATTATTTCTGATTTGAAACTAAATCAGACTAAAAAGTTAGAAAGTAATAGTGGTAGAGCAAATGAATTTGTTGATGCTTTTACTTTAGGAATTTCTTGGGAAGACCATCAAAATGAAATGGCTGAACTTGAGAAAGTAACTAAACAAGATATTATTGATTTTGCAAATGCTAAATATGCTGATAATTATGTAGTAGTTTACAAAAGAGCTGGTGAAGATAAATCTGTAATAAAAGTAACTAAACCTGCAATCACTCCTGTAAGTGTAAATAGAGAAGATCAGTCAGAATTTTTAGCTAACATATTAGCTGAAGAAGTAAAAGATATTGAGCCAGTATTTTTAGATTTTGAAAATGATATTCAAAAATCAAATGTTGGAGATGTTGAACTTTTTTACAAAGAAAACACTGAGAACGAAAGATTTAAGTTGAACTACATTTTAGAGATGGGTAAAGACCATGATGTAAAGCTAAAATTAGCGGTTGATTACTTAAAGTATTTAGGTACAGATGCTATGTCTCCTTCTCAAAAGGAAGAAGAGTTTTATAAGTTAGGTTGTGATTTATCAGTAAATTGTGGTTCTGAAAAAACTACCATAACTTTAAGCGGACTAGCAAATAATTTTGATGAATCTGTTGCTTTGTTTGAGCAAATTTTAGCTGGTGCAGTTGCTGATGATGAGGCACTTGAAAACTTAAAATTAAGTGAGCTTAAAGGAAGAAATGATGCAAAGCTAAACAAGCAAATCATCCTTTGGAGAGCAATGGGAAGTTATGCTAAGTATGGTGATAATTCTTCTTTCAGAAATATTTTATCAGAAGGAGATTTAAGTAATGTTACTTCAGCTGAATTAGTTGATTTGATTCATAACTTAACTTCTTATGAGCATAAGATTATGTATTACGGACCAGAACCAATAAATAAAGTTGCTTCTGATTTAGAGAAATTGCATGCAAATAAATCAGGGTTAAAAATGATTCCTTCTAAAAATGAATTTATTGAACAGCCAATGGATAAGCCAATGGTTTATGTAGTTGATTATGACATGAAACAAGCTGAGGTAATGATGCTTGCAAAAGGCGCTAAGTTAAACATGAATGAGTATCCTCAAATAAGATTTCATAATGAGTATTTTGGTGGAGGAATGAGTTCTATTGTATTCCAAGAAATGAGAGAATCTAAAGCTTTGGCTTATTCAGTTTACAGTACTTATACCATACCAAATGATAAAGATGACTCTCATTATTTAATGAGCTATATTGGTACGCAATCTGATAAATTAGGTGAGGCTCTGATTGGTATGAATGAGCTTTTGGAAACTATGCCAGAAGCTGAAACTAATATGGCTAATGCAAAAGAAGCTATTGAGCAAAAAATAAGAACTGAAAGATTAACTAAATCTAAAGTATTAACTGAGTATTTAAAAGCTGAGAAGATTGGGGTGACCCATGATATTAGAAAAGATATGTATGATGCACTTCCTACTTTTGATATGAATACTTTACAGGATTTCCATAATTCACATATTTCAGGAACTAACAGAGTGGTTATGGTTCTAGGATCTAAAGAAGATTTAGATTTAGAAGTATTAAAAGCGTATGGTGAAATAGTTCACTTAACATTAGAAGATGTATTTGGGTATTAAAAAAGATAGACAAGAGATAAAAAGATGAGTGATAAAAGATCCAAAATAATTTATACTAAAACGGATGAAGCGCCAATGTTGGCTACTCATTCTTTATTGCCAATAGTAAATGCTTTTACTGCTAAGGCTGGGGTTGAGGTGGAAACTAAAGATATCTCTTTAGCTGCTAGAGTATTAGCTTTGTTCCCTGAATATTTAGAGGAAAACCAAAGAGTAAATGATGCATTAGCAGAGCTTGGTGAGTTGGTAAAAAAACCAGAAGCAAACATTATAAAGTTGCCAAATATTTCGGCATCTGTACCTCAGTTAGTAGCAACAATTAAGGAGTTGCAAGCAAAAGGATTTAATATTCCTTCTTACCCAACAGAGGCAAAAACTGATGAGGAAAAAGCAATTCAATTAAAGTATAACAAAGTAAAAGGGTCTGCAGTAAACCCTGTTTTGCGTGAAGGAAATTCGGATAGGAGAGCACCAAAAGCTGTAAAGAATTATGCGAAAGTCAATCCACATTCTATGGGGGAGTGGAGTAAAGATTCTAAAACTCATGTTGCAACTATGAGTGAAGGTGATTTTCATCATAATGAAAAATCGGTTTGTGTGGAAAATGCAACTGATGTGAAAATTGAACTTTTTACAACTGATGGGAATACTGTTCTGAAAGCAAGCACGCCACTTTTAGCTAAAGAAATTATTGATGCGTCAGTAATGAGCAAGAAAGCTTTGTTAGCATTTTTAGAGAATGAAATTGCAGATGCTAAGGATAGCGGTATTTTACTTTCATTGCATATGAAAGCGACTATGATGAAGGTTTCTGATCCTATCATTTTTTCGCATGCTGTAAATGTTTTCTTTGCGGATTTAATTGCAAAACATAAAACAACTTTTAATGAGTTAGGTGTTGATTTTAAAAACGGATTTGGTGATTTAATTTCTAAATTACAAAATACATCATCAGAAAAAAGAGCTGAAATAGAAAGTGATATTGCTTTGGCATTTGAAAACAATGCCAATATTGCAATGGTGGATTCTGATAAGGGAATTACAAATTTACATGTTCCATCTGATGTTATTATTGATGCATCTATGCCTGCTATGATTCGTACTTCAGGGCAAATGTGGAATAAGGACAACAAAACTGAAGATACAAAAGCAATTATCCCTGATAGTTCGTATGCAAGTATATATAGTGCAACTATTGATTTCTGTAAATTAAATGGTGCTTTTGATCCTACTACTATGGGTACTGTCCCTAATGTTGGTTTAATGGCTCAAAAAGCAGAGGAATATGGTTCTCATGATAAAACATTCGAAATAAAATCAGATGGTATTGTAAAAGTTACTGATTCTGAGGGTATTGTTTTATTAGAGCATACTGTGGATGAAGGTGATGTCTGGAGAATGTGCCAAACAAAAGATGAGCCAATTAAGGATTGGGTAAAATTGTCTGTTAATAGAGCAAAAGCTACCAGTTGGCCAACTGTTTTTTGGCTGGACAAAAATAGAGCACATGATTCTGAGGTAATAAAAAAAGTAAATACATATTTACAAAGTCATAATACTGATGGATTAGACATTCAGATTTTACCTCCTTATGATGCTTGTGAGTTTACTTTAAAAAGAGTAAAGAATGGTGAAAATACTATTTCTGTAACTGGAAATGTGTTGAGGGATTATTTAACGGATTTGTTTCCGATTTTAGAATTGGGAACTTCTGCAAAGATGCTGTCAATTGTCCCACTTATGAATGGTGGAGGGTTGTTTGAAACTGGTGCTGGTGGTTCTGCTCCTAAGCATGTGCAACAATTTACTGCTGAGGGTCATTTAAGATGGGATTCTCTAGGAGAATTTATGGCAATTGTTGTTTCTTTAGAGCATTTAGCGGAGGTTAATGGGAATCCTAAAGCTAAAATATTGGCCGAAACTTTAGATAATGCAATTGAGGATTTATTAAAGAACGGAAAATCGCCTATGCGTAAAGTAGGGCAGTTGGATAATAGAGGTTCTCATTATTATTTGGCAATGTATTGGGCTAATGAGTTGGCCAACCAAACTGAAGATGCAGCTTTACAAGCAACTTTTGAAAAAGTGGCTGCTGATATGAAAGTTCAGGAAGATAAAATTATGTTGGAACTGAATAATGCACAAGGTACTTCAGAAGACATGAAGGGCTATTACCACCCAAATGAAGATGTTGTGTTTGACAGAATGAGAGCTAGTAAAACCTTAAATACTATTATAGATAATATATAATTTAAATTATTAGTTTTAGATTTTAAAAGCCGAGTATATGCTCGGTTTTTTTATTTAAAAAAACTCTTGCTTAAAATTAATTAAGTATAATTTGTTACTTGCTCTAGTCATAGCAGTGTAAAGCCATCTTAAATAAGATTTATCTAACATATCCTCAGTAAAATATCCTAAGTCAATAAATACATTTTCCCATTGCCCTCCTTGTGATTTGTGGCAGGTAATGGCATAGGCGAATTTTATCTGTAGGGCATTAAAGAATTCATCTTCCTTAATTCTTTTGTTGAGTTCTTTTTGTCCTTTGTAGTCTTTTGCAACTTCTTTGTAAAGATGTTGGTATTGGTCGTAAGTTATTGCTGGGCTTTCACTAGTTAGCGTGTCTAAAAGGACTATCACATCAAGTGATTTCTCATCAGGATAATCCACCATTTGTACACTTGCTCTTGCAAACCGGAAACCATAGCGTTCAATTCTATCAGTAATTTTAATTACTTCTACTATATCTCCATTGGCAATAAATCCTGCTTTGCTACTATCATCAAGCCAAAAGTAGTTATTACGAACAATCATAAGCATATCTCCTGCAGAAATTTCATCTTCTTGCCACCTAATTTTTGCTCGTATTTGTTGGTTGTATTGGTTGGCTCTTTTATTGGAACGGCAAAGTACAGTTGTGCTGTTTACTCCATCATTACTGTAGGCACTTTCCAGTGTATCTTGTAAATCCTCACCAGTATTTAGGCGAATAACTTCTGAGTTTGTTTTTAGCTGAGGATAAGAATAATCATTGGTTGAAATCTTATCCCTTAATGCAGTTGCATTTTCTAATATAAGGGAGTCATTTTTTTGCCTTACTACTTGCGTAAGTTCTCGGCAAATTACTTGCTTTGAGTATTTGCGCTCCAATCCCTCTTCCTCTAAGGCTGGGCTAATATCTAAATGTACTGGAGGAAGTTGGGCTGTATCTCCAATCAAAATAAGTTTGCAATCACTTCCATTATAAACATATTCAATCAAATCATCTAGCAATGATCTGTTCCCAAAACCTTTGTCAGAATTCTCAGCAATCATTGATGCTTCATCAACAATAAAGATGGTATTGCTGTGCGTATTGTCCTTTAAAGTTATGTAAGTATTACCGCTTTTATTGGTTCTTATCCAGTATATTTTTTTGTGAATGGTGCTTGCAGCTTTCTTGGAATATTTCCCTAATACTTTTGCTGACCTTCCTGTTGGTGCCATAAGTACTGAGCGTTTTCCTAGAACAGGTAATGATTTTACCAAAGTAGAAACAAGAGTTGTTTTGCCTGTTCCTGCATATCCTTTTAACATAAAAATCGAACGATTTCCAATTGTTGCTACAAAGTCAGCAATATCAGTAAATAATTCATCTTGCTCTTTGGTGGGAGTAAAAGGAAAATGTAATCTAAGTTTGTCTTGCAATTTTTGGCTTTTCATTTAAATGAAATTTACTTCTGCCTCTATGCTAATTCCATATTTTTCTAAAATTACTTCTTGCACTAATTCTGATAAATTGATAATGTCCTGTCCGCTTGCATTGTTGTAGTTTACAAGTACTAATGCTTGATTTTTATGCACTCCTGCATCTCCTTTTCTGTATCCTTTTAGTCCAGCATTATCTATTAGCCAGCCAGCTGCCACTTTGGTTTCTGTGTCAGCCATTTTGTAACCAACTATATTTGGGAATTCTTTTTGTAATTCTTCAAACCTTTCACTACTAATTATTGGATTTTTAAAGAAACTCCCACTATTTCCAATTTCAGATGGGTTAGGTAATTTTCTATTTCTTATATTTATTACTGCATCTGCAATGTTTTTAGGATTTGCTTCTAGGTTAAGAGTTTTTAATTCTCCTTCAATTGCTCCGTAAGTAGTTTTGTTAAGTGGTGTTTTACTTAATTTGAATTCTACTTTTGTAATGATGAATTTGTTTTTCAGTTCTTCTTTGAAGATTGAGTTTCTATATTCAAAATTACAATCTTCATTACTAAAAGTTTTTATTTCTTGTGTTGCAATTTCTAGTGCTGTTACTTTATGTATTGTTTCTTTTACTTCCATGCCGTAAGCACCAATATTTTGAATAGGGCTTGCTCCAACTGTTCCTGGTATAAGTGCTAAATTTTCAACTCCTGATAGCTCTTGACTTACACTCCACATTACAAATTCATGCCAATTTACGCCACCACCAACTTCCACAATTATATTATTGTCATTGTCTTCTAAAATGCAAATTCCAATGATTTTATGTTGCATCATTAGTCCATCATAATCTTGCGTTAATAATATATTGGATCCACCTCCAAGTATAAATGTTTTGTTGTTTTTATAAATGTTTGAGTTTAGGATGTCCTTTAACTCTAAAACAGAATCAAATTCAGTAAAAAACTTTGCTTTGGCATTTATTCCAAAAGTATTGAGCTTTTTTAATGAGAAGTTTTCTTCAAACTTGCCCATTTATAAAGTGTTAGAGTCAATATCAATAACTTTATTTTCAGCACACTTAATTGTTCTTGCACTATATTTTTTTATTATTGAATAATCATGGGTTGCAATAAGGATAGTTGTTCCTTTTGCATTTATTTCTTTTAATAATTCAATAATTTTTTCTGATTTTTCAGGGTCTAGATTTCCTGTTGGTTCATCAGCTAATATTAACTCTGGATGATTTAGTAAAGCTCGTGCTATTGCACCTCTTTGTTGCTCCCCTCCTGATAATTCGTAAGGCATTTTGTCTGTTACTCCACTTAAGTGAACGCTATCTAATACCTCATCTATTCTGGCTTTAATTTCAGCTTTGTTTTTCCAGCCAGTTGCTTTAAGTACGAATTCTAAGTTGTCAAATACATTTCTATCTGTTAGTAATTGAAAATCTTGAAATACAATCCCTAACTTTCTTCTTAAAGTTGGAATTTCTTTCTGTTTGATTTTAGTTAATTCAATGTCAGCAACAGTTATATTTCCTGCATCTACTTTTAGCTCACCATAAAGCGCTTTTAGTAATGAACTTTTTCCGCTACCTGTTTCTCCTATAAGATAAAGGAATTCTCCGTTCTCAATTTTTAAAGTAATATTACTAAATACTTGGTGGTTCATTTGGCGTATATCAACACCCTCTAGGCTAATAATATTATTGTTCATTGCTTGGTGAGTATTTGTGAATGATGCCAAAAGGAATTTTATTGAGTAACTTAGTGATGCCTTCAATCTCAGTTGTTAAATTATTTTTTGTTAACCCTTTTTCTATCTGGTTAAGTCTAAAATAAGCAATTAAAGTCATTTGTTCATCCCTTACTTGTACAAAGTCAGGGATGGTTTTAGTTCCTTTTATTTTTAAGATGTTTAACACTAAGGCAAATTAATATATTAATTAGATGTAAAACGCTAAGTTATCTTAATAATTGTTAAGAAATTGTGTTGAAAACTTCATGGTTTACTTATTTACTCACTTTGGATATTTACTACTTTTAAATCTGATAAGAAATCCTATGAAATTAAGATATTACACCCTACTTTTTTTACTGTTTTCTAGTAGTTTAGTTTTTGCTCAAAATCATTCTTTTGATGATGCTCAATCACTTTTTGATGATGGAAAATATAGTGCGGCACAAGCTCTTTTAAATCAACTTTCTTCTGGTCATTCAGCTAATGCTGAAGCAATGTTTTTAAATGCAAAATGTTCCAAAGCTTTATTTCTATCTGATTCTGAGCTTTTGTATGAGGAGTTGAATGAGTATTTTCCTTATCATCAATTCAAGCAAGAAGTAAATGCTGATTTGGCGCTTATTAATTACAGAAAGAAAGATTACTCAAATGCTATTTCTTACTTTCTTGAGTTAGACAGTTTATCTAATGAGTTTATATTTAAGTTAGCGTATGCTAGTTTTAGTATGGATTCATTAGTTGATGCACAGTATTATTTTTCAAAATTAATTGGAACAGTAAGTAAATATTCTTCTACTGCTCAATATTATTATGCTTATATTGCTTATGAAAGAGGGTTTTATAAGTCGGCTTTAGTTTCTTTTAATAAACTACTGAATGATGAGAAGTTTGGTAATATTGTTCCTTATTACATTAGTCAAATTTACTTTTTTCAAAAGGAATACAAACAATTAATAGCTTTTGCGAAACCATTATCAGAAAAAGTAATTGCTAGCAGGAAATCAGAAGTTAATAGATTGTTAGCGGAGGCTTATTTCAGAACTAAAGATTTCGAGAATGCTATTATTCATTTTGAGGTGTTTTTAGAAGAAGAAAAAGAAGGTAATTCAGTTGTTCATTTCTTGCTTGGGCAAGCTTATTATAATTCTAAAAACTACCTTTCTGCAATCTCATCTTTGGAGAAAGTTTCTAATTCAGCAGATAGTCTGATGCAAAACTCAGCCTATTTTTTAGGGGCTAGTTATTTAAAGACTGATAATAAGAATTACGCATTACAAGCCTTTAAAAAATCCTCAGAATATAATTACAACCCTATTTTGAAAGAAGAGGCTTTTTATAATTATGCAAAACTTTCCTTTCAACTAGAGCTTCCTTTTGAGAATACTTTGGCTGCTTTAAAAACTTATTTGGAGTCGTACAACAATCCATTGCATAAAAAGATAATTGAGGATTTAATGGTTAAGTCTCTACAAAGTACGAGTCAGTATTCTGAGGCTTATAATGCTTTGGTTGACATTCACCTTTTAACTAACTCTCAGCAAATAGCTTTGCAGCAGTTAGCTTTTTTCTTAGGTGTAAAAGAATATAATCAGCAGAACTTTAAAGATGCGATTTCTTATTTTACTGTAGCGAATAGATATCCTATAAATGATGATTATTCTTACTTAACAAATTATTGGTTAGCTGATTGCTGCTTTCAGCTTAGAGATTTTGATAAATCAATCGCTATTTATTCTGATTTATCAGTTTCATCAAATAAAAACCTTTCAGATTATGAGAGCTTGAAAAGTTATAATTTAGCGTATTCCTATTTTCAAAATGCAGATTATTCTAATGCAATTAAGTGGTTTCGTACATATGAGAAAACAGCAATTGATAGTATGAAGTTGAATGATACATACTTTAGAATTGCTGATGGATATTTTATGAGCTCTGATTTTTCTTTAGCTCAGAAATACTATAATAAAGCTATTGCTTATAATTTGTTTGATGTTGATTATGGAATTTATAAGCGTTCGGTTTCTTTAGGTTTGATTGGTAAAAATAAATCTAAAGTTAAGTTGTTAAAGCAAATTATTGCTGATTATTCAGCTTCATCATATTATGATAATTCTCTTTATGATTTAGCAAAATACTATAAAAATACTCAGCAAAATGATTTAGCAATAAAGTATTATGATGATTTATTGATTGCTACTAAAGATGAAAACTTAATTGCTGATGCTTATTTAAGTAAAGGAATGATTTATTTCAATTCATCAAAAACTAATAAAGCAATTGTTGAATTTTTGTTTGTTGTAAATAATTACCAGCAAACAATTTATTTTAAAGAAGCGATTTCTGGATTGCAAGCGGCTTATTCTTCATTAGCTCAAATTGATAAATACTTAGCTGTAATTGAAGGGTTACCATCAGTAAGTATTAGCAGAGCAGAGCAGGATTCATTAACTTATAATGCGGCTTTTATGAAGTTCTCAGAATTAGAATATAAGGTTGCTAAAAAAGCGTTTGATAAATACCTGTCAACTTTTGAAAATGGAATATTTGTAAATGATGCAACTTATTATAATGCGATTAGTGCTGTAAAAATTAATGATTCAATTGCAGCTATTACCCTCTATGAAAAGGTTGTGGAATTAGGTGTTAAATCTCATCAAGAAACTGCTATGTTGTTTTTGGCTAGAGAAAGTTACTCAAGAGATGATTTTGTAAATTCTAATAAACATTATAAAACTCTTTTGGAATATGCTTCATCAAACTCAATAAAACGAGAAGTTGTTATTCGCTTAATGACAGGCAATGAGTTGATTGATAGTAAGGTCGCGTTTAATTTTGCAAAACAAGTTGTGGAATTTGATAAAACAGATAATTGGTTGTTGAGTAAGGCTTATGTTATAATTGCTAGAAATGAGTTTGAAAATGGAAATTATGCCAAATCAAAAGTTACTTTTAAGCAAGTGGTTGGGCTTTCTAATTATGATGAAGGTGCTGAGGCAAAATATTATTTAGCTTATCTTACTTTCTTAGATGAGAATTTGACTTTGGCTGAGCAAATAATTTTTGAACTTGCTGAGAAATATTCTAGCGATTATTTCATTGCAAAAGCTTTTATCCTATTGGCTGATATTTATGTTGCGCAGGAAAATAATTTTCAGGCAAAAGCCACTTTAGAAAGTATTATTGAAAATCATAATGGTGATGATTTAGTGAATTTAGCTCGTAAGAAATGGGAGCAGATTGTTGAAAAGGAAAAAGTTGTAACCCCTGAAGTAGAAGAGGAATTTTATATTGATATCTCAGAAGATGAGATTGTATATGAGGAAGAAGTTCGTGATGAGATTGATGAGGATTATATAGTGGAAATTCCAGACTCTTTGAAGGTTAAATCGGATAGTTTAGAAATTAAAATTTTAGAAGATGAAGAAATCGAATAGTCTACTTTTACTTTTTTGTGTAAATATTGTCACTGTTTTTGCTCAGGATTTAAAAACAACTGAGGTAAATGTGGTTGAAGGTTTTAAGCCCACAATTCCAGAAGCCACTCGTTTAAATGAAAATGCAGTTTTTGCTGACACAATAAAAGAAGATAGAGTTCAAACTTATGAAGTTATTGAGTCTGAATTGCAGTCAGACTATAAAACTAAACCTTTGAAAGCTGCTAAAGTAAAAGATGATAAAATCCCAGAATTATATGCTACAAAAGTTTCGTTAGGTACAGGTTTTAGAATTGGGAGTAAAACAAGTGTAGTTCATAATAGTTTGCGCTCAAAAGATATGAGTTATGGAATTATTGCTAATCATCAAAATAGTGATTATAAAATTGACTCAAAAATTGCAGGAAGGAGTAATAATAATCTTCATTTATATGGTAAGAAAATTTCAGCTAAACATATTTTTATTTCAAATTTGGATTATGATAGAAAAGCGGTTTATACATACGGAATAGGATCTGAGAATAAAAATCATGAAGGGTTTGAAAATAATCCTTATTATAATCGTTTTGCATATACTAAATTTTCATTTACTGCAATTTCAAAAGAGAATGATGAAGATAAATTAAAACACCATACAACTTTCTTTGTTTCTGATTTGAATGAGTTTTCTGAAAATCAAATTCATTTAAGCACAGATATAAGTAGAGTAGTAGAAGGGTATCCAATTAATTTAGAAATTGAGTTGAACGATTATCTGAATTATAATAGTAAAGATTTAGCTTTTGAAAGTAGTGATGTTAAATCTTTTCATTTTTTCCCATCAACTTCTATTGCTAAATATGGGATTTATTTTGATTTAGGGGTTGAATTGCATTATCAGATACAACTTGATGACAATGAATTCGAGATTTTTCCGCAAATAAAAGCATCTAAGGAGTTAGTAAAAGATATTTTGTTAGTATATGGTGGCTTGCGTCATAGCGAGCACAGACATACGCTTAAATCGCTTTCAGATGAAAATCCGTACATTCACTCTTACGGAACAAATCAATCTATTTTAGCAGGTAATAATGTGCCGCAAAGTTTAGAAACTACTGATTCTGATGAATTATTTGTAGGTATGAGGAATGTTTTGGGAAAGGATGAGGTTTTTGAAGGAAGCCTTGCTTATGGTGAGATAAATAATTTTGCTCACTTTATTGGCATTTCAAATGGTGGTTACAATAGATTTCAAGTAAATTATTTAGAGTCTGTTTGGCAATTACACGCTAATGCAACTTATGATAAAAAGATTAATAATATCATCAGTTTAAACGCAGCTGCTGATTATTTTTATTGGAACAAAGAAGTTTATCATAAACCGAATTTTACTGCAAATTTAAGTGCCCCTATTAATTTGAGAAATAAAATAAAAGTTGCCCCATCTCTATGTTATATAGGAGAAAGAAATGTGAATGATGAAGATCAGTTTTTGTCAGCTCAGTTTCATGCTAATTTTGCTTTATATTATTCATACTCCAAACAGCTTTCGGCTTATTTGCAATTAAACAACTTAACAGGAACGCAAAATGAAATCTGGAAAGATTATAAAGAAGTTGGATTTAATGGTGTTTTTGGCATCAATTATTCCTTCTAAATCTTATCAACATTTGTTGAAAAACTCTTCTATTTTTTAGCGTATTCTGTATGGGTTTAAATCATTCAATAATTGTATATTTGTCTGTTTTAAAAATTAGAGATATATAATTCAAATTTATGAGTGAGGAAAATAAAAATCAAGAGTATAGTGCTGATAATATTCAAGTACTTGAAGGGTTAGAAGCTGTAAGGAAAAGGCCAGCCATGTATATTGGTGATATTGGTGTAAAAGGTCTGCATCATTTGGTGTATGAGGTGGTGGATAATTCAATTGATGAGGCTTTAGCTGGGCATTGTTCTCATATTGATTGTTTTATCAATGAAAATAACTCCATAACAGTAACTGATAATGGTAGAGGAATTCCAACTGGAATGCATGAAAAAGAAGGGCGTTCTGCTTTAGAAGTAGTAATGACGGTGCTGCATGCTGGGGGTAAGTTTGATAAAGGTTCTTATAAAGTTTCTGGTGGACTTCATGGTGTGGGTGTGAGTTGTGTAAATGCACTTTCTTCTGATTTAAGAGTTGAAGTGCATAGAGATGGGAAGATGTACGAGCAAGAATATAAAATTGGTGCTCCTCAGTATGATGTTCGTGAGATTGGAACTACTGATATTACTGGAACTAAAGTTACTTTCCTTCCAGATGCTACTATTTTTGAAGATACAATTTATCATTTCGATATATTAGTTGCTCGTTTAAGAGAATTGGCTTTTTTAAATAAAGGAATTCACCTTTCAATTACTGATAAAAGAAGAAAAGATGCTGAAGGAGAGTTTGTGAAAGAGGAATTTTATTCGGAAGGAGGATTAAAGGAGTTTGTGTCATTTTTGGACGAGACAAGAGATTCTATTTTAGAGGATGTTATCTATATTGATGGAGAAAAAGATGGTGTTCCAGTTGAGGTAGCTATGATTTACAATACCTCATATACTGAAAATGTGCATTCTTATGTAAATAATATTAATACTCATGAAGGAGGTACTCACCTTTCAGGATTCAGAAGAGGACTTACACGTACTCTCAAGAAATATGCGGATGGTTCAGGATTATTGAAAAAAGTTAAGTTTGAAATTTCTGGAGATGATTTTAGAGAAGGTTTAACGGCTGTAATTTCTGTTAAAGTTATGGAGCCTCAATTTGAAGGGCAAACAAAAACAAAATTAGGAAATAAGGAAGTTACTTCTGCAGTTTCACAATCGGTAAGTGATATGCTTACTTTCTATTTAGAGGAAAATCCTGAACAAGCAAAAAGAATTGTGCAGAAAGTTATTTTGGCTGCAACAGCAAGAAATGCTGCTACTAAAGCTAGAGAAATGGTGCAAAGAAAAAGTGTTCTTACTGGATCTGGATTACCTGGTAAACTTTCAGATTGTTCTGAAAAAGACCCGGCAAAATGTGAGATTTTCTTAGTTGAGGGGGATTCGGCAGGTGGTACAGCAAAGCAAGGTAGAGATAGACACTTTCAAGCAATTATGCCATTAAGAGGTAAAATCCTTAATGTGGAAAAAGCAATGCAACATAAAGTTTTTGAAAATGAGGAAATCAAAAATATGTTTAAAGCATTGGGTGTTTCAATTGGTACTATTGATGATGAAAGAGAATTGAATATTGAAAAATTGAGATATCATAAAGTTGTAATTATGACGGATGCGGATATTGACGGTTCTCATATTGCTACTTTATTATTAACTTTCTTCTTTCGTTTTTTAAAGCCACTTATTGAGCAAGGTTTTGTCTATATTGCTACTCCACCTTTATATTTATTAAAAAGAGGTAAAGACCATAGGTACTGTTGGGAAGAAAGCCAAAGAGATGCAATGATTATGGAAATGAAAGGAGGGAAAGATGTTAATGTAATTATCCAAAGATATAAAGGACTTGGGGAAATGAATGCGTCTCAGTTATGGGATACAACTTTGAATCCGGAATACAGAACATTAAAACAAGTTACAATTGATAATGCTGCTGAGGCAGATAGAGTCTTTTCAATGTTAATGGGAGATGAAGTGCCTCCAAGAAGAGCCTTTATTGAAGCAAATGCTAAATATGCCAATATTGACGCATAAGTTTTAACAAACAAAATTAAAAAAACAACCAAATAAATAAAAGAATGAAAGTTACAGTAGTGGGAGCAGGAGCAGTAGGAGCAAGTTGTGCGGAATATATCGCAATAAAAAACTTTGCCTCAGAAGTAGTATTAGTTGATATTAAGGAAAATTTTGCTGAAGGAAAATCAATGGATTTAATGCAAACTGCATCTTTAAACGGTTTTGACACTAAAATTACAGGTTCAACTAATGATTACTCAAAAACTGCTGGAAGTCATGTTGCAGTAATTACTTCAGGAATTCCAAGAAAACCAGGGATGACAAGAGAAGAATTAATCGGAATTAATGCAGGAATTGTAAAGTCAGTTTCTGAGCAATTAATAAAGCAATCTCCTGATGTAATTTTGATTATTGTTAGTAACCCTATGGATACTATGACTTATTTAACGCATAAAGTAACTGGTTTACCTAAAAACAGAATTATTGGAATGGGTGGTGCTTTGGATTCTGCAAGATTTAAATATAGATTAGCTGAGGCTATGGAATGCCCAACATCTGATATAGATGGAATGGTAATTGGAGGTCATTCTGATAAAGGAATGGTTCCTTTAACAAGAATTGCCACAAGAAATTCTGTTAGAGTTTCAGAATTTTTGGAAGCTGATAGATTGCAAAAAGTATTGGAAGATACTAAAGTTGGTGGGGCAACATTGACAGGTATGTTAGGTACTTCTGCTTGGTATGCTCCAGGTGCTGCAGTTAGTGGGTTAGTTCAAGCAATTGCTTGTGATCAAAAGAAAATGTTCCCTTGTTCAGTTATGCTTGATGGTGAGTATGGTTTAAGTGATTTGTGTATTGGAGCTCCTGTAGTTTTAGGTAAGAATGGTATTGAAAGTATAGTTGAAATTGACTTAGTTGAAGCGGAATTAAGTCAGTTAATATCTTCTGCTGAAGGAGTGAAAGCAACTAACACTTTGCTTAACGATTTAAATCTGTAAATATTTATCATTTAGAATGTTGCTAAATTGATAAAACTTACTATTTTTGCAGCCCTAATTTAAGAATTAAGAAAATGAAAAAAGATATCCACCCAAAAGAGTATAGATTGTGCGTTTTTAAAGATATGTCAACAGAGTTTACAATTTTAACAAAATCATGTGTTGAGTCTGAAAGTACTATTAAATGGGAAGATGGTAATGAATATCCGTTAGTGAAAATGGAGATTTCTTCTGATTCTCATCCTTTCTATACAGGAAAAGCTAAGTTGCTTGATACTGCAGGAAGAATTGATAAATTTAAAAATAAATATAAGAAATTTGCTAAATAGTAAATTTTCAACTTTAATAAAAAGCCCGCACAATTTTGTGTGGGCTTTTTTTTTAACTTTGCAGTATGAATGTAATTTTATTTGACACTAATCGATCTAATTTTTATCCCTTATCATATACACGACCAATTTCTGAGTTTCGAATAGGAATTTTAACGATAAAGGAAAAGTGGACGCATTATTATAAAAATATTTCTACTAAAACAGAAGATTATTTAGTTAGTAAATATCCCATCAGAAAGCAAAAAGAAAATCTTTGGATTGATGCTTCTGTTTTGCCATCAAAAGAATTAAAAACGGAGTTAGATAGCTTAAGAAATGGAGAAGTTCTTGAGGCAAATGGGAAAATTATTGCATTTAAAAATTTAAATTATTCTTTTAAAAATTTGAATAAAATTAACACTTCAATTCTTGTTAATTCAATTGAAAATATATGGGATATTTTTTCTGATAATGGAAGGGAAATTGAAGCTGATTTTAAATTACTTACTAAATCAAGAAAATCACAAAAGATTAGCAATACCAATACTGTAATTGGTAAGCATATATTTGTCGAGAAAGGCGCGAAAATTTCATGTAGTATTCTAAATGCAGAAAATGGCTCTATATATATAGGCAAAAATACTGAAATTATGGAAGGAGCTATCATAAGAGGTCCTTTTGCAATGGGTGAAAATGCTGTTTTAAAAATGGGATCAAAAATTTATGGACCAACAACTTTAGGTCCGCATTGTAAGGTTGGTGGTGAGGTAAATAATTCTGTTTTCTTTGGTTATTCATCAAAAGCACATGATGGTTTTTTAGGTAATTCTGTAATTGGTGAGTGGTGCAATTTAGGAGCAGACACAAATAATTCAAACCTCAAAAATAATTATACTGAGATTAAACTTTGGAATTATGAAATGGAACGATTCAAAAAAACTGGCTTGCAGTTTTGTGGATTAATTATGGGAGATCATTCAAAATGCGGAATAAATACAATGTTTAATACGGGTACCGTTATTGGTGTTAGTGCAAATATATTTGGCAGTGGTTTTCCAAGAAATTTTGTTCCTTCATTTAGTTGGGGAGGAGCTTCTGGTTTTCAAGTTTATAAATTACCCAAAGTATTTGAAGTTGCTTCAAAAGTATTTGAAAGAAGAAAGCTTGACTTTGATGAGAACGAACAAAATATTTTGTCAGAAGTGTATGATATGACAAAACGCTACCGAAACGAGTAATAACTGACAAAACGACCATCTTAAATCTATGGCACACTAATTGCAAATGTAATTGGTGAAAACAAATATTATGAAGAAAGATTTTAGAATAAGTTCAGCAGAGTTTTCTGACATGCTGAATGAAGATACAGAGTTTTTGCCATTGATGAGTGATGAGGATGAAGCAAAAATATCAAAGGAAGATACACCAAATGAACTTCCAATTTTACCTTTAAGAAATACAGTTTTATTTCCAGGTGTTATTATCCCAATTACTATCGGTAGAGATAGATCAGTCAAATTGATAAAAGATGCTGAAAATGGCAATAAGACAATTGGAGTTGTAGCTCAAAAGGATTTTGATACAGAATTGCCAGAATTAAGTGATTTAAATCATGTTGGAACTGTAGCTCATATTTTGAAAATGTTAAAAATGCCTGATGGAAATATCACTGCTGTTATACAGGGTAGAAAGCGTTTTGAGATTACTAAAATGGTTCAAAAAGACCCTTATTTTAAGGCAAAAGTAGTTGATTTAAAAGAGGTAAAGCCTGAGAAAAAAGATGAAGAATTTGGTGCGTTAGTTTCATCTGTAAAGGATTTGGCTCTTAGGATTATTGATGAATCTCCTAATATTCCTGCTGAGGCGGCAATTGCAATTAAAAATATTAAAAATTCATCTTTTGCAATAAATTTTGTTTCTTCAAATATGAATATTGGTTTGACTGAAAAGCAATTATTACTAGAAGAAGTTGATTTGAAGAAGCGTGCTATTTTAGTATTAGAACTCTTAACTAAAGAGCTGCAAATGCTAGAAATGAAAAATAAAATTCAATCCAAAGTTCAAACAGATTTAGATAAACAGCAAAGAGAATATTATTTGAATCAGCAAATGAAAGCTATTCAAGAGGAATTAGGAGGGAGTGGTTCTCAAAAAGAAATTGATGAAATGCGCAAGCAGGCATCAAAAAAGAAATGGAATAAAGAGATTGCAAATGCATTTGAGAAGGAGCTTAGAAAGTTACAAAGAATGAATCCTTCTATGTCCGATTATGCTGTACAGAGAAGTTATATTGAGTTGATATTGGATCTTCCTTGGGATAAAGTTACAACTGATAGTTTTGATTTGAAACAAGCGAGAGATATTTTAGATAGAGATCATTTTGGTTTAGAAAAAGTAAAAGAAAGAATTATTGAACATCTAGCAGTTTTAAAATTAAAGGGTGATATGAAATCGCCAATTTTATGTTTGTATGGCCCTCCTGGGGTTGGAAAAACTTCATTAGGAAAGTCAATTGCTGAGGCTTTGGGTAGAAAATATGAGCGTGTTTCTTTAGGTGGTTTGCGTGATGAAGCCGAAATTAGAGGGCATAGAAAAACTTATATTGGTGCAATGCCAGGAAGAATCATTAAATCAGTAAAAAAAGCAAAATCCTCAAATCCAGTTTTTGTTTTAGATGAGATTGATAAAGTCACAAGAGATAATCATGGTGATCCTTCTTCTGCACTTTTAGAGGTTTTAGACCCTGAACAAAATGAAACTTTTCATGACAATTATTTGGAGTTAGATTATGATTTATCAAAAGTGATGTTTGTGGCTACTGCTAATTCTTTAGCTACAATTCAGCCTGCACTAAGAGATAGAATGGAAATTATTGAGATCAATGGATATACTATTGAGGAAAAAGTACAAATTGCAAAAAAACATTTGTTGCCAAAACAAATAAAGTTACACGGATTAAAAGAGGAACAGTTTACAATTTCTGATGAAATGTTAGAAAAAATTATTGATCAGTATACTAGAGAATCGGGTGTTAGGACTTTGGATAAAATGATTAGTAAAATGATTCGGAATGTTGCAAAATCTATTGCAATGGATGAGAGTTTTGATTATTCTCCTGATGTTAAGGTTGTAGAAAAAGTTTTAGGAGCACCAAGATTTGATAGAGATAGATTTACTGATAATTCTGTTGCGGGTGTTGTCACTGGTTTAGCTTGGACATCAGTAGGTGGTGATATTTTGTTTATTGAAAGTAGCTTGAGTAAAGGAAAAGGAAAGTTGTCTGTTACAGGAAATCTAGGAAAAGTGATGAAGGAATCGGTTACTATTGCTATGGAATACCTAAAAGCAAATGCTGAGATTTATGAGCTTTATTCAGAAGTTTTTGATAAATGGAATGTTCATGTTCATGTTCCTGAAGGTGCAACACCAAAGGATGGTCCTTCAGCTGGAATTACAATGTTTACTTCTTTAGTTTCTTCATTTACACAAAGAAAAGTTAAAGAGAAAATAGCAATGACTGGAGAACTTACTTTAAGAGGGAAAGTATTGCCAGTTGGTGGGATTAAAGAAAAAATATTGGCAGCAAAACGATCAGGAATTAATGAAATTTTGCTTTCAAAGCAGAATAGAAAAGATATTTTAGAAATCAATGAAAAGTATGTAAAGGGAATGACTTTTCATTATGTAGAGACTTTAAAGGAGGTAATTGATATTGCTTTGCTAAATGAAAAGGTTGATGATGCTGTTGAAATTAATTAATGTTTTTCAATAATAATTTAATTTAAGAATCGTTAAAAATTAAAAATGATGAAAAAAATAATGTTACTTATTAGTTTGGTATTAGGAATTTCAACATCTAATGCTCAGGAAGGTGTTGATTCATATTCGAATATGACTGATGGCATTAAAGAATATACTGGAGTAGTTCCAAGAATTGGATTTAACTTTGGTGCAGCTTTCTAATATTGAATGATTAAAAGAAAAATCTTAATAGCACTTTTTTCCCCTTTAGCACTTTTTTCCCAAGATGGTGGGCAAACAGCTTTTTCTTTTGTAGATATAGAGACTTCTCCAAGAGTTGAGGCATTGGGAGGTAGTGGTATTGCAATTTTCGATAATGATGTTTCATTAGTGCAAACTACTCCATCACTGTTAAGTCCTGAAATGGATAAAGCTATAGTATTTTCTTTTGGAGATTACTTTTCGGATATTAATTTGCTTTCATTTTCTTTCTCAAAGAATATAGAGGAATTAGGTGTTTTTGCGCTTTCATTAAAAGCAATAAATTACGGAAGTTTTGATAGAAATGATAAGAATGGTTATAATCATGCTGGATTCTCTGCAAATGATCAAGTTCTTACTTTTGGTTTTGCTAAACAGCTGCATAAAAGGTTTACTCTTGGTATAAATTTAAATTTACTCAATTCTAATTACGATTCTTATAATTCATTTGCAATCAGTTCAAATATCTCATCAACATATTATAACAAAGAGAAAAGATTTACCTCTACTTTTCTAGCTAAAAATATAGGAAGGCAAGTTAATTCATATACATCAATTAATGAGAGTTTGCCATTTGAAATGCAATTTGCAATAAGCAAGGAGTTGGCTCATTTACCTTTCAGATATCATCTAACATATAATTCAATCAATATATTTGATGTTAAATCTCATTATAAATTAACAAGTCAAACTAATACAGATTCAGGAGAGTTAGAGATTAAACAGGAGAGTATTGCTAAAACTGCTTTGCGTCATATCGTTATTGGAGGAGAGCTTAATCCCTTTAGAAAAAGTTTATTTATTAGAGGTGGGTTTAATTTTCAAAGAAGATTTGATTTAACAACTACAACTCGCCCTGCATTAGTTGGTTTTTCTTGGGGTATCGGTTTTAAAGTAATGAAATATCGTTTTGATTATAGTCGATCTTCTTATCATTTGTCAGGAGCGCCAAATAATTTTAGTATTGCTACAAATTTGAGTACTTTTGGCCTCTAGATGAGTTTAACTTTTAATATTGCTATTGACGGACATTCCTCTTGTGGCAAAAGCACAATAGCAAAATCTATTGCTCTGAAATATGGCATGCGCTATATTGATACGGGAGCAATGTACAGAGCGATCACACTTTATTTTATGAGAAACAATATCATTAAAAATAAACAAGTTGATTTTGCTTTACTCTCAGATTCTTTAGATAAAATAACTATTAATTTTCAATTCAATTCTGAGCTAAAAAAGTCAGAAACTTTTCTGAATAATGAGAATGTTGAGTCAATTATTAGAGGGTTTGAGGTTTCCGATAATGTTTCAATTATTGCTCAAATTAAAGAGGTAAGAGAAAAGTTAATTCTTTTGCAAAGAGCAATTGGAAAGTCCAAAAATGTAGTGATGGATGGTAGAGATATTGGAACAAAAGTTTTTCCTGACGCAAGGTTAAAGCTTTTTGTTACTGCAAAGGCTAAAATTCGAGCTCAAAGAAGATTTGATGAGTTGACTGTAAAAGGTGAAAGAGTTACTTTTGATGAGATTTTACAGAATTTGAATGAAAGAGATGATTATGACACTAATAGAGACATCAATCCGCTTATGCAAGCAGAAGATGCTGTTTTGATTGATAATTCAGCACTTTCTATTCAGGATCAGAATGATTTAATTGATAACTTAATAAATACAAAAAAATAATGAAAGTAATTATTGATAAATATTCAGGATTTTGTTTTGGAGTTGTTTATGCAATTCAAATGGCAGAATCTATTTTAGATGAAGAAGGAGTTTTGTATTGTTTGGGGGATATTGTGCATAATAATAAAGAAGTTGATAGGTTAAATGAAAGAGGTTTGAAAATTATAAATCATGAGGACTTAAAAGAATTGAAGGATTGTAAAGTTTTGATTCGTGCTCATGGAGAGCCGCCTTCTACTTATGCATTATCTTTAAAAAATAACATTCAACTATTGGATGCATCCTGCCCAGTTGTGCTTAAATTGCAACATCAAATTAAAGAAGGTTATGAGCAGTTAAAAGAAATTGATGGACAAGTAATTATTTTTGGAAAAGAAGGTCATGCGGAGGTGACTGGACTTGTTGGGCAGACAAATAGTGAGGCGATTATTGTTACTACTATTGAGGATTTGGAAAAGGTAGATTTTTCTAAGTCGATTTATATTTATTCTCAAACAACTAAGAGTCCAAAAGCTTACTTTGATATAACAAAAGAGATAGAGAGAAGAGTAAAATTGTCATCAAATCCTGATATTAAATACATAGTTAATGATACTTTGTGTAGGCAAGTTTCTGGTAGAGAGCCTCAGTTAAAGCAATTTTCTAATGATAATGATGTTATTATTTTTGTAAGTGGAAAGAAAAGTTCAAATGGTAAAATGTTGTATAAATCTTGCGAGAAAGAGAACCCTAACTCATACTTTATTTCGGATGTAGATGAGTTGAATAGTGAATGGTTTTTTGATGCTAAAACTGTTGGTATTTGTGGCGCTACTTCTACTCCAAGATGGTTGATGGAAAATATTCAAAAAGCTATCGAAAAAATAGCTTAATATTCTTTTGTGTTATTTCATATTAAAATTGTATTTTTGCACGCCTTTTCAGAATGTTAGTAAGGTAGTGAAAAGGAAACAATTATAATTAATCGCTCTTAAAGTTTAAAACATCTTAGCCTTACTTACTTTAAGATACAAATGTAAATGACGAAATATGTCAGAAGAAAAGAAAATAGTAACTGCTAAAAAAGCAGTGAAAAAACCTAGAATTTCTAAGGTTAAAAAAGAAGAAACTCCAAAATCTGTGGAGGTAAAAGCAACTGAAACTCCTGTTGTAGAAGAAATAAAATTAGAAGAAACTCCTGTAGTTAAAAAAGAGAAAACTTTATCTAAAGAAGAATTGCTTGCAAATTTTGATTGGGACAAAGCTGCTCAAAATGACATGTATTCTAATGAAGAAAGAACAGGTCTTGAAAAAGAATATGTTGCTACTCTTCCTGAGATTATGGACAAGCAAGTTCTTGATGGTACTGTTGTTATGATTACTGAGAGAGAAGTAGTTGTTGACATCAACTTTAAATCAGATGGGGTGCTTTCTTTTAATGAGTTTAAATATAATGAAGATTTAAAAGTTGGTGATTCTGTTGAAGTTTTAGTAGAAAAGCAAGAAGACAAAAACGGACAATTAGTTTTATCACATAAAAGAGCTAGAATTTTAAGGGCTTGGGAAAAAGTTAATGTTGCATTAGAGACTGGTGAAGTTGTAAATGGTCAAATTTTGAGCAGAACAAAAGGTGGTATGATTGTTGATGTATTCGGAATTGAATGTTTCTTACCAGGATCTCAAATTGATGTTAAGCCAATCCGTGATTATGATGCGTATGTTGGTAAAAAGATGGAATTCAAAGTTGTGAAAGTAAATGAAGCATTCAGGAATGTTGTAGTATCTCATAAAGCATTAATTGAGGCTGATTTAGCAGTTCAAACTAAAGAGATCATGTCTAAATTAGAAAAAGGACAGGTACTAGAAGGAACTGTTAAAAATATAACTTCTTATGGTGTGTTTGTTGACTTAGGAGGTATTGATGGATTGGTACATATTACTGATTTATCTTGGGGTAGAATTTCTCATCCAGATGAGATTGTATCTTTAGATGAAAATATAAATGTTGTAATTCTTGACTTTGATGAAGGTAAGAGTAGAATTCAATTAGGATTAAAACAATTAGGTGCTCATCCTTGGGATAGTTTAGAGGGTGACTTAAAAGTTGGAGATGAGGTTGATGGAAAAGTTGTAGTTGTTGCTGATTATGGAGTGTTTGTTGAATTACAAGCAGGAATTGAAGCTTTACTACATGTTTCTGAAATGTCATGGTCAACTCACTTAAGATCAGCTAATGATTTCTATAAAAAAGGTGATGCTGTAAAAGCTCAAATTTTAACTTTAGATAAAGAGACAAGAAAAATGTCATTAGGTGTTAAGCAAATGACTCCAGATCCTTGGGCTGAAATTGAAGCAAATTTCCCTGTTGGATCTAAGCATAGTGTAAAAGTAAGAAACTTCACAAACTTTGGAATTTTTGTTGAGCTAGTTGAAGGTGTTGATGGTTTAGTTCATATTTCTGATTTATCTTGGAGCAAGAAAATTAAGCATCCAGCTGAGTTTACTCAAGTTGATTCAATGCTTGATGTTATTGTTTTAGATATTGATAAAGCAAATAGAAAAATCAGTTTAGGACATAAGCAGTTAGAAGACAATCCTTGGGATGAATATGCTAAGCAATTTATTGGAGGTAAAGATTATGAAGCAACTGTAACTGAAGTGCTTGACAAGGGAGCTGTTGTTTCTTTATCAGAAGAAGTTGAGGCTTTTGCTCCAAAAAGACATACTGAAAAAGAAGATGGTTCATCAATGGTTGTAGGTGAGACTTTATCTGTAAGAGTTCTTGAGTTCTCGAAAGAGAACAAAAAGATTTTAGTTTCTCATACTGCTATCTTTAAAGAAGAACTTGAGGTTGAAAGAAAGAAATCAGCTGCTTCTGCTAAGAAAGTAATGAAGAAATTGGAAGATGACAAACAACATTCAACTTTAGGTGATTTGGATAGTTTGGCTGCTCTGAAGAGAGACTTAGATAATTAAAATTTAAAGCCCCATTAATTTGGGGTTTTTTTTTGCTATGTTTGTAAGGAAATGTTAGAAGAAAGAGAACTACTAAATAAACAAGAAATTGAAATTACAATTGAAAGATTGTGCAGGCAGTTAATTGAGAATCATAATGGTTTTGAAAATACTGTTATTATAGGCGTTCAGCCAAGAGGAACTTTTTTAAGTAAACGTATTCTTTCAAAATTACAAACTCTTGTTTCTAAAACAAAAATCAAATCAGGTAATGTTGATATTTCTTTTTATAGAGATGATTTGTTAAGAAGAGATGAGCCTATTGTTCCTCAAGAAATGGATATGGACCTTACTATAGAAGGAAAGAATGTTATCTTAATTGATGATGTGCTTTTTACAGGAAGATCTATTCGTTCAGCAATTGATGCTTTAATGACATTTGGTAGACCAAATTCTGTTGAGCTACTAACTTTAATTGACAGAAGATATAGTCGACATCTTCCAATTCAACCAAATTATGTAGGAAGAACAATTGATGCTTTAGAATCAGAGAAAGTTATTGTTGAGTGGGATGAGGTTAATGGAATTGATAGAATATTAATGAGAAAATCAGAATAATGAGTAATTTATCAGTTGATCATTTGTTAGGAATAAAATATCTTACTACTTCAGATATTGAGTTGATTTTTAAAACTGCAGATAATTTTAAAAAGATTATTAATCAGCCAATTAAAAAGGTTCCTTCCTTAAGAGATATTACAATTGCAAATCTATTTTTTGAAAACTCTACAAGAACCAAATTATCATTTGAACTTGCAGAAAAAAGATTGTCTGCAGATGTAATTAATTTTTCATCTGCATCCTCTTCAGTTACAAAAGGAGAAACCTTGCTAGATACTGTAAATAATATCTTGGCAATGAAAGTTGATATTGTTGTGATGAGACATCCGAACCCAGGTGCGTCAGTTTTCTTATCAAGAAATATTGATGCCAAAATTGTTAATGCTGGAGATGGAACTCATGAGCATCCAACTCAGGCATTGTTAGATGCATATTCAATTAGAGAGAAATATGGTGAGGTAAAAGGAAAGAAAATTGTAATTATTGGAGATATCTTGCACTCACGAGTTGCACTATCTAATATTTATTGCCTGCAAAAGCTAGGTGCTGAAGTAAGAGTTTGTGGTCCTTCTTCATTAATGCCGAAACATTTGGATGCTTTAAATGTGTCTCATTTCTCTGATTTGAAAGAAGCGCTTAATTGGTGTGATGTTGCTAATGTTTTAAGAATTCAATTGGAACGCCAAGCAGTGAATTATTTTCCATCACTTAGAGAATATGCTATGGTTTATGGAATTAATAAAAATTTGTTAGATAGTTTGGGTAAGGAAATAACTATTATGCACCCAGGCCCAATAAATAGAGGGGTAGAATTAAGCTCAGATGTTGCTGATTCTAAACATTCAATTATTTTAGATCAAGTAGAAAATGGTGTTGCAATTAGAATGGCTGTAATTTATTTGCTTGCCGGAAAAATTAAAAACAACTAGAATGAATTTACAAGAAACAACCTTAGTATTTAAGTTAGGAGAAGATAATAATATTTCTGATTTAAAAATTACTTCAGAGATCAAACACTTTATTGCTGATTTAAGAGGTGTTGAAAAGGGTGTAGCAGAAAGTGCTAAAGAAAAATTTATTAACTTTGGCGAAAGTATTTCAAAAACTAATGGCTCATTTGTAATAGTTTGTGAGTTTTCATTTAATGAAAATTTAACAATAGTACCAACTTTACAAGAGGCTTACGATTTTATTGAAATGGAAGAAATTGAAAGACAATTAGAATTATAAATCAAAATTATTAAATATGAAAAAAACACTACTTACTTTAAGTTTTGCAATTGCAACAATTTTTGCCAGTGCACAATGTACACCTGATTCTCAGTTTTCTGCACCAGGAATATATCCTGATAGCGTGACTGGACTTTCTCTTGCTTATGTAGGACAAGCATATAATGAAATTATAACTATTATTACCCCTCTAGACACTACAGTGATGTACAATGGTATTCCTATTGCTGTAACTATTCAAACTATTGAATTGACTAGTGTTACTGGTTTGCCTGCTAGTTTTTCATATGATTGTGAATCTGGTAATTGTACCTTTGCTGGAGGAGCAACCTCTTGTGCTGTTTTGTCATCACCTAGTCCTGATGTTTCAGAACTTGGTTTGCACCAAATTATTATGAATACAACTACTACTGCTGATGCTGGAATTGGAATTCCTATTACTCAAGATGATGTAATTGATTACTATTACATAGAGGTATTAAACGGAACAACCTCTACTTTAAATCAATTTAATGACTTGACATTTGAGCTTAAAGGAGTATTCCCAAATCCTGCAGTAAATAATGCCAAAATTCAATTTATTTCAGGAACACCAGAAGCTGTTACTTTTAAAGTTTATAATCTATTAGGTGAAGAGATTGAATCTCAATTTATCGACTCTCAAAGAGGTGTGAATACGATAATTGTAAATACAACTTCTTATTCTGAGGGAATGTATTTATACTCTATAAATAATGGAAAACAAGTATTAACTAAAAGAATGATTATTAAAAATTAATGTCATTTAAATTAACAATATTAGGATGTAGCTCAGCTATTCCTACAATTGATAGAAATCCGACCGCTCAATTACTTAATGTAAATGAGCGGTTTTTCTTAATAGATTGTGGAGAAGGGACTCAAGTACAGCTCAGAAAATTTCAGCTTAGTTTTCAAAGAATAAATCATATCTTCATTAGTCATTTGCATGGTGATCATTATTTTGGTTTGATAGGACTCATAAGTAGTATGCATCTTTTAGGTAGAAAAAAGGATTTACATATTCATGCACATGCTGAGCTAAAGGAAATTATTGATTTACAATTATTAGCTTCCAATACTGAGTTAAATTATCCATTATTTTTCCATCCAATTCCAGATATTAATGAAGGCATATTGTTTGAAGATGATAATATTAAGGTATCAAATATTGTTTTAGATCATAGTATAAAATGCTCTGGGTTTATTTTTACTGAAAAAAGAAGTAAAAGAAAAATAGTAAAATCAGAAGTTGAGAAATTTCATGTTCCTTATGATAAGATGAAAAGTTTGAAAAATGGTGCTGATTGGATAAATGGAAAGGGGGAAGTAATTCCAAATGAAAAGTTAACTATTAAGAATAGTAAACCACATACTTATGCTTTCTGTTCAGACACTAGGTATGATGCAGAACTAGTTTCAAAAATTAAAAAAGTTGACTTATTATATCATGAAACTACTTTTAAAAAGGATCTAGAAGAAAGAGCACATCAAACAGGACATTCAACTACTTTGCAGGCTGCTTCTATTGCAAGAAAAGCTGAGGTGAAGAATCTTTTAATAGGACACTATTCACAGAGGTATAAGGATTTTGAGGAGCTTTCTGAAGAGGCAAAGAAAATCTTTAATAAAGTATTGATATCTTACTCTGGGCTTGAGATTGATTTTAAAAAGTTAAACTAGATTTTATTGGTATATTTGCATCAATTACTATGAAGAAAATACTTTTAATATTCTTTTTATTTTTTGCCTTGGTTTTAAAATCACAAGTTGCAAATGATTCAGTTCGTTCATATAATTGTAACCATTATGGTGCAATATTTTTAGAGATAGTTAATTTGCCTCAAACAATAACTTGGTATTTTGAAGATGAGTTATTAGGATGGATTGAAGCTGATACCATGAATGATGTATCTTTTAATGTATCATTGGATACTCTTATTACCCAGAGATGTGGGAGCTTTAAAGTTAATGTTGGAACTTCAACAAAATTTTATTGGATATCTTGTCAATTAGGAATTAGACCATTTCATCAAAATGTTAAATGTTTTGGAGATTCAACAGGAATCTTGAAGAGGGTTGCGCATTCAGGTACGCCACCATATAATTATGAATGGTTTAAAGATGGAATAGCATTTTCTTCTGGCTCTCTTGATACTTTGCATGAATCTTTAACAACTGGAGCGTATAAAGTTATTGTAACTGATTCTGATAGTTGTCAGGATTCAATTATAGCTAATATTTTCTCCCCTTTACCGATTCAAATAGATACATCAATTATTAATAATATAAATTGCAGGGGAGTAAACTCAGGAAGTATTACTTATTCAGTTTCTGGTGGGAAGAAATACACGGCTTCAGAGTCTTATAATTATTACTTGATTAGAAATAATGATACGATTGCTTGGAGTAATATTGATAGTATATCTAATAATTTCTCCTCAATACCTAATCTTGATCAAATAACTTTTGATAGTTTGTATTCCGGAGATTATACTCTCTCTATTGTTGATTCATTTGAGTGTGTTTTGAATGATACATTTTCCTTAACTGAGCCAGCTCCTTATCAATCTTATGGTTCCACAACTTACCCTTTAATATGTGAATCTGATAGTGGATTTTTACAAGTTGATAGCGTGTTAGGTGGTGGGAATATTCAATTTGGTTTCTCTTTTGATTCTACCATAGGTGTAAATACTGACTCAATTTATGTTCCTTTTGGTTGGTATCAGATTTATATTGAAGATTTAGATTTTGGTTGTATCGATACTGTCCCTATTAGGTGTCATGCTCAATATGAAATAAATGTGTTTGAAACAATTTCTAGTGTTATTTGCTTTGGTGCAAATTCAGGATCAGTAGTTATTGATTCAATTACTGGAGGAAATGAACCTTATGATATTCAGTGGGGAAGTGTTGATAATACTAATTTAGTTGCTGGAACATATGATGTTAATATTGTAGATTCAATAGGTTGCGTTCATTCGGAACAATTTGTTGTTAATCAGCCTACTCAAATATTATCTAATGAAATATTGTATCCTCCATCATGTTTTGGGGTGTCAGATGGTAGTATTGTTATTTCTCCTTCTGGTGGTGTTACTCCATTGAGTTATTATTGGCTAAATGGTACTGGAACAAGTGATTCTTTATATGGTCTATCATTTGGAGTATATTCATTAGTAGTTAATGATGGAAATTTGTGTTTAGATACTATAAAAATTAATCTGCAAGCTCCACCAAGACTAGAGTTAAATTTCTTTTCTATTGATTCGATATTATCTTGTTATGGTGAGACTACTCTATTAGATCTAGTAATTTCTGGAGGAATACCTCCTTACTCAATTATTTGGAATGATGGGTCTTCTAATCAACAAAGAGTAGTTGGTGCTGGGAATTATAGTGTTGAAGTAATTGATGATAACGGTTGTTCTGAGATTATTTCTATTGAAGTTACAGAACCTGATCAACTCCAAATTCTATTAGAATATACGAATATGACTTGTGATAGTGGAGGAACTGCAAGCGTTACGTATTCTGGAGGAACAAGCCCTATATCTTTCTTCTGGAGTACTGGAGACACTTTACAGAATATTGATTCTTTATGGGGAACAGTTTATTGGATTATTGCAGTCGATTCTTGTGGGATTTCTGATTCTGTTGGATTTGAATTGACTCCTTATGAACTTGAGACAGAAATTATTTATGATGAAATTACTCATGTGGCTGAGGTAAATATTGTCTCAACAAGTTCAGCTGGTCCTTTTAATTATGTATGGACTAATATCTTTGGAGATACAATAAGTTTTGATGCTATTACTCAAAACTTGTGTGAAGGAGTTTATTTTGCTACTACAACTGATATCATAAATGGATGTTTTTCTTTAGATACCATTGTTGTTGAGTTTTTATTGCCTTTTGGAATTATTAATTTAGAAACAACTACAATTCTTGAAGATATAGAACTTTGGGGTTTTGCTCCTTACTTATATCTTTGGGATAATGGTGATACTACTCAGCATGCCAGCATATGCCCTGGTTCTCATTGGGTAGAAGTTACTGATTCTATTGGATGTATGATTAGTGAAGATTTTACTATTGATAATATAGTAATATCTTTAGATCCTGCTGATGCGATTATTCTCTGTGATTTAGAAAATATTGATATTGATTTAGAAGCTTCTGCAGTAGGAGGTACTATGCCTTTCTCTTATCTGTGGTGGAATGGTTCTTCTGATAATCCAATAAATTTAGGAATGAGTCCAGGGAATTATAATGTAACTGTAATTGATGGAAATGGCTGTGAGATGGATACCGCATTTACAATTGCTACAATGACTTCTGATTGTGTTCCAAATGTTTTTTCTCCAAATGATGATGGAATAAATGATGATTGGAGTTTAGAAGATACTTTCTTGTATGAAGATAGTGAAGTAAGAATTTATGGAAGATTTGGGAAACTAATTTTCCAATCTGTTGGTTACCATACTCCTTGGGATGGTACAAACGAAAATGGTAAGGATTTACCTGATGGTGTGTATTTTTATCATTTGGAAATAGGAAATGGCTTTGATCCAATTCAGGGTACAGTAACTATAATCCGATAAAGGATTTTAATTTATCATACTCTTGAGGTTCAAACCAGTTTACTTCTTTGTCTTTTTTGAACCAAGTTAATTGTCTTTTAGCAAACCTTCTTGTATTTTGTTTTATTTTTTCTACTGCTTCTTGAAGAGTACATTCATTATTTATGAAAGAAAAAATCTCTTTATACCCAACTGTTTGTAGCGAATTTAAACTTTGGAACTCAATGAGTGTTGAAACTTCTTCAAGCAAACCACATTCCATCATAAAATCTACTCTTTTATTTATTCTACTATAAAGTTTTTCTCTATCTATATTTAGACCAATTTTTATGATATCAAAAGGTCTTTTTTTAATGTTTTTTGTTTTAAATGAAGATAACTTTTTTCCTGTTTCTGTGAAAATCTCTAAGCACCTTAATAATCTTTGGGGATTCTTTATATCACATGAGTTGTAAAATTCTGGATCAATGTTTTTCACTTTATCTTGCAGCCATTCTAATCCCCTTTCTTTTAAATCTGAATTCAGCTTCTTCCTAGTTTTCTCTGAAATTTCCGGCATCTTATCTAACCCTTTGCTAATTGCATCTGCATAAAGTCCAGAGCCTCCAACTATAATAACACAATCATTGGTTTTATGAATTTCAGTTATTTTATTTATTGCATCAATTTCATATTTACCAGCATTGTATGATTGAGAAATACTTAAATTATGAATAAAATGATGCTGTACCTCTTTTAATTCTTTAGGTGATGGAGGGGCTGAACCAATTAATAATTCTTTATAAAACTGTCTGGAATCACAAGAAATTATCTCAGCATTAAAATGTTGTGCAAGTTTTATGCTTAATGCAGTTTTTCCAATTGCAGTAGGTCCAACTATAAAAACAACTTTTTTAGTACTCATATTCATTAAACTCATCAAAATCTTCAAAAGCAGTATCAAATGGATCAAATTCTTTTTTAGCTTCAAACTGAATTTCTGGTGCCTCTTTTGGCATTTCTCCTATACTTTTTATACAGCTATTTTCTGTTGTTTCATTATCTGATTCTTCTATAAAAGTGATAGAAAAACGCCACATTTTTAAGAAATCATAAACATATAAAAGTTGACTATTAACTTCTGGGAAAACAGCTCCAACAGTAATTTCATTCATTCCAAGCATTGAATTCTCTTTATCATCAATTTTAAATAAAGGGATTTCTTGTAAAAGCTCGAATTCATCATTAGTCATATAGAATGAGGCCATTTCATTTTTATCTAACTTTAAAGCGTCAATAATTTCAAAGTGTAAATCTTCAATAGTTTTTTCTGAGGAAATCGCAATATCTCTGATAACATCATCTTTATGTTCTAAATGAATTCTAATTATTTTTGTCATTTTATTGGAGTCAGGTTTATTTCTTTACCTTTTTTTATAATAAATTTGAGAGCTTCTTCTCTATTGTTTTTAACTTCCCCATCAAGTATAGCATCTTTAACAGCATTTTTTAAAACACCAATTTCTCTACCTGCCTGTATATTAAAAAGTTGCATAATTTCTAATCCATCAATAGGAGGTTGAAAATTTCGAATACTATCTTTCTCTTCTACTTCTTGGAGCTTTTTCCTTACTAACTGAAAATTGTTTAAGTATTTCTTAACTTTAGTAGGGTTTTTTGATGTGATATCAGCATCACAAAGCATCATTAAATCATCAATATCATCTCCAGCATCAAAAAGCAACCTTCTTATAGCAGAATCAGTAACAATATCTTTTGCAAGAATAATTGGACGTAAATGAAGTGTTACTAGTTTTTGAACATACTTCATTTTTTCATTAAGAGGAAGCTTTAAATTTCTGAATATTTTTGGCACCATTTTTCCTCCAATAAATTCATGTGCATGAAAAGTCCATCCATGTCCTTTTTCATATTTTTTTGTTTTTGGTTTTGCAATGTCGTGTAATATTGCAGCCCATCTTAACCATAAATTAGTTGTATTTTTACTAATATTATCAAGCACTTCAATTGTATGGTAAAAGTTGTCTTTATGGCCATGCTTTCCTATGAATTCTACTCCATGTAGTTTTGTCATAAGTGGAAAAAACTGATGTAATAACTCTGTATTAAACAATAATATAAATCCATTAGAAGGCGTTTTAGAAAGTATAATTTTATTTAGTTCTTCAGTAATTCTTTCTTGTGAAATTATTCCAAGTCGCTCTGAGTTATTTTTAATAGAATTGTAAGATTTTTCTTCAATAGTAAAGTTAAGTTGTGTTGCAAATCTTACTGCTCGCATCATTCTTAATGGATCATCAGAGTATGTTATGTCAGGAGAAAGAGGCGTTCTGATAATCCTGTTTGCTAGGTCTTTTTGTCCATTAAAAGGGTCAATTAGCAAGCCAAAATTATCTTTGTTTAATTGAATAGACATTGCATTAATCGTAAAATCTCTTCTATTCTGATCATCCTCCAGGGTACCATTTTCTACAATTGGTTTTCGGCTAACATTCCTGTAAGATTCTTTTCGAGCTCCTACAAATTCATAATCCTCTCCATTATAATGAATCATTGCAGTACCAAAGTTTTTGAATACTTTAAAGGATGCAGCATCCCCAAGTTTCTTTGCAACTTTTTCTGCTAGTTTAATCCCACTTCCAATACAAACAAAGTCAATGTCAGTTTTTTCTTGTTTACGATCTAAAAGTAAATCACGCACCCATCCCCCAACAACATATGTAGGGTATTCAAGTTCATCAGCAACAATTTGTATTGTTCTGAAAATTGGATTTTTTAATTCAGAAGTAAAATTCACTATCTTAATTTTTTGAGACTTCCATCAGAATTTACATGTAATATTACTGATGGTATTTGCATGTCTTCATTTTGGCGCAAATTTACTATATAATCAACATTGTTTTTTATTTCTTCAGAGATTTCTGAAAAATTAATAGGACTATGCTCTCCACTGATATTTGCAGAAGTAGAAACAATTGGTTTTCCAAAAACCATAATGAGTTCTTTGCAAAATTCATCTTGAGTTATTCTTATTCCTGCTGAACCATTTGGAGCTAAAAGATTATTAGCTAATCCAGTTACTTGATTGTAAATAATTGTTGTAGGATTCTCATTCAAACTTTCTTTAGGGATTTTACTACATAACTGTTTTAGTTGAGTGGCATTTGCTACTAATGAAATGAGTGCTTTGCTTTCCATTCTTTTTTTGATTGTGTAAATTTTTTCTACTGAATCAGTGTTTGTAGCATCACAACCAATACCCCAAATAGTATCAGTAGGATAGAGTATGAGTCCTCCATTTTTTAATACTGCTATTGTTCTTTCTATTTCTGTTTGCACACTATAGATTTCGGTAAACTTCCATTAAGTTATCTGCAATTTTATCATCTGTAAATTTTTGAGCAAATTCAAAGCCATTTTCAGACATTGAATTTTGAAGTTCAGTAGAATTCTGAATTTCTAAAATTGCTTCCTTCATTTCCTCAACTGATAAAGGGTTGATGTATTTACTGTGCTTTCCTCCTGCTTCCGAAAAACAACCACCTTTTGATGTGATAACAGGTGTTTTGCTAAATAAACTTTCTAATATTGGTATTCCAAAACCTTCAAATATTGAGGGGTAAATCATAATCTCAGCTGATTGGTAAATTGCAGACATTTCTTCAAGGGAAAGTCCACTAAGAAATATAACCCTATCTGATAAATTGTACTCAGAAATAAACCTTAAACATTTGATTTTATATGATTTTCCATTCCCTATTACCACTAACTTTGGATTTGGTAAGTCAGTTAAAGTTTTAAGTAAAGTAAGAAGATTTTTTCTTTCTTCAATTGTTCCTACATAAAGTGAATAATTCGCAGGTAATTTATATTTTGAAAGAGTATTTTTTATTTTTTCATCAGAAATAGTGCTTTGGAATACTTTATTACACCCTTGATAAATTACAGTAATTCTTTCTTCTGGGATATTGAAAAAGTCAATAATATCTTCCTTTGTTTGCTCACTTACTGCAATAATTTTATCCGCTCTCTCACAAGCAGATTTGAATTTCTTATAATAAATTCTCCTATCAATTGCTTTAAACAAATGAGGGTATCTAATGAAAATTAAATCATGAATAGTTACAACAGTTTTGATATTTGTTTTTTCAATTCCGATTGGTAACTCATGACTTAATCCGTGATAAATATCTATTTTATTTGTAAATAAATCTTTTACAATACTTTTGCTTCTCCAATATGATTTTAATGCTCGATTTAATAATGATTTAGGAGTTCGAACAAAGGTATTTGAGTTGCTGTTTAAAAAAGATAAGCGACTGTTTTCTTTTGCTTTAGGTGTATATAAGAAGTATTTATTATCAGGAAAATAATTTGAAAGCACACGAATAGTGTCACGGGAATAATTACCTAAACCTGTGTTATTTAAAAAAGCTCTTTTTGCATCAAATCCTATCCTCATTATACTGCTACATTATATTCTCTAAGTGCATCATTTAATGATGTTTTCTTATTTGTACTTTCCTTCCTTTTGCCAATTATTAGCGCGCATGGAACTCCATATTCTCCTGCTGGGAATTCTTTATTATATGTTCCAGGAATTACAACTGAACGAGCTGGAACAATTCCTTTATACTCTTTGGGTTTGTTACCACTTACATCAATTATTTTTGTTGAAGCTGTGAGTACAACATTAGCTCCAAGTACAGCTTCTTTTTCTATTTTAACTCCTTCAACTACTATTGATCTTGATCCAATAAAAGCATCATCTTCAATAATCACTGGAGATGCTTGTACAGGTTCTAATACACCTCCAATTCCTACTCCACCAGATAAATGTACATTCTTACCTATTTGAGCGCATGAGCCAACTGTTGCCCAAGTGTCAACCATAGTTCCCCTGTCAACAAAAGCACCAATATTTACATAGGATGGCATCATAACAACTCCTGGAGCTAAATATGCACCATATCGAGCAACAGCATGAGGTACAACTCTCACTCCAAGTTCTTTATAGCCACTTTTAAGTTTCATTTTGTCATGAAATTCTAATGGTCCTATTTCAATAGTTTCCATTTTTCTGACAGGGAAGTAGAGAATGACTGCTTTTTTCACCCAATCATTAACTCTCCATCCATTTTTAGTAGGTTCAGCTGTACGTAATCTTCCTTTGTCAATTTCTTCAATAATAGAATTGATGCAGGTTACTGTATTACTATCTTTTAAGAGATCTCGATTTTCCCAAGCGTTCTCAATAATTTCTCTCCATTTTGTTCTCATAGGGCAAAGATAAAAAAAGGGAAGCAAAATGCTTCCCTTTTAAATTTAGATATAAGAATTTATTATTCAATAATAATTTTCTTCTCTACACTTCCATCATTATAGATATAGAAAAGTGTAGTGTTTTTTGTTGGTGTAGTTACTTTTCCTAAGATGTCTGTAATCTTAACTAGTTTTTTGTCAGAAGTTATTTCTTCAACTCCAGTTGTGATAAGTGTAATGCAAGCATTAGGATCACTACAAGTTACTGAAGCATCATACTCCATATAAAGTGGATCACCACATCCATCAGGAAGGTCACAACTACCATCATCACTGTTGGAAGTAGGATCGTAATTGCAAGCTAAAGCATCCGTACATCCATAAATACCAATAATTGGTGTGCTTGGAAGGTTTAAGGCAGCATATATTCTTGGGTTTAAATATCCTTGAACAGTATCAATATAAGCCCTTCCTTTTGTTGCCGACATATCAGGATTTCCTAATAATGAGTTTGCAGCACCATATCCAGCAGGAGCACCATTTACAGCTTGGAACATTGCATCATAAGTTGCGTTATCCCACCAATCCCAAGGTGATCCTTCTTCTTCATAAAATTCTCCATAAGCATTTGGAGCGGTAGATGGAACAGGTGTTGAAAAAACATTTAAACCTTCATATCCACTATTATTTACATTTGCAGCAGTAGTATATACATCAGTAAACCCTGCTTGTACAAAAACATCATTATTCAGATATTGATTAGAATAATGTTGTACTGTTCTACTTCCCATAACCTCTACAACAAAATCTCCAGTAGTAGGTACAATTACATCTCCAGTATCAATTGGAGCATAAGGATCATTCTCACAATGGAAAGAAACAATTGGAACATCTCCTAATTGTAGCCAAGATATATCAGCTAAAGCCCCACCTAAATTAAATGCCATACTTACTTCTGAACTGTAAGAAGGGTTGTTAGGAATATTCCATAACTCAGTTTGTCCTGTTGGAGAAGCAAAATCAGGAAGCCATGCAGAGTCAGTTCCATTTACATTACCAAAGAAAGGAGCATAAACATAAGGGCTTGGAGGTGTAGTTGCTAAATTCATGAATTTAGGAATATACATCTGTGTTGCTGTATCTAAAGTTGCAACTCCTAATGAGATATATGCACCTGTACCATGCCCACCCATGACGATTTTAGTAGGGTCAATTCCATAAGTATTTCCAGTAGCCTCAGTCATTCTCATATACCTTACCATAGCTCTTGCATCTTGTATTCCTCTGTATGCAGCCTGTATAAGAGAAGAAGTTCTTACATCCTGATCAAGAGAAGTTGGATTCCAACCTAGTCTGTTACTAAAAGCAACAGCAACATAACCTTTCTTTGCCCATCTCATGCATTGCTCAACAATAGATGAATCAGTTTTTGTTCCTGTTGGTTGTCCGTTAACTACTGCAGGTAAAAATGAACCAGTATGAGCTACTATGATTACTGGTCTATTAACAATACTATCTCCAGATGGCTCGTAAATATCACACACTAAATCAGTTGCAGCAGGAGGTAAACTCTGTAACATTGGTAAAATACTAATGTTATTTGCATAAACAACATCAGAAGTTACTGTAACTCCAGTAAAGACATCATCAAGATATCTGGTTTGAGCATCAGCAGAAATACCAATACTTAAAAAGAGAACAGCTAAAATTGATTGTAAAGTTTTTTTCATAATTTTATTTTTTATTTATTAAGTTACAATATTACAACTTTTATTTGATATTAAATAACAGGGAGCAATAAGTCATTCTTCCTATATATGGGCCACCATAAACTTCATAGTGCATATTGTTTAATAAATTAGAAGAACCTACCTTAATTGTAGCGTTTAATTGCTGTAATTTCTTACTGATTTGCATGTCAACCAAATCATAAGTTGGCACAATTCCGGTAAACTGTGGAGATCCTTCAAAAATAAATTCTTCAACCCATTTGTAATTAATGCTAAAGCTAAAATCACGCAAAATATTCTTTGTTGCAGATAAATGAATATCTCTACCAATTACACCAAGATTGTATTTGTGCTCTGGTGTGTTGTAAGCAGGAATAATTGGGTCTTCTTCTCCTTCTTTATTTAGTTTATTCCAGGAGTAGTTTCCGTTAAGAGTAATGTTTGGAGATAAATAATAATTCATACCAATTGATGCTCCTTGTGTTGTTACTGTGCTTTGGGCGTTTGCAGCCATTCTGTAAGCTTGAATTGAAGGCATTGAAATGTCATAGGCATCAGGATTACTATTACCTATGGTGTCAAATTTAACTCCAATTTGATAACCAATAAAATCAGTATATTTTGAATAATAATAATTTGCATCTAAATATACTTTATTGAAAAAGGTACTTCTATATCCCACTTCAAATGATTGTGCTTTTTCAGGTTTTATTGGGGCTACACTAAAAAATTCTAAACTATCTTTTGATAGCTGTGCTGGTAAATAATAATTGATCAGAGATTGAACTGTTACTAAGTTCTCTCCATAATCTTCCCCATGCCCTTCAAGATTTCCAATTAAAATGGCTCTACCAACATTATAATATAAGTATTGATCAGAGAGGGTTGGGTTCCTAATTGCAGATGAGAATGAAAAACGAATAATGTCTTTTTCACTAGGCTTTAAAACCAAAGACATTGCAGGAGAAAAATTCAAATCAAAGTTCTCATTTTTATCATATCTGAATGTAGTGCTAAAGGAACCATCATCTCCTTTTTTCTCAAATCCCATATAAATACCAGCTTCATTATTTGTAATCATAGTTGCGGTATCCATAAATAAACTTCCTTTTGTATCAGGAGTATATTGTCTGAAATTAGCACCTATCTTAATTTGTTCAAAGTTATTGTTAAGTAAAAAATACTCACCATGTATATGGTTTAAAGCTGATTTGTCATAAAATCCAGTTCCTCCATGTAAATAAGCTGTTTTTGAAGTGATGTCTTCTAAAGCAGCTTTAAATTCTTCAGTTCCTGGCACCAGTCTATTTGATTCTAAATCAGTTAAATCACGAACAGTACCATGATTTGCAATAATAAGATCAGTATTTGCATTTAAAACAGAATCGCAAATATTTGTAAACTCATTTTGAGTGTAAGTAGTTTCGTTAATTAAATAACTATAGTAAAAACTACCAGTATTAAAATCCATAGAATCTAATTGCATTAAATACTCAAAGTTAACATCATCCCAACTAAAATTGTCTTTCCAGTTGTTTTTATAAGCTGTGTACCATTCTTGGTTGTCAACTTGATTGTATTCTTGTAATTTTAAAGCTGTAAAAACTGCATCATAACTATCTCCTGCATCTTCTTCAGTTCTATAAGCTCGTATAAAAAACTTATCCTTTTGTTTTAATTCAAGTTTATTCTGCCAAAACTGAATGTTTTTTAAACTAAATCTGTTATCCCCTTGGTAAACTGTTGTTCCTGTACTGTAATTTAAGGCATAGATTAACTCAGTTTTAGGAGTTAACATAAAATGTAAAGAAGATTGTGCTTTAAAATTTTTGGTATTATAATCAACAATATCTTTCTCCATATATCCTGTTCTGTGGAATTTCCCTAATCCAGGATGTGTAAAGTAGTTTAAGTTAAAGTTACCTCTTACATCATTTAAATTCCCATCAGTATCTTCATCACCATATCTATTTATTGCATCATAACCTCCAGGGTTATCTGCTGAAGTAGTTCCGTCAACTGCAGCCATATTGTCGGCTTCCCAATCATGGGCTTGCATATAGGAAACATTTATTTTAAATGCAAAAACATCTTTTCCTTTGCTGTTTTGGAATTTTTCTGCTAACCTAACAGAGTTTTCAAATAAATTCCTGCTCCCAAACTTATATTGAATAGAAAGACCTGGTTGCATAAATGGATTTCTTGTTTCCATGCTAATAACGCCATTAAATGCATTTGGTCCGTAATAAGCTGAACTTGCTCCTTGGATAATTTCTACCCTTTTTATGTCTAATTCTGATGATCCTAAAAAATTACCTAATGAAAAGTTAAGTCCTGGTGATTGATTATCAACTCCATCAATTATTTGAAGTGAACGAACAGGGGAGGTGCTATTAAATCCCCTGGTGTTGATTACTTTAAATCCTAAACTGGCTGCTGTAATATCTACTCCTTTAAGTGCTCCAAGTCCATCATAAAAATTAGCAGAAGGCGTTTCTTTAATTGCAATCATATCTAGAGATTCAACTGTAAGTGCAGCTTCTTTTTGTTTCTGAGTAATTCTGCTATCAACTACTTTTACTTCTTTTAAGTTTTTACTATCAGCAAAAAGTTTGATTGCTTTAGGGTTTTGTGAATTTACTTCAATTTCTAGGCTTTTGTATCCTAAGTAGCTAATGCTTAATATTGTTGGTAATTTTCCTTTGTAATTGATTGAGTATTCTCCATCAAAGTTAGTTGAGGTTCCTTTGCCACTTTCTTTTATTATTACTGTTGCCCCAATTAATGTTTCGTTAGAAAGCCCATCAATAATTTTTCCTTTAATCTGTATTTGAGCAATAGCAGAGAATGTAAATAATAACAGTAAAAAGGGTAAAAGTTTTCTCATTTATAATTTTCAGGATAGCAAAAGTAAGAAAACTTTATTCAACAATTAGCTTTCTGCTTAAGCCTTCAAAAAGTACAATATAAATTCCTTTAGGAAAATTAGATGTATTAACTAAAAGAGTAGTATTATTTTTCTTTCTACTATATATAGTATTTCCTAATAAATTTTTAACAGTTACATTTCCTTTTGATTTACTTTTTAATGTAAAACTATCTTTTGCAGGATTCGGAAAAATTTGAAGATCTTCTTCAGTAATTTGATTGTTAATACTTGTTGATGTAGTATTTGTTAAAAGAGTATCACTACTAAAATAAGCAATACCTCCAGATAAGTTTCCAACTATCATTTCTGGCTGATTATCATTATTGATGTCTGCAAAAGTAAAAGTACATTTACCTCCATCCCAAATTGAACTAATAGTACTGTTTACTGGAGAGAATAGCCCAGTTAGGTTTCCGTCAATATTGGTAAATTGATAAATTGTCCCGCTATAACTCCCTACAAAAAGCTGATAAACGCCATTGCTATCAATCAACTTAGGACTACTATATCCTGTGCTAATAAAATTAGTATCCACATCAATCCCACCCCAGTTTGTAATAGTAGTATCAAAGACAGCAGTTGACAAACTACCGGAATTAGGTAAGTAGTTGATTGTTCCATCTTGTTCTCCTATGATAAGATCAATAAGTCCATCTCTATTTACATCTATAAGTTGAGGGTGTGCAAACTGCCCAACATCAATTCCTTGATAATTAGGTGCAGAAAGTTGAAAATTTCCTCCACCAGTATTAGTAAAAAGATGCACTTTACCATCAGCATCACCAACAATTAAATCTTGAGTTCCATCTCCATTAATATCTCCAAAAGTTGGACTTAAATTTAAAGCTGGAATATTCAAGATTGTATTTAAATTAATTGAAGATATATTCAGCCAGTCCCTATCGATTAAATTAAACTCAGGAACAGAATCATTCCCAATATTCTCAAGTAAAGCTAATGATGAAATAGGGTCATTATTAGGGTCATGGTAGCCATAATTCCCAACAACTAAATCTTGTAATCCGTCATTGTTGTAGTCATAAAAATTAGGGTGGGAGCCAGAGCCTAAATCAATCATATTTTGTTGTAAAAAGTTTTTTTGAACAAAAGAAAAATCTGGTAAATTATTTTGTCCAGAATTTTCATAGAGCCAACAACTCTCAAAGTTCTCAGAATTGTTTTCACTATTTGTAGTAACTATCAAATCTTTTACCCCATCATTTGTAACATCAACATAATAAGAAGCTGGATAAACATGCATTTCTGCAGCTATTGTATTGTTAAAGTTTTGAGGAAAAATAGAATCAACAGCTGTCATTATAGCATTTTGATTATCGCCACCATTAATTAATAGATTCAAGTTGTTGTAGCTAATATCTCCAAGAACTAAATCTTTATCATTGTCATTATCAATATCTATAGCAAGTAAAGTTGAGCCAGCATGTTTTTCTTTTGCATTTGAATTATTGGGGTTTGCAACTTGAGGGCATTGACAATTAGGGCAATTAAGTATGTAAGAATTTAGTCCTTCATAAAAAAGTCCCCAGCAACTTTCTGAAAACTCAAAAGCAACAGTATCACAACTTCCTGTAAGTTCCATAGCCATGTTTTTGTGGTATTCTACAAATCCTCCCAAAATAGAAAATGTAAGGATGTCCAAATCACCATCATAATCAATGTCAGTAATAGCAGGGATATCAACTGGGCTGATGTAAATATTTAGGTTGTTGGATCCGTAATTTGACAAAACCAGAGAGGTGACTAAGCTAAAACTTAGGCTTGTGGTTGAGGTGTTTTTATAAATTGCCATTCCTCCTGAAGAGTAGGTGTAGATGTCATTTTTTCCATCACAGTTGTAGTCTTCTAAAAGCATCCAGTCGTGTACGGATGGAAAATTCTCTCTGTATTTAGGTGCGTATATATAAGTTCCATTTTCATTTATAAAAGGACTTATTTTATTGCCTGATTTATCAAAAACCACTAAATCCATTACTCCATCTAAATTTAAATCAATATTTGAAAATTGCCCAGCATTTATTCCTCCAGATAATGGAGATGAGAATTGTGTTCCATTTTCAGTAAAATGAAGTGAAGTATCTCTGTTTAATGTCATTTGTGAAAATGATAAAATTGAAGAGAATATAAATCCTAAAATAAAAGCGTGTTTTAGTCTCATTTGATAATTTTTTACAAAATAACACAATATTTTTTACAGTAGATAATCTTATTACTTTTTATCTTACATGCTCATTAGTAAAGTTTCCTATATAGTAATTGTATTATTTGCTTTATAATTTTATATTTGCCGACTTTAAAAAAACACGATAAAAATAAAGATTATGCAAAACAGAAATGTTATTAAAATTTTCGCAATCCTATTCGCAATAGTTTGTCTGTACCAACTATCGTTTACTTGGATTGCTGGAGGAGTAGAAGATGATGCAGTTGCTTATGCTGCAAATTATGAAGATGATGAAAAAGAAGCAAAACAAAAATTCTATTTAGATTCAATTAGTAGTGAGCCAGTATTTGATATTCTATTAACTGAATATACTTTTGCTGAGTGTCAGCAAAGAGAATTAAATCTTGGGCTTGACCTTAAGGGTGGAATGAATGTAACTCTTGAAGTGATGGTTGTTGATGTTGTAAAAGCATTGTCTAACAACAGTAAAGATGAAGCATTTAATGATGCAATTGCAAATACTTTAAATGCTCAAAAAGACAGTCAAGATGATTTTGTTACTCTTTTTGGAATGGAATACGAAAAAGTTGCTCCAGCTGCAAATACTGGTTTATCTGCAATTTTCTCAACTCCTGATTTAAGAGATAAAATTCAATTTGCTTCAACTAACCAAGATGTTATTGCTGTTTTAGCTATTGAGGTTGAAGATGCAATTTCTCGTTCATTTAATATCTTAAGAAGTAGAATTGACCGTTTTGGGGTAACACAACCGAATATTCAAAGGTTAGAAACTGCCGGAAGAATTTTAGTTGAACTTCCTGGTATTAAAGATCCTGAAAGAGCAAGAAAATTATTGCAATCTACTGCTCAATTAGAGTTCTGGGAAACTTACGAATACAATGAGTTGTTCCAAGGATTCGAATCTGCTAATTCATATTTAAGAGATGTAGAAACTGCAAATGCAAGTACAGAAGATACAACTGAAGAAGTTGCAATTGTTGAGGAAGTAAAAGCTGAGGAAATTATTGAGGAATCTGAAGAAGAAAACTCTTTATTGGCTGATGTTTTAGAAGGTGATTCATTAGCATCTGATTCTGCAAGTGCAGGATTAAGCTTTGAAGAATTTGCTGCTGAAAATCCATTATATGCTGTTTTATACCCTAATGTTAATCAGCAAACAGGTCAGTTAAATCCAGGTCCTGTAGTTGGAGTATGTGCTGTAAAAGATACTGCTGCTGTTAATGCTTACTTAAGTGATAATGCAGTAAGAAAGTTTTTCCCTATTGATGCAAAATTTGCTTATACTGTAAAACCTTATGATCCTGATGGAAAATTTGTTCAGTTGGTTGCTTTAAAATCTGATAGAGGAGGTAAGGCTGCTATGGAAGGTGATGTGGTAACTGATGCAAATGAAGCTTTTGGTCAGTATAGTTCAACTGCTGAGGTGTCTATGGAAATGAATGCAGAGGGAGCTAAACAATGGAAAAGACTAACTGCTGATAATATTGGGAAATCTGTTGCTATTGTACTTGATGGTTATGTGTATTCTTACCCAACTGTACAAGCTGAAATTGCTGGAGGAAGATCTTCTATTACTGGTAACTTTACTTTAAATGAGGCAAAGGATTTAGCTAACATTTTAAAGTCTGGTAAATTACCTGCTCCTGCTCGTATTATTGAAGAAGCAATTGTTGGTCCTTCACTTGGTGAGGAAGCAATTAATTCTGGTATGTCATCATTTATTTTTGCTTTACTTTTAGTATTAGCATACATGATATTCTATTATAGTAGTGCTGGTATAGTTTCTAACATTGCTCTTGTAGCGAATGTATTCTTCATCTTTGGTGTGTTATCATCATTAGGTGCAGTACTTACGCTTCCTGGTATTGCGGGTATTATTCTTACTATTGGTATGTCGGTTGATGCGAATGTACTTATTTATGAAAGAATCCGTGAGGAATTGAGAAATGGTAAAGGATTAAGTTTAGCAATTTCTGATGGATATAACAGTGCATACAGTTCAATTATTGATGCTAATGTTACTACTTTATTAACGGGTATTATTCTTTATACTTTTGGTACAGGTCCAATTAAAGGATTTGCTACTACACTTGTTATTGGTATTTTAACTTCACTTTTTGCGGCTATCTTTATTACAAGATTAGTTATTTCAGCAAGATTAGCGAAAGGTAAAACAATTTCTTTTGCTACTAAAATGACTGATGGTGCATTTAAAAACATCAACATTGATTTTATTGGAAAAAGAAAAAAATTCTACATTTTATCTTCTGTAATTATTTTAATTGGTATCGGGTCATTAGTGACTAAAGGATTAAATTATGGTGTTGATTTTGTAGGTGGTAGAACTTATGTTGTTAGGTTTGATGAAACTGTAAATAATGAAGATTTAAGGGCATCTTTATCGGCTGTATTTGTTGATGCTGATGGGTTGAACTATACACCTCAAGTTAAAACTTTTGGTAATGATAATCAAGTAAAAATTACTACTTCATTTATGATTGAAAGTAATGAAATTACTACTGATGAAATTGTTGAATCAAAATTATCTGAAGGATTAGCTACTACTGGCTTACAATATGAGGTTATGAGTTCGCAAAAAGTTGGGCCTACTATTGCTGATGATATTAAGGATGCAGCTGTATGGTCAGTGTTCTTCTCATTATTAGTTATCTTCTTATATATTTTAGTAAGATTCAGAAAATGGCAATTTAGTTTAGGTGCTGTTGCTGCAGTATTCCATGATGTATTAATTGTACTTTCTATATTTTCTATTTTCTATGGTATATTACCTTTCTCTTTAGAGATTGATCAAGCATTTATTGCTGCTTTACTTACTATTATTGGTTATTCTCTTAATGATACTGTGGTTGTATTTGATAGGGTAAGAGAGTTTATGAATAACAATACTAAGAAAGGGGTTCATGAGTTAATTAATGGCGCATTGAATTCTACTTTAAGTAGAACGATAAATACATCTTTAACTACATTCTTTGTATTACTGATAATCTTTATTTTTGGTGGTGAAGTAATAAGAGGATTTATGTTTGCTTTAATGGTGGGTGTTGTTGTAGGTACTTACTCTTCACTATTTGTAGCATCTCCTATTATGTTAGATACTATCAAAAAGAAAGAAGTAAAATCAAAAAGAAAATAATTAGTTTATAATTTTAATAAAAAAGCCCTTTCATTGAGAGGGCTTTTTTATTTTTGCAATATGTTATTATTTATAGGAGGGCCAGAAATCATTGTTGTATTGCTTTTTATAGTTATGTTTTTTGGCTCAAAAAAAATACCAGAACTTGCTAAGGGTTTAGGTAAAGCTATGCGTGAGGTAAAGGATGCTTCTAACGAAATTAAAAAAGAAATCCGTGATAGTGCTACATCTATCAAGGATGATTTTGATATTACTAAATAATGAGTCCTACTATTTTATTAATTCTCGGTTTAGCACTTCTCTTTTTTGGTGGAGAATTCTTGGTAAGAGGTTCAGTTGCTATTGCTTTAAAAATGCGTATTTCTACCTTGGTTGTAGGGATGACTATCGTTTCATTTGCTACATCAGCTCCTGAGCTTTTTGTTAGTCTTCAAGCTGTTTTAGATGGAAGTAGTAATATTGCTTTTGGAAATGTTATAGGTTCTAATATTGCTAATATCACTTTAGTTCTTGGAGTTACGGCAGTTATTTTCCGAGTTAAAATTTCTAAGCAAACCTTTACTTTAAACTACCCTATGATGTTGCTTGCATCAATAGTTTTTGGTGCTGTTTTGTATTTTTTTAATGGCGTTCCTGTTGGTGTTGGTTTTCTTTTTATAGTAATGTTATTGCTTTTTGCATGGCTACTTATTTTAACTTCTCGTAAAGATAATTTAAAGTCTGCTACTGAGGAGGATGAGCTTTTAGAAGAAGCGTCACATGATCCTGTTTATAAAAGTATTGCCTTTTTGTTAGCAGGTATATTTTTGTTAAAGTTTGGTGCTGATTTCTTAGTTGATTCAACTAAAATTTTGGCTAAAAACTTTGGTATTTCTGATAGGATTATTGCCGTTACGGTTGTTGCTATTGGTACTAGTGTTCCTGAGTTGGCTACTTCAATTATTGCTGCACTTAAAAAGGAGGATAACTTGGCTGTTGGAAATTTAATTGGCTCTAATATCTTTAATATACTTGCTGTTTTAGGGGTTACTGCATCTATAAAAGAAATCAATATAATTGATGCTAAAATTTTTACTTTTGATTACATGTGGATGATTGCAATTACTCTAATAGTTGGTTTATTTATTTATACTTTTTCTAAAAGTCAGATAAGCAGAAAAGAAGGTATTGTTTTGTTGCTTATCTACATTTCTTACCTTTATTTTTCTTTAAGTTAAAAATTAACAATTTGTTGATAAAATGATTTTACTGCTATTAAGTTTAATAGTAGAATTTATTGCTTTTTCTTCTATATTTGCCACAAATAACACTAATCTAAAATTTAAATAGAAATGAAAACTAAATTAGAATACATCTGGCTTGATGGTTACTTTCCAACTCAGAATATGAGAAGTAAAACTAAAGTTGTTGAAGATTTTAATGGTACTGTTGAAGGTTGTCCAATCTGGGCATTTGATGGGAGTTCAACTAAACAAGCTTCTGGTGATTCATCTGATTGTCTATTAAAACCTGTTGCAATTTTTCCTGATCCTCAAAGGATTAATGGATTTTTAGTTATGACAGAAGTTATGAATGCGGATGGAACTCCTCATGCTACTAATGCAAGAGCAAGTATTATAGATGATGATAATGATTTTTGGTTTGGTTTTGAGCAAGAGTATTTCCTTATGGATGTTGAAACTCAGTTGCCTTTAGGTTTCCCACTTGGTGGTTATCCAGGTCCTCAAGGAATGTATTACTGTTCAGTTGGAGGTAAAAACACTCATGGCAGGTCATTTGTTGAAGAGCATGCTGATTTATGTATTGAGGCTGGAATTAATTTTGAAGGTATCAATCAAGAAGTTGCTTGTGGACAATGGGAATTCCAACTTTTTGCAAAAGGAGCTAAAAAAGCTGGAGATGAGCTTTGGGTTGCTCGTTACTTATTAGATAGATTAACTGAAGATTATAATTACTATATTGAGTACCACCCAAAGCCAATTAAAGGAGATTGGAATGGTTCAGGTATGCATGCTAATTTTTCAAACACTACTTTAAGAGAATGTGGTTCTAAGGAAACTTATATGCAAGTTTGTGAAGCTTTTCGTCCTGTAACTAAGGAGCATATTGATGTTTATGGTGAGTATAATGATCAAAGATTAACGGGTCTTCATGAAACAGCTTCAATCACTGATTTTTCTTATGGAATATCAGATAGAGGAGCGTCAATTAGAATTCCTATTTTAACTGTTGATAATGAATGGAAAGGTTACTTGGAAGATAGAAGGCCTGCTTCAAATGCAGATCCATATAAAATTGCGTCTAGAATCATTAAAACTGTAAAATCAGTAGAGTAGTATTAGTTAACAATCAACTTGTTATAATTCTGTTTTTCTGTTTTTAATAAGTTTATAAATTATTCCCTATTTTAGCACGAATAATAAAAATCATAAAATGAAAAAATTATTACGCTTACTTTCCATCTTTATTTTCTTAGTTACTGTTTCTCATTCTGATGTTTATGCTCAGAAAAAAAGTAGAAAATTAAAGAAGGCTGACATGGCTTTTAGTTTAGAAGAATATTCTAAAGCTGCTGAACTTTACAAAAAAGCTTATCAGAAAACTAAAAATAGAGCTGTAAAAGCTGAAATTATCTTCAAGCAAGCTGAATGTTACAGGATGTCAGGTAATGTAAAGCGTGCTGAAAGCTATTACAAAAGAGCAATAAAAGCTAAATATCCTGATGTTACTGTTTATTTAAGGTATGCTGATGTGTTAAGAATGCAAGGTGATTTAGATGAGGCTGTTCCTCAATACACTAAATACATTCAATTAAATCCTACTGATGTTAGAGGGGAAATGGGATTAAAATCGTGCAACTTTGCATTAAAATGGAAAGATTTACCAACAAGATATAAAGTAGAATTAATGCCTGTCGTTAATTCTAGGTATAGTGATTATTCAGCTTCATTTGGAAATGGAGAATATACTGAGATGTATTTTTCTTCTTCCAGAAAAGATGGTTTGTCTGATAAAATAGATGATAGAACAGGTGAGTATTTTTCTGACGTATGGTTTACTAGAATTAACAAAAAAGGAGCTTGGAGCAGACCAATTGTTATGCCTGAGCCATTAAACTCTGAAGGAAATGAAGGTTCTGTTTTTGTAAATAAAAGAGGTACGGTTATGTATCTAACGCAATGTATAGTTGAAAAGAAGAAAGCTTTAGGTTGTGGTATTTATGTTTCTAAAAGAAAAGGTAAACTTTGGGGAGCGACTCAAATGCTACAAGTTAAATTAGATAGTAATACAACTATTGGTCATCCTGCTTTAAGTGATGATGAGACAGTTCTTATTTTTTCTTCCGATTTAGCAGGTGGTTATGGGGGTAAGGATTTATGGATATCAGTAAAAGAAAAGAGAAATAGATGGAGTGACCCAGTAAATTTAGGACCTCTTGTTAATACTCCTGGAGATGAAATGTTTCCTTACTTGGCAGATGAGGGAGTTATTTACTTTGCATCTAATGGTCATGTTGGAATGGGAGGGTTTGATATTTACAAAACTTCTGCAGATGAAAATGGTGCTTATATTCTTCCTGTTAATTTAAAATCTCCAGTGAATTCATCTTTTGATGATTTTAGTATGATAGTTGAAACAGGAGGAGAAAGAGGTTATTTAACTTCAAATCGAACTGGAGGAAAAGGAGGTGATGATATTTATCAGTTTGAATTACCTGCTTTAGTTTTAAATCTTAAAGGTATTGTTACTGATTCTAAAACTGGCGCAATTATGACGGGTGTTAAAGTTCAGTTAATTGCTAATGATGGAACTTCTAATGAAGTTGAAACTGATAATACAGGTAAATATGAATTCAAATTAATGCCTCTAACTTCTTACGAAATTGTAGTAAAAACTGAAGGTTACTTAAAGAAATCAGTAAATGAAACTACTATGGGTGTTGAGTTCAATAAAACATTTGTTGTTGATTTAGTAATTGATCCTATAAAGAAAGAGATTATTTTACCACTAATTAAGTATGATTTTAATAAAGCAGAATTAAGAGCAGAATCAATTGTTGATTTAGATAAACTTGTTGAATCATTACTTGATAATCCTAATGTTTTAATTGAACTTAAATCTCATACTGATTTTGTAGGTTCAAATGCACAAAACAACAAACTATCTCAACAAAGAGCTAATGCTTGTATAGCTTATTTAGTAAGTCAAGGAATTGATGCAGGACAATTAGTAGCTAAAGGAATGGGTGAAAAAGAACCATTTGTAATTGAGGAAAAAGATGGTAGATTTAAGGTTGGTGATGTGCTTACTGAATCATACATTAATAAGATTAGATTTAAGAAGACCAGAGTAAGGGCACATCAATATAATAGAAGAACATCTTTCAAAGTATTGAGAGAAGATTATGTTCCTACAAATGATAATAAGTAAATAACATAAAAATATTAGAAAAGCGTCCTATTTATAGGATGCTTTTTTTTACAATTATGGTAACAGACAGATACAATCAAAGAGGAGTTTCGGCTGATAAAGAGGATGTACATAATGCAATCAAAAATGTAGATAAAGGACTTTTCCCATCTGCATTTTGCAAGATTGTTCCTGACTATTTAAGTGGTGATGATGATTATTGTTTAATAATGCATGCTGATGGTGCAGGGACAAAATCATCTTTAGCTTATATGTATTGGAAAGAAACTGGTGATATTTCAGTGTGGAAGGGAATTGCTCAGGATGCACTGATTATGAATATTGATGATTTGTTATGTGTCGGTTCAACTGATAATATCATGCTTTCATCAACTATTGGACGAAATAAATCTCTGATTAATGGTGATGTGCTTTCTCAGATTATTAATGGTACTGAGGAGCTTTTAGAGGAATATAAAAAGTTTGGTGTAAATATTATTTCTACTGGAGGTGAAACTGCTGATGTTGGAGATTTAGTGCGTACAATTATTGTAGATTCTACTGTAGTTGCTCGTATGAAAAGAACAGATGTGCTTGATAATGCTAATATCAAAAGAGGTAATGTTATTGTTGGTTTGTCATCTTCAGGTATGGCAACTTATGAAACCGAATATAATGGTGGAATGGGAAGTAATGGATTAACTTCTGCTCGCCATGATGTGTTTTCAAAAGTTTTGGCAGAGAAATACCCTGAGAGTTTTGATCCTTCTGTTCCTATGGATTTGGTGTATTCTGGATCACAAAAACTAACTGATAATGTTGAAGGTTCTGATCTAGATGCAGGTAAATTAGTACTTTCTCCAACTAGGACTTATGCACCAATTATTAAAGCAATTCTAGATAAATATAGAAGTCAGATTAATGGAATGGTACATTGCAGTGGTGGTGCTCAAACTAAAGTATTGCATTTTGTAAATGATGTTCATGTAATAAAGGATAATATGTTTGACTTGCCTCCTTTATTTAAACTGATTCAAGAAGAATCAGGGACAGATTGGAAGGAGATGTACAAAGTATTTAATATGGGACATAGAATGGAGCTTTATGTTCCTGAGGAGATTGCAGAAGATATTATTGCTATTTCAAATTCTTTTAATGTTGATGCTCAGATTATTGGTAGAGTTGAAGATTTTAAAGGTAAAAAATTAACGATTAATTCCGAATTCGGAACATATATATATTAGAATGTTAGATAAATTATCCGCTATAAACGATAGATATAAAGAGGTTGAAAAACTAATTTCTTCTCCTGATGCTATGAATGACATGAAACTTTATGTTCAGCTCAGTAAGGAATATAAAGATTTAGATCCTATTATAAAGGCATACAAAGAATATAGTGATTTGGTGGGTAATATTGCAGAGGCAAAAGAAATTTTATTAGAAAGTGATGATGCTGAAATGAAGGAAATGGCAAAGATGGAATTAGATGAGAATTTGCCAAGAAAGGATGAAATGGATGAGGAAATTAAAGTTCTTTTAATTCCAAAAGATCCAGCAGATGCTAAAAATGCAGTAATGGAGATTAGAGCTGGTGCCGGTGGAGATGAGGCTAGTATTTTTGCAGGAGATTTATACAGAATGTATTCTGCTTACGCACAAACAAGAGGTTGGAAAACGGAATTAGTTGATGTAGCAGATGGAACTTCTGGTGGATATAAAGAAATTATTGTAAATATTTCAGGTGAAGATGTTTATGGTCAGCTGAAGTTTGAGTCTGGAGTACATAGAGTACAGAGAGTTCCTCAAACGGAAACACAAGGGAGGGTGCATACTTCTGCAGCTACTGTAATTATACTTCCTGAAGCGGAAGAATTTGACATAGAATTATTACCATCTGATATTAGAAAAGATACTTATTGTTCTTCAGGTCCTGGTGGGCAATCGGTAAATACAACTTACTCTGCAGTTCGTTTAACCCATATTCCTACTGGAGTTGTTGCTCAATGTCAGGATCAAAAATCACAACATAAAAATTACGATAAAGCATTGAAAGTTTTGCGCTCTCGTATTTATGAAATTGAATTGCAAAAGAAGTTAGAAGAAGATGCAAAGCATAGAAAAACAATGGTTTCATCTGGAGATAGATCAGCGAAAATTAGAACTTATAACTATCCGCAAGGGAGAGTTACAGAGCATAGAATTGGTTTGACTAAATATAATTTACAGAATGTAATCGGTGGTGATATCCAAGAATTTATTGATGAATTACAATTGGCTGAAAATGCTGAAAAACTTAAAGTAGGAACTACTTCATCTGATGAATAGAGAACAACTCATAGCTCAAATTAAGAAAAAACAATCTTTCCTTTGTGTAGGTTTGGATACTGATATTAATAAAATTCCAAAACATTTATTGGAATTAGAAGATCCTATTTTTGAGTTTAACAAGCAAATAATTGATTCAACTAAGGGATTCTGTGTTGCATACAAACCCAATATTGCTTTTTATGAAAGTATGGGAGTTAGCGGTTGGGAAAGTTTGCAAAAAACATTAGATTATATTCCGGAAAACATTTTTACTATTGCTGACGCAAAAAGGGGGGATATAGGCAATACATCTAGTATGTATGCTCGTGCCTTTTTTGAAAACATGAACTTTGATTCAGTTACAGTTGCGCCTTATATGGGTTCAGATTCTGTAACTCCATTTTTAGCGTTTGAAGATAAATGGGCAATTGTTTTAGCACTTACTTCTAATAAAGGTGGCTTAGATTTTCAAAAGATTAAGGGGGGAAATGGAAAGCCATTATTTAAGCAAGTTTTAGAAACTTCTAAAAATTGGGGAACTGATGCAAATATGATGTATGTAGTTGGAGCTACAAGAGCAGAACAACTTTCTGACATCAGAGAAATTATTCCAAATCATTTCTTATTGGTCCCTGGTGTTGGTGCGCAAGGTGGAAATCTGCAAGATGTTGCAAAATATGGAATGAATACTGATTGTGGATTATTAGTTAATTCTTCTAGAGGAATTATTTATGCAGGAAATGATACGGATTTTGCAGAAAAAGCAAAAATTGAAGCACAAAAACTACAGCAAGAAATGGCTGTTATCCTAGCAAAATCAGGAATCTAAAAAGTTATCTTATACACAATATAACCTATCCATTCATGGATGAGAGTTTGCCAAACTTCCAGAGCGCTTACTCTTGGTAAGAGCATATATTCAATTCCAAAATTAGTATAGGAAGTTGTGCAGTCTGTTGGAAATGCAGTCGTTTTTAATCCAGCTTTTTCAAAGCAAAGTTGAGACCTTCTCATATGTTGTGCAGAGGTTACTATAAGAAATTTTCCGTTTTTGTATTTTTTCTTCAAAATTTCAGAAGAATTAAAAGCATTCTCTTTAGTGTTTCTTGAAGTATTTTCAATAATAATATCCTCATTTGGAATCTTGTTCTGCAGCAGATGATCTCTCATTGCATTTGCTTCAATATATCCATCATTAAAAAGCATTCCATTCCCACCACTTATCATTATTTTATTTATTATTCCTTTATGATAAAGTTGTTCTGCATCCATTAATCTATCTGCATGTTTGTTAAAGTTATGCGCCTTTGTTATTTTATCATAATCAGCAATTCCTCCTAAAACTATACCTACATCATATTGTTCAGTTGGCTGAAATCTTGGGATTTCCCAAAGTCTAGAACAGCTATCAGCAATAAAACTATTAGTAAAAAAGTAGAAAGTAAAAAATGTAATGTAAAGTAATTTCTTTCGTTTAGAATTAAGAATAATAGAACTAATAAGAAGTAATAAAATCCAAATAATTGGTTTGCTTATAAAAGCGAGTAATTTTGATGCTATATAAAACATAAATTTTATTTATCATTCAAAAGTAAATTATTATTGCAGATAAAAGTTAATGAAAGAGGAGTTTTTACATTTTGTGTGGGAAAATTAGGGAATTATTCAGGTATAAAATAATTATTGTAGCCAAAAAAATGTTTAACTTGCAGCATTGGAAAACAACTGATAAAAAATGATTAATTTCTTAAGAAATTTCTTTGAAAAACAATTTTTTGGTGTTAGTTCCTGGTGGGGTAACCGCCTTGGAATTAGAGCTTCTTTTATTCGTTTGTTTTTTATTTATGCAGCTTTTACTAATGCTATCACTATTTTGATATATTTGTTTATGATTTTCTTGTTAAAAATAAGAAATCATTTTAAATATAGAAAACGAAAAAGTGTTTTTGATTTATAATAATTATGGAAAATTTACAAATACAACTTACCGTATTACTTTTACTTATTGAAGTTATTGCTTTTGCATGGTTGATTATTGATATACAGAAATCTAAGAAAAATCAAAATAAGATTATTGAATTAGAGCATCAGATTTTAAAAGTTGAAGATTCTATTATGGAACTTGAAAAGACTATTGTTAAAAAGATTGATATATTAATTGATAAATCTAATGACTGAAAGAAAAATCCTTGGCGTTTGCGCTTGGCTTGCTGATAAATTTGGGCTTGATGTTGGAGGCTTAAGAATTTTATTTGTTGCTGCAGCTGTTTTAAGTCTTGGCTCACCAATCTTTATTTATTTTATTCTTTATTTAGTAAAACCTAGTTCCTATTAAATGAAGATTTTAATAACTGGCAGTAATGGATTGCTCGGGCAGAAACTCTTACACAAACTAAGACAAGATTCTTCAGTTCAGCTGATTGCAACCTCCAAAGGAAAGAATAGAGTGTCTGAGAAAAATGGCTATACTTATTTTGACTTAGATATTACAAATAATGATGCAGTCGCTAAGCTTATTGCAAGCGAAAAACCACAAGTAGTTATCAATACGGCAGCTATGACGAATGTCGATTTGTGTGAGGACGAAAAACAGGCTTGTGATGCTTTAAATGTTGATACAGTAAAATATTTAGCGGATTCCTGTACTAAGATTGACGCCCATTTAATTCAAATTTCAACTGATTTTATTTTTGATGGTGAGGATGGACCTTATACTGAGGAAGACATACCTAATCCGCTTTCTTATTACGGACTTTCTAAACTAAAATCAGAACATTTATTACAAGCTCATAGCGTAAAATGGACGATTCTTAGAACCATTATTGTGTTTGGAGTAGGGGAGAATTTAAGCAAAGGAAATATTGTGCTTTGGGCAAAGGGAGCTTTAGCAAAAGGAGACCCTCTTAATATTATTGATGACCAATTCCGCGCACCAACTCTGGCGGAGGACTTGGCAGATATTTGTATTTTAGCAGCTAAGAAAAAAGCATTTGGTATTTTTAATGCTTCAGGAAAAGATATTATGAGTATTTATGAAATAGTAGAAAGGATAGCAAAACACTATGGAAACTCAACAGATAATTTAAATAAAATAAGCACAGCAACACTAAAACAGAAAGCGGGAAGACCTCCTAGAACAGGTTTTGTTTTGGATAAATCCAGAAAAGAATTAGGCTATAACCCACATTCTTTTGAAGAGTGTCTAACTATAATAAACCAGCAATTAAAACACTAAACACAAAAACATTAAATAAATAATATGACAAAAAAAATATCACTTTTAATTATAATGATTGTTTCTTTTATCTCATCAAAGGCAGCTACATTAAGCGAAACAATAGATGGGTTTTTTAAACCAATAGTCGATAACTTTTTACTTCCTGTTATCTTTTGGGATCCTATAAAAGCAATGGGTTTTGATATTGGTGCTGATGTACCTATAGTAGTAGTATGGCTCGTTTTTGGGGCTATTTACTTTACTTTCAGAATGAAATTTATTAATCTTAGAGGCTTCAAACATGCTATAGGTTTAGTAAAAGGAGATTATGATGACCCTAATGATAAAGGAGAGGTGTCTCACTTTCAGGCGCTAACAACTGCCCTTTCAGCAACTGTTGGTTTAGGAAATATAGCAGGGGTAGCCATAGCAATTTCTATTGGAGGACCTGGAGCAACTTTCTGGATGATAGTAGCCGGATTGCTTGGTATGTCAGCAAAATTTGTAGAATGCACCTTAGGTGTAAAATACCGTAAGCTGGATGAAAATGGTGAAGTATCAGGAGGTCCAATGTATTATTTGCGTGATGGATTGGCAAAATATAACATGGCAGGTTTTGGTAAAGTTTTAGCAGTTTTATTTGCAATTCTTTGTATTGGGGGTTCTTTTGGAGGTGGAAATATGTTTCAGGCCAATCAGGCTTATGCACAAATAGCGGGGCAGTTTCCAGCCTTAGCTGGTAATGGTCCAATGTTTGGTTTAATTTTAGCTATACTAGTAGGTACAGTTATTATTGGGGGTATAAAATCAATTGCTAATGTTACAGAAAAAATAGTGCCATTTATGGCTGCTTTATATGTTGGTACAGCACTAATAATAATTTTATTAAATATTACTGAAATTGGAAATGTTTTTGTTCTGATTTTTAAGGGTGCGTTTTCTCCTGCAGCCGGCTTAGGTGGTATAATTGGAGTGCTTATTCAAGGATTTAGAAGAGCAGCCTTTTCAAATGAGGCAGGAGTAGGTTCTGCTTCTATTGCACATGCTGCGGCTAAAACTAATGAGCCAGTTTCAGAAGGTATTGTTGCACTTCTAGAACCGTTTATAGATACAGTTGTAATTTGTACTATGACGGCTTTGGTTCTTATTATTACAGGTTTTCATGATGTGCAAGGTGTGGAAGGTGCTCAAATGACTTCACAAGCTTTTGGATCTGTGTTCTCTTGGTTTCCTTATTTATTAGTAGTTGCTATTTTCTTATTTGCTTTCTCTACTATGATCTCTTGGTCGTATTATGGACTTAAAGCATGGACATTCTTATTTGGAAAAAGTAAGGTATCTGAATATTCATATAAGTTATTATTCCTTATTTTTATTGTGATAGGTTCTTCCGTAAAATTAGGAGCAGTACTTGATTTTTCTGACATGATGATTCTAGCAATGGCTTTTCCAAATATTATTGGTTTACTTATTTTATCTAAAGAGGTTAGAGTTGATTTAGATGATTATTATAGTAGACTTAAGAGTGGTGTTATTAAGAAATTTAAATAGTGATTGGGAAGATAAAAGATTATTTTCAGTTTAATAAGAAGGAGCGAAATGGTATTTTGCTCCTTTCTTGTCTATTACTGTTGCTTATTTTATTTTATCAGTTTTCACATTTATTAAAACAAGAAAGTAGAACTGATTTTTCAAGTTTTGAAAAAGCACTTGCTGAGCTAGAATATGAGCAAGAACCTACTATAGAAAAACAAAAAGACTCACTATTTTATTTTAACCCAAATACTTTGGCTGATAAAGGTTGGTTGGTTTTAGGTTTACCATCAACTAAATTAAGTGTACTCAGGAATTTTCAAAAAAGTGGAGCTATTTTCAAAACTAAAACAGATTTAAAACATTGCTTTGCAATTACTGATGAATTTTATGAGAAGGTTGAAAAATACATTTCAATTCCTGAAATTAAAAAAACAGAAACCCCCATCAATAAAACAAAAAAGACAAACCAAATAGTTGAACTGAATCAAGCAGATAGTTTACAGCTCATATCAATAAATGGAGTGGGTCCATTTTATGCTAAACAAATTTTAAAGTACAGAAAGGAATTAGGAGGGTTTAGAAATTATGATCAACTTACTGAAATTTGGGGTTTAGAAAATTTGGAAATTCAAAAGTTGAAACAACAAACTTCCATTGACACATTACATATAAGGCAGGTTAATGTAAATACAATTGAGTTGGAACAATTAAAACTTCATCCGTACTTAAATTACAAACAAGCAAAAATGATTTTGAATTACCGTAAGCAACATGGCGATTTTAAGCAAGTAAAAGATATTCGTAAAATCAAACCGATTAGCCCTGAATTATTTCGTAAAATTGCATCCTATTTAAAAATACATGATTAGCGAAAAATTAGATGCAGCAATTAGGGAAGTGCCTAACTTTCCAAAAGCAGGAATTAACTTTAAGGATATTACTACTTTATTGTTAAATCCTGAATTGTCTTCAGATATTGTTGATGCTTTTATTGCTGAATTATCGCATCTAAAAATTGATGCAATTGTTGGTGTGGAAAGTAGAGGGTTCTTATTCGCTTTTTTGTTGGCTAATAAAATGGGAATTCCTTTTATCCCGATACGAAAAGCAGGGAAATTACCTGGAGAAACTTTAAAATATAAATATGATTTGGAGTATGGTTCTGCAGAAGTAGAAGTGCATAAATCAGATATTCAAAAAGGATGGAATGTATTGGTGCATGATGATTTATTGGCTACTGGAGGTACGGCTTGTGCTGCATCAGAATTAATACAACAGTTAGGAGCAAAAGTTGCTGGTTTTGCTTTTGTAATTAGTTTAGATTTCCTAAAAGGAAATGAAAAACTAGCAAAATATTCCACAGAAATAATAAGTTTAAAAAGATATTAAATGGATTTTACAATTAACGAAAATCAAAAAATGATTGCTGATATGATTCAGCAGTTTGGAAAAGAAAATATTACTCCTTTTGTTCGTGAGTGGGATGATAATCAAACTTTTCCAGTTGATGTTTTTAAAAAGTTAGGGGAATTGGGCTTGATGGGAGTTTTAGTGCCTACTGAATATGGTGGTTCAGGTTTTTCATATACTGAATATGTAACGGCTATTGAACAGCTTTCAATTTTAGATCCTTCTATTGGGCTTTCTATGGCGGCACATAATTCTTTATGTACGGGTCATGTTTTACAATTTTCCAATAAGGATCAAAAGAAAAGATGGTTACCAAAATTAGCAACTGCCCAGTGGATTGGTGCTTGGGGATTGACAGAGCATAATACAGGTTCTGATGCAGGTGGGATGTCAACTACAGCAGTAAAGGATGGTGATGAGTGGGTGATTAATGGGGCAAAGAATTTCATTACTCACGCTATTTCAGGAGATGTAGCAGTAGTTATTGTTCGTACTGGTGAAAAAGGGGATTCTCATGGAATGACTGCTTTTGTTGTAGAGAAAGGAACGCCTGGTTTTTCTTCAGGAAAAAAGGAAGATAAGTTAGGAATGCGAGCTTCTGAAACGGCTGAACTTGTTTTTGATAACTGTCGTGTTCCGGAGGATAATATATTAGGAGAAGTAGGTGATGGTTTTATTCAAGCAATGAAGGTGTTGGATGGTGGTAGAATTTCTATTGCAGCCTTAGGATTAGGAATTGCAAAAGGAGCGTATTATGCTGCTAAACAATATGCAAAAGAGCGTGAGCAGTTTGGCAAACCAATTGCACAGTTTCAAGCTATTGCTTTTAAATTAGCTGATATGGTAACTGAAATTGAGGCTTCAGAACTATTGATTTACAATGCTGCTGATAAAAAGAATAGAGGAGAAAGAATGACTTTAGAAGGGGCAATGGCAAAGTATTATTCATCTGAGGTTGCAGTGAAAGTGGCAAATGATGCAGTTCAAGTTCTGGGTGGTTATGGTTATACTAAGGATTTCCCAGTAGAGCGTTTTTACCGTGATTCAAAGTTGTGTACTATTGGTGAGGGAACTTCAGAAATACAAAAGTTAGTTATTTCAAAACAAATTATAGGATAATGTTTGTTAGTTGTAAAGATATTTATATTTTTGCAGCCCAAATTTAAAAATGAATATGTTAGTAATACCAGTAAAAGACGGAGAGAATATCGATAGAGCACTTAAACGTTTTAAAAGAAAATTCTTAAAAACAGGAACTTTAAAACAATTAAGAGCAAGAAAGCAATACATCAAGCCTTCAGAAAGATTGCGTGTAAAAAAGCAAAAAGCTGTTTATTCTGAAGCTCTTTTAAGAGATATGGAATAAAAAATATTTTTTTAATTATTATAGAACCTTTTTATTTGTAATTTCGTTACAAGTTTAAAGGTTTTTTTATGCTCAAAAATAAATTTATAAAATATCTCTCTGCTGAGAAAAGATTCTCTGAGCATACAATTACTTCTTACTCAACAGATTTAGATCAATTTTCAATATTTCTTTCTGAGGAATATCAAATTTCTAATGAAGTTTCTGGAATTAGTTTTCAAATTGTGAGAAGTTGGATTGCTTCCTTGCTTGAAAAAGGTGTGACTCCAAGATCGGTTAATCGTAAAATATCTACCCTAAAAACTTATTTTAAATTTCTAATTAGGGAGAATGTTATATCAGAAAGTCCAATGTTAAAAATTGTTGCTCCCAAATCGAAAAAGAGATTGCCAGTATTTATTGAAGAAAATCAAATCGAGAACTTATTAAATGAAGTGGAGTTTGATGAGGGTTTCATTGGTGAGCGTGATAAATTAATTATAGAATTGTTTTATGTGACAGGGATTCGACTTTCAGAGTTGATAAATATTAAGATTTTTGATATTAATTTTAGTAATAGCTTGATTAAAGTTTTAGGAAAACGAAATAAAGAACGTCTTATACCTTTGTCAATCAATATAGTAAATGAGCTTCAAACTTTTGTGAAAAAACACAATCTTAATAATTATCTTTTTACTAATTTAGGCGGGACCAAAGTGTATACTAAACTGGTGTATCGAGTTGTTAAGAAGTATATAGGCAAGATTAGTAGTGTGAATAAAAAAAGCCCGCATATTTTAAGGCATACATTTGCAACTCATATGCTAAATAATGGTGCAGATATTAATGCTATTAAAGAGTTATTGGGTCATGCTAATTTAAGTGCAACACAGGTTTATACGCACAACACGATTGAAAAATTAAAAGCAGTTTATAAACAAGCTCATCCAAGAGCGTAAAATAATTTTATTATGAATATTCAAATCCAAGCTATCCATTTTGCTGCTGATCAGCAGTTAAAAGGTTTTATAAACAAGAAGGTAGAGAAGTTAATTTCTATTGATGATTCCATTATTTCTGCTGATGTTTATTTGAAAGTAGATAAACCAGAGTCTCATGACAATAAAATTGTGGAAATAAAACTTCAATCTGCTGATGGTGAATTTTTTGCTAAAAAACAGTCTAATTCATTTGAAGAATCTGCTGATTTAGTTTCTCATGCACTCAGAAAACAAATCCTTAAACACAAGGATAAATAGTATTCAAAATATCTTCCTGAAATTAATTTTAAAAAAAGTATTCTTTTTAATTGTCTGTATTAAAAACTTTAATAAATTTGCAGCCCATTTTAAGGAACAGTTCTTTTAAATATACATTAATATAAGCCGATATAGCTCAGCTGGCTAGAGCAGCTGATTTGTAATCAGCAGGTCGTGGGTTCGAGTCCCTCTATCGGCTCTTTTTAAGGGGGGATACTCAAGCGGTCAACGAGGGCAGACTGTAAATCTGCTGGCTCAGCCTTCACAGGTTCGAATCCTGTTCCCCCCACAAAACAATTAATGAAATTGCGAGAGTAGCTCAGTTGGTAGAGCGTCAGCCTTCCAAGCTGAGGGTCGCCGGTTCGAGCCCGGTCTCTCGCTCAACTTTTCTAGATAATTTTTATTTAGATGAGTTTTGTGTTTTGAATTTTAACTAAATTAATAATAACTAAAATTAACAAAAAATGGCAAAAGAAAATTTTAAACGTACCAAGCCACACTTGAACATTGGTACAATTGGTCATGTTGACCATGGAAAAACTACTTTGACTGCTGCAATTACTAAGGTATTGGCAGAAGCGGGCGGTGGTGAATTCGCTGCATTTGATACAATTGATAATGCTCCAGAAGAAAAAGAAAGAGGGATTACAATTAACACATCTCATGTTGAATATGAAACTGAGAACAGACATTACGCTCACGTAGATTGTCCTGGTCACGCGGATTACGTTAAAAACATGGTAACTGGAGCTGCACAGATGGATGGTGCAATTTTAGTATGTGCTGCAACTGACGGTCCTATGCCTCAAACTAGAGAGCATATCTTATTAGCTAGACAAGTAGGTGTACCTGCAATTGTAGTATTCTTAAACAAAGCTGATATGGTTGATGATGAAGAATTAATGGAATTAGTTGATATGGAAGTTAGAGAATTATTATCATTTTATGATTATGATGGTGATAATACTCCTGTAATTACTGGATCTGCTTTAGGTGCATTGAATGGTGATGCTGAGTGGTCTCCTAAAATTATTGAATTAATGGCTGCTGTTGATGCTTGGATACCTGAGCCTGTTAGAGATAATGCTAAACCGTTTTTAATGCCTATTGAAGATGTATTTACAATTACAGGTAGAGGGACTGTTGCTACTGGTAGAATTGAGACTGGTGTTGCAAATACTGGTGATTCTGTAGATATTATTGGAATGGGAGCTGAGAAATTAAGCTCTACAGTTACTGGTGTTGAGATGTTTAGAAAAATCTTAGATAGAGGTGAGGCTGGTGATAATGTTGGTATCTTATTAAGAGGTATTGAGAAAACTGATATCAAAAGAGGAATGGTTATTTGTAAGCCAGGATCTGTAGCTCCACACGCTAAGTTTGAAGCTGAGGTTTATATCTTGAAGAAAGAAGAAGGTGGTAGACATACTCCTTTCCATAACAAATATAGACCACAATTCTATATCAGAACTACAGATGTAACAGGTGAGATTTTCTTACCTAAAGGAACTGATATGGTTATGCCTGGAGATAACTTAACTATTACTGTTGAGTTAATTGCTGGTGTTGCAATGAATGAAGGTTTAAGGTTTGCTATCCGTGAGGGTGGTAGAACTGTTGGAGCTGGACAGATTACTAAATTACTTTAGTAGTTTAAATCATAAAGTTTGACAGTTAAAGGAAGGTTGTTTTTCAATCTTCCTTTGCTGTGTAAACGGGTGTAGCTCAATTGGTAGAGTAGTAGTCTCCAAAACTATTGGCTGGGAGTTCGAGTCTCTCCACCCGTGCGATTGGAAAAAGATTAATAAAATGGCGAAAAAAGAATCATACATTAAAAGTTCATATGATGAACTTATAAATAAAGTAAGTTGGCCAACTTGGTCAGAATTACAAAGTAGTTCTATTGTTGTTGCTATTGCATCTGCAATTATTGCATTAATAATTTACTTAATGGATCAAACATTCAGTAATATTATGGATGTATTTTACAGTTTATTTGCTTAATATACTATGGAACAAGAGGTTGAAAATATGAACTGGTATGTACTAAGAGTAATGGGTGGTAAAGAAAGAAAAACCGTTACTTTTATTGAGAAGGAGATTGATAGACTTGGGATGCAAGATTTTGTTTCTCAAATACTTGTTCCTACTGAAAAGGTTTATCAGATTAGGAATGGGAAAAAGGTTAGTAAAGAAAGAAATTTCTTTCCTGGCTATGTTTTGGTTGAAGCTAATTTAGTTGGAGAGGTTCCTCACATCTTAAAGAATGTTACTAACGTTCTTGGGTTTTTAGGAGCTACCAAAGGAGGTGTTCCTGTACCAATGAGAAAAAGTGAGATTAATAGAATATTAGGTAAGGTTGATGAAATGGCTTTAACTGATGAATATGTGAGTATTCCTTTTGTTGTTGGTGAAACTGTAAAAGTAATTGATGGACCGTTTAATAGTTTTAATGCCGAGATTGAAGGTATTGATGAACAAAAGAAAAAGTTAAAATTAATGGTGAAAATCTTTGGGAGAAAAACTCCTTTAGAATTAAACTTTATGCAAGTAGAAAAATTATAAAGATAAAGAAATGGCAAAAGAAATTTCAGGACTTATTAAATTACAGATTAGAGGAGGAGCGGCTAACCCTGCACCACCAGTAGGTCCAGCTCTTGGAGCAAAAGGTGTTAATATTATGGAGTTCTGTAAGCAGTTTAATGCTAGAACTCAGGATAAAGCAGGAAGTATTGTTCCTGTTGTTATTACTGTTTTTGCTGATAAATCGTTTGAATTTATCATTAAAACAGCTCCTGCTGCTGCACAAATTTTAGCTGCTGCTAAAAAGAAAAGTGGATCAGGTGAGCCAAATAGAGTAAAGGTTGCTACAATTACTTGGGATCAAGTAAGAGCAATTGCTGAAGATAAAATGGTAGATTTAAATGCATTTAAAGTTGAGTCGGCAATGAAAATGGTAGCTGGTACTGCAAGAAGTATGGGAATAAATATTAAAGGAAATTTTCCTTCATAATTAAATAAATAATTGAACTGATGGCAATTAGTAAAAATAGAAAAAGTGCTTTAGAGAATGTAGACTTAAATAAGTCTTATAATTTAGATGAAGCATCAGCAATTGTAAAAGAAAATTCAAAAGTAAAATTTGATGCAACTGTTGATTTAGCTGTAAGATTAGGTGTAGATCCTAGACAAGCGAATCAAATGGTAAGAGGGGTTGCATCTTTGCCTCATGGTACTGGTAAAACTTTAAAAGTTTTGGCTTTAGTATCTGCTGATAAAGAAGCAGAAGCAAAAGAAGCTGGTGCTGATTATGTTGGGTTAGATGAGTATATTGAAAAAATTAAAGGTGGTTGGACTGATATAGATGTTATTGTAACTATGCCTTCAATTATGGGTAAAATAGGTGCTTTAGGGAGAGTGTTAGGACCAAGAGGTTTGATGCCAAATCCGAAATCTGGTACTGTAACAATGGATGTAGCTAAAGCAGTAGCTGATGTTAAGAAAGGTAAAATTGATTTTAAAGTTGAGAAGAATGGAATAATTCATGCTTCAGTTGCTAAGGTTTCTTTTGATGCTCAAAAGATTTCAGAAAATGCTAGCGAGTTATTACAAACTATTATCAAGTTAAAACCATCAGCAGCTAAAGGTACTTATGTTAAGAGTGTTTATATGTCAAGCACAATGGGATTAGGTATTGAAATTGACGCTAACTCATTAGATCAATAAATTTTAGAATAGCAAAAAATGAATAAACAAGAAAAAAATCAAATGATTGAGGTCCTTGACGGGATGCTTAATGATAATAATAACTTTTATTTAGCTGATATCTCTGGCTTAACTGCTGAGGAAAATAGTGCTTTAAGAAGATTATGTTTTAAGAGAGATGTTTCATTACAAGTTGTAAAGAATACTCTTTTAAAGAAAGCTTTAGAGAATAATAATACTGATTTTAGTGAATTGTATGATGTATTAGTTGGTAATACTTCTATTATGCAAGCTGAAGCTGGTAATGCTCCTGCAAAAGTGATTAAAGAATTTAGAAAGAAAAATGATAAGCCAATTTTAAAAGCTGCTCACATTGAGGAGTCTCTTTATTTTGGTGATGAAAATCTATCAGCTCTAGCGGATCTTAAATCTAAAGATGAGCTTATTGGTGATATCATCACATTATTACAATCTCCAGCTAAGAATGTTATCTCTTCATTACAATCAGGAGGAAACAAATTATCAGGAATTGTAAAGGCTCTAGAAGAAAGAGCAAACTAAAAAAGAAATGCTTCCAACATTTAAAATAAATAAATAAATTAAAAACAAATAAAATGGCAGACGTAAAAAAAATTGCAGAAGAGTTAGTTAACTTAACTGTAAAAGATGTAAACGAATTAGCTACTATACTTAAAGATGAGTATGGAATTGAGCCAGCAGCAGCAGTAGCTGTAGCAGGACCAGCAGCAGCTGGAGGTGATGCTGATGCAGGTGAAGAACAAACAGAATTTGATGTTATCTTGAAAGCAGCAGGTGCTGCAAAATTAAAAGTTGTAAAAGCTGTTAAGGAATTAACAGGTTTAGGACTTAAAGAAGCAAAAGATATTGTTGACTCAGCTCCTAAAGCAGTAAAAGAAGGAGTTAGTAAAGATGAAGCTGAAGGAATTCTTAAAGCATTAGAAGAAGCTGGAGCTGAAGTAGAACTGAAGTAATTTTCTTTAAACATTTAAAAGGTTTAAATCTTATGGTTACATAAGGTTTAAACCCTTTCGTTTTTTTATAGAACCCCTTTTTTATAACTAAAACTCAAAGCATTGGCTACAACAAATAACACCCAAAGAATTAATTTTGCATCAATTAAAAACACGGTTAATTTCCCTGATTTTTTAGATGTTCAACTTAAAAGTTTTCAATCTTTTTTTCAGATTGGAACTACCTTAGATGAAAGAAGAAATGAAGGTTTGTATAAAGCTTTTGAAGAGCTTTTCCCTATTACAGATTCGAGAAATAATTTTGTATTAGAATTTATTGATTATACAATTGACCCTCCAAGATATTCTATTGAAGAATGTATTAGTAGAGGGCTTACTTTTAAAGTCCCTTTAAAAGTTAAGTTAAAATTATATTGTACAGATGCGGATCATGAGGATTTCGAAACAATTGTACAAGATGTATATTTTGGAAATATTCCATTTATGACACCAAAAGGAAGTTTTGTGGTGAATGGTGCTGAAAGAATTGTTGTTTCTCAATTGCACAGATCTCCTGGTGTTTTCTTTGGACAAAGTTTCCATTCAAATGGTACTAAATTGTATTCAGCAAGAGTAATTCCTTTTAAAGGTTCTTGGATTGAATTTACTACTGATATCAATAATGTATTATATGCTTATATTGATAGAAAGAAAAAATTACCTGTTACAACTTTATTAAGAGCTATTGGATATGAATCTGATAGAGATATTTTATCTATTTTTAATTTAGCTGATGAAGTTAAAGTATCAAAAAGTGGATTAAAGAAAGTTGTTGGTAGAAAATTAGCTGCAAGAGTTCTCAAGTCATGGGTTGATGATTTTGTTGATGAAGATACTGGTGAATTAGTGCCAATTGAAAGAAATGAAGTAATTCTTGAGAGAGATACTATTATTGAGAAGTCTCATATTAATGAAATTATTGATTCAGGTGTTGAAAATATTTTATTACATAAAGAGGATGGAAGCGCATCTGATCACGCATTAATTTATAATACTTTACAGAAAGATCCAACTAACTCTGAAGTAGAGGCTGTAAGACATATTTACAGACAATTAAGATCAGCAGAAGCACCAGATGATGATACAGCAAGAGGAATTATTGATAAATTATTCTTCTCTGACCAAAGATATAGTTTAGGACATGTAGGTAGATTTAGAATTAACTCTAGATTAAAACTAGATATCCCTATTGATAAAATGGTTTTAACTAATGCAGATATTGTATCTATAATTAGTAACCTTATTTCTTTAACTAACTCTAAAGTTGATGTTGATGATATTGATCACTTGAGTAATAGAAGAATTAGAACGGTAGGTGAGCAACTTTCAAACCAATTTAATGTTGGATTAAGTAGAATGGCTCGTACTATTCGTGAAAGAATGAATGTAAGAGATAATGAGGTATTTACTCCAATTGACTTAATTAATGCAAAAACTTTATCTGCAGTAATTAATTCATTCTTTGGAACTTCTCAATTATCTCAATTTATGGATCAAACTAATCCATTAGCAGAGGTAACTCACAAAAGAAGAATTTCAGCTTTAGGACCTGGAGGTTTAACTAGAGAAAGAGCAGGGTTTGAGGTGAGAGATGTTCACTATACGCATTATGGAAGACTTTGTCCTATTGAAACTCCAGAGGGGCCAAATATTGGACTTATTTCTTCTTTAGCAGTATTTGCTAAAATTAATAAGTTAGGATTTATTGAAACTCCTTATAGAAATGTAGTTGAAGGTAAAATTGATGCAACTGAAGCTCCAGTTTATAAGAGTGCAGAACAAGAAATTGAGCAAGTAATTGCACAAGCAAACGCACCTTTAAATGAAGATGGTTCATTTGAGAATGATAGAATTAAATCAAGAAGTGAAGCAGATTATTTAATTGCTGAACCATCTAAAGTAACATTGATGGATGTAGCTCCTAATCAAATTGCTTCTATTGCAGCTTCATTGATTCCTTTCTTAGAGCATGATGATGCCAATAGAGCTCTGATGGGATCTAATATGATGAGGCAAGCTGTTCCTTTATTAAGAACTGATGCTCCAATTGTTGGGACTGGACTTGAGCCACATGTTGCTCGTGATTCTAGAACAATGATTAATGCAGAAGGAGAAGGTAAAGTTACTTATGTAGATGCAAACACTATCAAAGTTAAATATACTAAAACTGAAGAACAGGAATTAGTAAGTTTTGATGAAGCAGAGAAAACATATAGTTTAACTAAATTCCAAAAAACAAATCAAAGAACTTGTATTAATATTCAGCCGATTGTTAGAGTTGGAGATAAAGTAACTAAAGGACAAGTGCTTTGTGATGGTTATGCAACTGAAAATGGTGAATTAGCTATTGGTAGAAACTTAAAAGTTGCCTTCATGCCTTGGAAAGGGTATAATTTTGAGGATGCAATTATTTTATCTGAAAGAGTTGTAAGAGAAGATATGTTTACTTCATTACATATTGCTGAGCATGTTGTAAATGTTAGAGAAACTAAGAGGGGAGTAGAGGAGTTAACTGCTGACATTCCTAATATTAGTGAAACTGCAACTAAGGATTTAGATGACTATGGAATGGTAAGAATTGGAGCTAATGTTAAGCATGGCGATATTCTTATTGGTAAAATTACTCCTAAAGGAGAGTCTGATCCTACTCCAGAAGAAAAATTATTGAGAGCTATTTTTGGCGAAAAAGCTGGTGATGTAAAAGATGCTTCTTTGAAAGCAAAACCTGCTAATGCTGGTGTTGTAATTGGTAAATCATTATTTGCAAAAACTATCAAGGATAGAAGGATGAAATCTGCAGATAAAGAACAATTAGAACAATTAGATGTTACTTTTGAGAAAGAAGCTCATGCACTTAAGAATATCTTAGCTGGTAAACTTTATCAAATTATTGGTGGTAAAGCCGCAAAAGGTGTTAAGAATATTTTAGGAGAAGAGGTAATTCCTAAAAGTGAGAAATTTACAAAGAAAATGTTACTTGGCGTTGACTTTACTTTAGTTGATCCTTATAACTGGACAGGTAATAAAGACAATAACCTTCTTGTAAATACTACTATAGAGAACTACATAAGAAGGTATAATGATATCTATGGAGAGCATAGAAGAAAACGTTTTGCTATTACAATTGGTGATGAATTGCCAAATGGAGTATTGCAATTAGCTAAAGTTCAAATCGCTCAAAAAAGAAAAGTTAAGGTGGGTGATAAGTTAGCGGGTCGTCATGGTAATAAAGGAATTGTATCTCGTATTGTAAAAGATGAGGATATGCCTTTCTTAGAAGATGGAACTCCTGTTGATATTATTTTAAATCCACTTGGTGTACCTTCTAGGATGAATCTTGGTCAAATCTATGAAACAATTTTAGGTTGGGCTGGACAAGAATTAGGTAAAAAATACTTTACTCCTGTATTTGATGGAGCTAGTATTGATCAAATTAATGCTGAAACTGATGAGGCTGGAGTTCCAAGATTAGGTCAAACTTATCTGTATGATGGAGGTACTGGTGAACGTTTTGAACAAACAGCTACTGTTGGTATTATCTATATGCTTAAGTTAGGGCATTTAATTGATGATAAAATGCATGCAAGATCAATTGGACCTTACTCATTAATTACACAACAACCACTTGGAGGTAAGGCTCAGTTTGGTGGGCAAAGACTTGGAGAGATGGAGGTTTGGGCACTTGAAGGTTATGGTGCAGCAAATATCTTACAAGAGATGCTTACGCTTAAGTCGGATGATGTAGTTGGAAGAGCAAAAGCTTTTGAATCAATTGTAAAAGGAAAAGATTTACCTACTCCAGGTATTCCAGAATCGTTCAATGTATTATTACACGAACTTAATGGATTAGGATTAAAAGTTTCATTTGAATAATATTACTCATGAGAAATACAAAACAGAACAGACAGGCTAAGGATATAAACTCAATTAAAATTAGTTTATCATCTCCTGAAGATATTTTAGCAAAATCATCTGGTGAGGTTACAAAACCAGAAACTATTAATTACAGAACATATAAGCCAGAAAGTGGTGGATTATTTTGTGAAAGAGTTTTCGGACCTACTAAGGATTTTGAATGCCATTGTGGAAAATACAAAAGAATCAGATATAGAGGAATTGTATGTGATAGATGTGGTGTTGAAGTAACTGAAAAGAAAGTAAGAAGAGAGAGAATAGGACATATTAATTTAGTTGTTCCTGTTGCTCATATCTGGTACTTTAGAACTTTACCAAATAAAATTGGTTATTTATTAGGACTTCCGTCTAAGAGATTAGATATGATTATTTACTATGAAAGATATGTAGTAATTAATGCTCCTGAAGGAATTGTAAATACTGAAGGAGAAGAAGTTAAATATTTAGATTTCTTAACTGAAGAAGAGTACTTAGATATTTTAGATGCTCAGCCTTTAGAAAACCAATACTTAAGTGAGGATGATTCTAATAAATTTGTTGCAAAAATGGGTGCTGAAGCAATCCATAGTTTGTTATCAAAAATAAATCTTGATGACTTATCTTATGCTTTAAGAGATCAGGCAGCTAATGAAACATCTCAACAAAGAAAAAAGGAAGCTTTAAAAAGACTACAAATTGTAGAGTCAATGCGTGATGGTCAAACACATACTGAGAACAGACCAGAATGGATGACTGTTAAAGTTATCCCTGTAATTCCTCCAGAATTAAGACCATTAGTACCTTTAGATGGTGGTAGATTTGCTACTTCTGATTTGAATGATTTATACAGAAGAGTAATTATTAGAAACAATAGATTGAAAAGATTAATGGAGATTAATGCTCCAGAAATTATCTTGAGAAATGAAAAGAGAATGTTACAGGAATCTGTTGACGCTTTATTTGATAATTCAAGAAAATCATCAGCAGTTAAAGCAGATGGAAAAAGAGCATTAAAATCATTATCTGATTCCTTAAAAGGAAAGCAGGGTAGGTTCCGTCAGAATTTATTAGGTAAAAGGGTAGATTATTCTGCTCGTTCTGTAATTGTTGTAGGTCCTGAATTAAATTTACATGAATGTGGAATACCTAAAGATATGGCTGCTGAACTTTACAAGCCATTTATCATTAGAAAACTGATTGAAAGAGGAATTGTAAAAACAGTTAAGTCTGCTAAAAAGATTATTGATACTAGAGAGCCTGTTGTTTGGGATATTCTAGAAAATGTAATGAAAGGACATCCAGTTTTATTAAACAGAGCCCCTACACTTCACAGATTAGGTATACAAGCTTTCCAACCAAAGATGATCGAAGGAAAAGCAATTCAACTTCATCCATTGGCTTGTGCGGCTTTCAATGCCGATTTTGATGGGGATCAAATGGCAGTTCACTTACCTTTAGGTGCAGCAGCAATTTTAGAAGCTCAGGTGTTAATGTTAGCTTCTCATAATATTTTAAATCCTGCAAATGGAGCTCCAATTACTGTACCTTCACAGGATATGGTTTTAGGACTTTATTACATGACTAAAGAGAAAAGATCAACTGATGAAGAGAAAGTAAAAGGAGAAGGAATGACTTTCTACTCTTTAGATGAAGTTAAGATTGCTTACAATGAGAAAAAAGCTGATTTACATGCAATGATTAAAGTAAGGGTTACTGATACAAAAGGTAAAACTTCTTTAGTTGATACTACTGTTGGTAGAGTATTATTTAATGAATATGTGCCAGCTGAAATTAATTTTATTGATGAGCTTTTAACTAAAAAAGCTTTAAGAAATATTATTGGTGATGTGTTAGAAACTTGTGGAGTTTCAGCTACTGTTCACTTCCTAGATGCAATTAAAACTATCGGGTTTAATATGGCATTTAGAGGAGGATTATCATTTAACCTTGGTGATGTACTTGTTCCTGAAGAAAAAGAAGGATTAATTGCTGATGCAAACAAAAAGGTAGATGAAATTAAGAACAATTACGCAATGGGATTCATTACTAATAATGAAAGATACAACCAAGTAATTGATGTTTGGACTACTACTAATGCTCGATTAACTGATACAGTTATGAGAAACATTAGTACTGATAAGCAAGGGTTTAATTCTGTATATATGATGCTTGATTCTGGTGCAAGGGGTTCTAAGGAACAAATTCGTCAGTTATCTGGTATGAGGGGTCTTATGGCAAAACCAAAAAAATCTGGTGATCATGGAGAGTCTATTATTGAGAATCCAATTACAACTAACTTCCGTGAAGGACTTTCTATTTTGGAATACTTTATCTCTACACATGGGGCGAGAAAAGGACTTGCAGATACAGCACTTAAAACGGCAGATGCAGGTTACCTTACAAGAAGATTAGTAGATGTTGCACAAGATGTAATTGTTACTGAAGATGATTGTGAAACCTTGAGAGGATTAGAAGTTTTTGCTCTTAAAAATAATGATGATATTGTTGAGTCTTTAGCGGATAGAACTTCAGGAAGAGTTAGTTTACATGATGTATTCCACCCTAAAACTGAAAAGTTAATAGTAGCATGTAATGATATGATTACTGATGCTGCTGCAAAAGCAATTGATGCTGCTAGAGTTGAAATGGTTGAAGTAAGATCTGCTTTAACATGTCAGACAAGAAGAGGTATTTGTAAGAAATGTTATGGTAAATCTTTGTCAACTAACAGAATGGCGCAAGTTGGTGAGTCTGTTGGTGTTGTAGCTGCTCAATCAGTTGGTGAGCCGGGTACACAGCTTACTCTTAGAACCTTCCATGTTGGGGGTACTGCTTCTAGGTCAGAAGTTGATTCATCTTTAACTGTTAAAAAAGATGGTAGATTAGAAATTGAGGATTTAAGAACTGTTAAATCAAAAGATAAAGATGGTAAAGCAATTGAAATTGTTGTTTCTAGATCTGCTGAAACTAAAGTTGTTGATGATAAAAATGGAGTAATTTTATCTACAAATATTGTTCCTTATGGTTCTACTATCTTTATTAAAGATGGGGAGGTCAATAAAGGTGATGTTATTTGTCAATGGGATCCTTATAATGCTGTAATTATATCAGAGATTGCTGGTAAAGTTGAGTTTAATGATATTGAAGAAGGGGTTTCATTTAGAACTGAATCTGATGAGCAAACAGGGCATCAAGAGAAAGTAATTATTGATAGTAGAAGTAGAAAAATTTCTCCTTCTATTACAATTGGGGATAGAACTTATACCATTCCTGTTAGAGCCCATTTAGCTGTTGATGATAGCAAGAAAATTAAAGCTGGTGATATTTTAGCTAAGATACCAAGGTCTGCTGGTTCATCTGGTGATATTACTGGGGGACTACCTAGAGTAACTGAGATGTTTGAAGCGAGAAATCCTTCTAACCCTGCTGTAGTTTCTGAGGTTGATGGCTCTGTTTCATTTGGGAAAATCAAAAGAGGTAATAGAGAGGTTATTATTACAACTAAAACTGGTGAAACTAAAAAATACTTAATTAAATTAGCTAAGCATATCCTAGTTCAGGAAAATGATTATGTAAAAGCGGGTATGCCTTTATGTGATGGTGTTATTACTCCTGCTGATATTTTAGCAATTAAAGGTGTAGTTGAGGTTCAGCAATATATTGTAAATGAGATTCAAGATGTATATCGTTTGCAAGGTGTAAAAATTAACGATAAGCACTTTGAAGTTTTAGTTAGACAAATGATGCGTAAAGTAAATATCTCTCATTCAGGTGATACTTATTTCTTAGAAGGAGCATTAGTTGGTAAAGCTAAATTTAATGAGCAAAATGACAAGTTATTTGGAATGATGATTGTTACTGAAGCTGGTGATTCTGAAGACTTGAAAAAAGGACAAATCGTTTCGCTAAGACAATTAAGAGAAGAAAACTCAAGACTGAAGAGAAAAGATGCAAAAGCGGTTGAAGCTAGAGAAGCTCAGCCTGCAATTTCAATTCCAGTACTTCAAGGTATTACTAGAGCATCTTTACAGGTAGATTCATGGATTTCAGCAGCATCATTCCAGCAAACTACTAAAGTACTTAATGAGGCTGCAATTAATGCTAAGGTTGATACTTTAGTTGGACTTAAAGAGAATGTAATTATTGGTAAGAAAATTCCAGCAGGAACGGGATTAGTACAAGCTACTGAAACTATTGTTGGTTCTCAAGTTGAATATGATAGATTAATGCAATTGAAGGAAGAAGCTGCTAATGCGCCTGAATTAGAAGACGAGCTAGTTGTTGAAGCTGAAATTTCTGAAGAAGTTGTTGCTGATACTAAATCAACAGAAAAATAAAATAATTATTATGTCAGAGGAAAAGAAGAAAGACGGACTAAACATTGAGCTTACTGAAGATGTAGCTGAAGGAACTTATAGCAATTTGGCTATTATCAATCATTCTCCATCAGAGTTTGTAGTTGATTTTATTCAAATGATGCCAGGAATTCCTAAAGCAAAAGTAAAGTCAAGAGTTATTCTTACTCCTCAACATGCTAAAAGATTAATGAAGGCACTTGCTGATAATGTAAATAAATTTGAAAATCAACATGGTGAGATTAAAGATGTTGATCCGACTGGAGGGATTCCAATGAATTTTGGAGGACCAACTCCACTTGCATAATTTATTAAATCTATAAAACTAAAAAAGCCTGCAATTTGCGGGCTTTTTTGTTTTCTGAAGTTTGATTAGTACCTAGTTACTAATAATTTTTTTTATCCTAAGAAAGGATATTTATAATCAGTAGCAGGAACAAATGTTTCTTTAATTGTTCTAGGAGAAACCCATCTTAAAAGATTTAGGATAGAACCAGCTTTATCATTAGTCCCTGATCCTCTTGCGCCACCAAATGGTTGTTGGCCAACAACAGCTCCAGTTGGCTTATCATTAATGTAAAAGTTTCCAGCAGCATTTTCTAAAGCTTTAGTTGCATATTCAGCAGCATATCTATCTACTGATAAGATAGCTCCTGTTAAAGCGTATTCTGAAGTGTTATCTACTAGCTCTAATGTTTCTTCCCACTTATCAGCATCATATACATAAATAGTCATCACAGGTCCGAATACTTCCTCCACCATAGTTTTGAATTTAGGGTCAGTTGTTACAATAATAGTTGGTTCAATAAAGTAACCTACTGATTTATCATAACTTCCTCCGGCAATAATCTCGGCATCATCAGCTGTTTTTGCATAATCAATATAAGATGAAATACTATTAAAAGCTTTTTCAGAAATGACTGCATTTATAAAGTTTGAAGTATCATCAGGAGCACCCATCTTAAAGCTGTTAGTGTCTGCAACAATTTGAGTTTTCACATCTTCCCATAAATTAGAAGGTACATAAGCACGAGAGGCAGCTGAACATTTTTGTCCTTGGAATTCAAAAGCACCTCTTGAAATAGCTGTTGCTACTTCAGCAGCTACTGCCGATTTATGTGCAATAATGAAATCTTTACCTCCTGTTTCACCAACTATTCTTGGGTATGATTTATATTTTTCAATGTTGTTTCCTATTCCTTTCCAAAGCGTACGGAATACATCAGTACTACCTGTAAAGTGTAATCCTGCAAAGTTTTTATCTTCAAATACTACTTTTGAAATTTTTCTACCACTAACCGTTACCATATTGATTACCCCATCAGGCAATCCTGCTGCTTGGAATATTTCCATGATTACTTGTGCAGAATAAATTTGTGTTTCTGCTGGTTTCCAAACTACTACATTTCCTAGCATTGCTGGTGCTGCACAAAGGTTAGCACAGATAGAAGTAAAGTTAAATGGTGTCAATGCAAATACGAATCCTTCCAAAGGTCTATGCTCCAACCGGTTCCACATTCCTGGTAATGATTCTGGCTGCTCTTTATAAAGCTGACTCATATATTGTACATTGAATTTGAAGAAATCAATCAGTTCACAAGCAGCATCAATTTCAGCTTGCATTACATTTTTACTTTGTGCTAGCATGGTAGCTGCATTTAGTTTTGCACGGTAAGGTCCCGCTAATAAATCAGCAGCTTTTAAAAAGATAGAAGCTCTATGCTCCCAACTCATATTTGCCCATTTTTCACGAGCAGCCATAGCAGCATTAATTGCATCACGAACTTCTTGTTCTCCTCCATAATTGGAAGTTCCGATTACATGTCTATGCTCATGAGGTGGTGTTAAATTTCTTTTATCATCAGTAAATACTTGTTTGTCGCCAATATACATTGGTACATCAATAGTAGTATTGTACATTCTTTTGTATTCTGCTAGTAATTCAGTGCGCTCAGGGCTTCCTGGAGCATATCCTTTTACTGGCTCGTTTACCGCTTTGGGTACATTATAAAATCCGTTTGACATTTTTTTATTTTTATTTATAAAATTCTATTTGCAAATTTAGTTATTTACTACTACTAAAACAATTCCTTGCTTGAAGTTTTTAAAAAGCCTACAAACCTATCGTATCTATCGCCTACAGCACGGTAGTATACGTATACATAGTAATCGTTACGGGTTTGGTAATGCGTTCCTTCAATAAAGGAAATATCTACTCTATCTGTACTAATATCATTTAAGGCATAATGATAGTTGTAATAACCTTGTTTTAAGTAGACACTTCTTTTATATTGCTTTTGTTCATTATTGTATTCTAGTTTGAAATCTTCCTTCAATTCCCAATCAGAAACCCCTCCTAATATATATAAGTCACCATAACTGATGTGGTCAACAGGCAAAGTGAAATGCACAAAAGCATAGTCCGCCTCAATGGATGATTTCCACCCTTCTTGTGATTTGATGAGGAACTTTCCATTAATATCTGGTTCAATGGAATAGCGGTCAAAAGGACGTGTTCTATCTTTGAATAAATACACATGATTAAAAGTACTGTCATAAGTAATTTCCTTTATTCTATCTGACTGAAAGCGTAAACTCTTGATGTCAAAATGACGAAATTCATTGTTAGCCCAAAAGGTATTGTCATCCTCATAATCATACACCAATTCATTATTTTTAACAAAAATAGGAGTGAGCTCGGTTATAGCATTATCTTCTTTATTGTTTTGCTTTATAGTAACTTTTATATCAGAAAATGGGTCAGCAACTACTAAGTTAGGATGCTTTATTGTAAAGTCAATTTCATGCTTAGTCTTTCTGTCCTCAGCCAAAGTTGCACGCCTCACTTGTGCTTCTATTGTAACCTTGGTTTCCAATATCATAAAGCGTTTATAAGCAACTGTTTTTCCACCTTCCTCAAAAATCTTAAATACATAATTCCCGGATAGGAGAGCTTTCATTTCTTCAGATGGAAAACTAAAACTATAGTGTGTATATTGCTGTAGGGTATTAAACGAAAACTCATAATCTGTTATGGGTTCATCCGTAAATCCACTGATGTATTCACTTTGCATTAAATCGCTTGCTGTCCAGTCAGAATTACAATGTATAATGGTGTAATAATAGTCCTTAATGTCAGCATCCAAATCATCAAAACTGACTAAAAGTTGATCTTCAGCATTTAAATTAAGCAAAGGGAGTGAAAGTTCATCCTGTATTTTATGACAAAGCAGGGTTTTTATTTGTTGGTTATAGGTTTCGTTTTTATAAATTTTTTCAAATTCTGTTCTTTCTATTTCTTCAGTAATATTGCTTTCTGCTAGTGTATTATCTGTACTCGCTATTCCTTTTGTGTTATGGCAAGCACTTATTAAAACTATAGAAATAATTAGTAGTGTTAGGAAGTTGTTGAATCTCATTTAAAATTATGATTTAAATAGGTAAATAATAACCGCAAATTTATACTTTTGCAGCCGAAAAATCTAATTTAAAAAGGATGTCTAAAGAAATAAGATTAAAAAAGGGCTTGAACATCAATTTAATTGGTGAGGCCGAAAAAGTATATGCATCAGTAAAATCTACTGATAACTATGTAGTAAAACCTACTGACTTTCATGGGTTAACACCAAAGCTAGCTGTAAAGGTTGGTGATAGAGTGAAAGCAGGAACTACATTGTTTTTTGATAAATATAATGATAAAGTAAATTTTTCATCCCCTGTAAGTGGTGAAGTTGCCGCTATTGTAAGAGGTGCAAAAAGAAAAATACTTGAAGTAGTGATTAAAGCAGATGCTGAGATTGCTTATGAGGATTTTGCTATTGCTAGTTCTGATAATTTATCAAGAGAACAAATTATTGATAGCATGCTAATGGCGGGAGTGTGGCCATTTGTAAGACAAAAACCTTATGATATCATTGCGAATCCTATTGATATGCCTAAATCTATCTTTATTTCAACTTTCAATACAGCTCCTTTAACGATTGATAATGACTTTGCACTTTATGGAATGGATGAGTTGTTTCAAAAAGGATTGGATTATGTTGTTAAGTTAACTTCTGGAAAAACGCATTTGAATATTGATGGAAATACTAATCCGTCTAAAGTATTTGCTGAGGCAAAAGGAGTTGAGATAAATAAAATAAGTGGAGCACATCCTGCAGGAAATGTAGGGGTGCAAATGCACCATATTGATCCTATTAACAAAGGTGAAGTGGTTTGGTATTTGGAACCACAAGATGTGATTGCAATTGCAAGATTGTTTACTGAAGGGAAATATGATATATCAAGAATTATAGCTTTGGGTGGTGCTCAAGTTGCAAAGCCAAGGTATTATAGAACAATTTCGGGTGCATCTATTGCTAATTTACTTGCTGATAATTTAAAAGATGGTGATAATAGAATTATTTCTGGTGATGTTTTGACCGGTCAGCAAATTGATGAAAACGGAACATTAGGTTTTTATCACACTACTGTTACTGTAATTGAAGAAGGAAAAGAACAAGAATTTTTAGGATGGATTTTACCAGGAACGCATAAGTTCTCTGCTTCAAAAACATTCTTGTCTTGGTTAACCCCTTCAAAAAAATACGCTTTAAATGCGAATATGCATGGTGAAGAACGTGCTTATGTAATGACAGGTGAATACGAAAAAGTATTGCCTATGGATATTTACCCAACTCAGTTGATAAAAGCATGTATGATTGAGGATATTGAGTTGATGGAAAATTTAGGAATTTATGAAGTATCCCCTGATGATTTAGCTTTGTGCGAGTTTGTTTGTACTTCAAAAATTGAGGTGCAATCCATAATACGTCATGGTTTGGATTTAGTAAGAAAAGAAAATAGTTAATATGAAATTATTTAAAAACATCTTAGAGTCAGTAAAACCTCATTTTGAAGAAGGAGGCAAGCTTGAAAAAATGTATCCAGCATATGATGCTTTCGAAACATTTTTATTTGTTCCTGATCATACTACTAAATCTGGATCACATATTAGAGATGCAGTAGATTTGAAAAGATCAATGGCTTTTGTTGTATTATCTCTAATTCCTTGTATTATTTTTGGAATGTGGAATATTGGTGATCAATACTTTAATGCAATTTCTGTAGAAACAAATTTTCTAAATAATTTAATTTTTGGATTTTGGAAATTTTTACCACTTTTAGTTGTCTCTTATGCTGTAGGTCTATCTGTTGAATTTGCATTTGCGATATCAAGAGGGCATTCAGTTAATGAAGGTTATTTGGTTACAGGTATGTTAATTCCTTTAATTATGCCTGTTGATGTTCCTTTATGGATGCTTGCAGTTTCAGTAGTTTTTGCAGTAGTAATTGGTAAGGAAGTCTTTGGAGGAACAGGAATGAATATTTTAAATCCTGCTTTAACTGCCAGAGCGTTCTTGTTTTTTGCGTATCCATCTTATATGTCTGGTGATAAGGTTTGGGTTCATGGAGCAGCTGTAGATGGTTACTCTGGTGAAACAATTTTAGGTGCTTTGGCATCAAATACATCATCATGGGATAATTTGCAATGGAACTTTAATGATGCTTTAATAGGATATATACCAGGATCTGTTGGTGAGACATCATTTATAGCCATTATTCTAGGTGCCTTGATTTTGATTTTTTCAGGAGTTGGTAGTTGGAGAATTATACTTTCAACTTTCTTAGGAGGATATTTAACTGCATTATTGTTTAATTTATGGGGAGTAAATTTCCTTATGAGTACTCCAGCTCATATACATTTGTTAATTGGAGGTTTTGCTTTTGGTGCTGTATTTATGTCAACTGATCCCGTGACCGGATCTCAGACAAATAAGGGAAAAATTATTTATGGTTTGTTAATTGGTTTCTTTGCAATTGTTATAAGAGTATTTAATCCTGCATATCCTGAAGGTATGATGTTAGCAATTTTATTAATGAATGTATTTGCACCTTTAATTGATCACTATATAGTTGATGCTAATATTAAAAAAAGATTAAAAAGAATAAATTAAAAGATAATAGATGAATTGTCTAATCTCAATATTATAAAAAATGGATGTAAATAAAAATTCTTATACTTTCGGTTTTGCTGCAGTAATGGTAGTTGTTGTAGCAGCTCTTTTATCTGTTGCAGCTATTTCTTTAAAACCTTTTCAATCAAGAAATATACTTTTGGAAAAAAAGCAAAATATTTTAAGTTCTGTAGGTATTAATATTGATAGAGAAGAAGCTGATATTCAGTATTCTATTTTTGTTAAAGAAGAATTGGTTCTTAATTATAAAGGTGAAGAAGTTGATGGTGTTGCCTTTGATGTTGATTTACAAAAAGAATTAAAAAAAGATAAAAATTTACAATCATTACCTTTATTTATTAGTGAAGTAGATGGAAAAAAGCAATATATAATACCTTTAAGAGGTAAGGGTCTTTGGGGCCCAATATGGGGTTTTATCTCATTGGAAGATGATTTAAATACGGTCTTTGGTGCAGTATTTGATCATAAATCTGAAACCCCTGGACTAGGAGCAGAAATTAATCAACCTTTCTTTGAAGATCCGTTTTCTGGAAAATCATTATTTGATGGGGAAGAGTTGAAATCAATTAAAGTAATAAAAGGAGGTGCTGGTGAAGATAATATGTATGGAGTAGATGGGATTTCTGGAGGTACAATCACATCTGATGGTGTTACGGATATGTTATTAGAGAGGTTAACAATGTACTTACCTTATTTCAATAAAATAAAGCCTACTATTGAGGTAAATTCAGTTTTTTCTGCAATGGATTCAGTAGCTACGGTTAATGATTCATTAATAAATTAAGAAGATGAGTAAAGATTCCTTATTTGCTAAAAAGAACATGAAATTATTAAGCGATCCACTTGATGATAATAATCCAATTACTGTACAAGTATTGGGTATCTGTTCAGCTTTAGCAATCACTGTCCAATTAAAACCTGCTGTTGTTATGGCATTATCTGTTTTAGTTGTATTGTCGGTTGCTAATGTTGTAGTTTCACTAATGCGTCATATGATACCTTCAAGAATAAGAATTATTGTTTTTCTTGTTGTTATTGCTGCACTTGTTATTTTAGTTGATCAAGTGCTTAAAGCATTTGTATATGATGTTAGTAAAGAACTTTCTGTATTTGTTGGTTTAATTATAACCAATTGTATTATTTGTGGAAGATTAGAAGCTTTTGCAATGGCAAATCCACCTGGAAAAGCATTTCTAGATGGTTTAGGTAATTCTTTTGGTTATGGCATAATACTTATAATAGTAGCATTTTTTAGAGAACTTTTAGGAGCGGGTACATTATACGGTTATCCTGTTTTAGAAAAATTAGGAGTTTATGATTTAGGTTATGAAAATAATGGAATGATGATACTTCCACCAATGGCTTTAGTTACTGTTGGTGTTCTTATATGGTGGCAAAGAGCTAGAAACGAAAAATTAATCGAAAAAAATTGATAGAATGCAAGAGTTAGCAAATATTTTTATAAAATCAATATTTATTGATAATATGGTTTTTGCCTATTTTTTAGGCATGTGCTCATATTTAGCAATTTCCAAAACAGTTAAAACTTCTGTTGGAATGGGTTTAGCTGTTATTTTTGTATTAGGCATTACTATTCCATTTAATTATTTATTAGAACATTATATTCTTAAAGAAGGAGCATTAGTTTGGATTTCTAATCATTTTATAGATGTTGATTTATCATTTCTTTCATTTATAATGTTTATTGCTGTTATCGCTTCAATTGTACAATTAGTTGAAATGGTTATTGAAAAATTTTCTCCTGCATTATATAGCTCTCTTGGTATATTTCTGCCTCTTATTGCTGTAAATTGTGCAATTTTAGGAGGTTCTTTATTCATGCAAGAACGTGGTTATTCTAGTATTACTGAAGCAACTGTTTTTGGACTTGGTTCTGGAGTAGGTTGGTTTTTAGCAATAGTAGGTATAGCAGCCATAAGAGAGAAAATAAGATATTCAAATGTACCACCAGCTCTTAGGGGGCTTGGTATTACATATATAATTACAGGTTTAATGGGTATAGCTTTTATGAGTTTCATGGGTATTAAATTATAATTTCAAAAAGAACAATAAAGAATGATTTTATTAATCACAACAACAATATTAAGTAGTATAATAGTTTTCCTTTTGGTTATCCTTACTTTAGTAGGCCTTTTACTTTTTGTAAAAACACAATTAACACCTTCAGGTAAAATTACTATTAAAATAAATGGAGAAAAAGAGATTGTAGTAGATGGTGGTAATACTCTATTAACTACTTTAGGTAATGAAGGTATTTTCTTACCATCAGCTTGTGGTGGTGGTGGTACTTGTATTCAATGTACTTGTCAAGTTTCATCAGGTGGTGGTAGTATTCTGCCAACAGAAGAGCCGCATTTTTCTCGAAAAGAAATAGCTAATGATTACAGATTAAGTTGTCAAGTAAAGGTTAGAGAGGATATGGATATTCATATTCCTGAGGAAGTGTTTGGAGTAAAGAAATGGGAAGCAACAGTAGTTTCAAATTATAATGTAGCTACTTACATTAAAGAATTTATTGTTGAGGTTCCTGAAGACATGCCATATGAGGCAGGGGGGTATATTCAAATTGAAATCCCTAATTGTGAGATTCCCTTTTCTGAAATGGATATTACAGCACATCCTGAGGATCATCCTGGAGAACCAAATAAGTTTGACAAGGATTGGGCAGAAGGAAACTTTGCTATGCGTAACTTAGTAATGAAGAATGATGAGGATGTTGTAAGAGCATATTCTATGGCTTCTTATCCTGCTGAAGGAAGAAAAATCATGTTAAATGTTAGGGTAGCTGCTCCACCATGGGATAGAGATAAAAATACTTGGGCTGATATTAACCCTGGTGTTGCATCATCTTATATTTTTGGGCGTAAGCCAGGAGACAAGGTAACTATTTCAGGACCTTACGGAGAGTTCTTTATCAATAATTCTGAAGCTGAGATGTTGTATATTGGTGGTGGTGCAGGTATGGCACCAATGCGTTCCCACTTATATGAATTATTCAAAACATTAAAAACTGGAAGAAAAGTTTCTTACTGGTACGGAGGAAGGTCAAAAGCTGAACTTTTCTATATTGAGCATTTCCGTTCATTAGAAAGAGAATTCTCTAATTTCAAATTTTACTTGGTACTTTCGGATGCACATGAAGGTGATAATTGGAAGCCAATGCAAGATATGAATGATACTGAAGGAGATGGTTTTGTTGGTTTTGTACACCAAGTGGTAATTGATCAGTATTTAACTAAACATGAAGCACCTGAAGATATTGAATTGTATTTCTGTGGACCACCTCTGATGAATCAAGCTGTACTTAAAATGGCTGATGATTGGGGAATTCCTGATGAAAATGTAAGGTTTGATGACTTTGGAGGGTAGAAAATAGATATTAGTATTGAGATAATAGTTTAAGCCGAGCATTTGCTCGGCTTTTTTGTTTTAATTTCGCCACTAATTAAAAATAGAACTATGATGAGATTAATGATTCTTTTACTGAGTATCCCTTTTGTAATGCAAGGACAGACTTCTATTAAGTGTTCTACTTCAGAGATTAATAAAAAATATTTTGAAGAGCATCCTGAAGCTAAAAAGGAAAGAGAGTGGTTGAATAAAAAATCAAGATTAGCAGAGTTTAACAAAACGGCAGTATCAACCTCAATTACTATTCCTATTGTGTTTCATGTTAATGATGCTACAAATCCTCAGAAAGTAACTTTAGCACAAGTACAATCAGCAGTTGATATTTTAAATGAGGATTATAATGGATTAAATCCTGAGTTTAATAGTTTGCGTCCTGAATTTCAGAATATTGCTTCAAATCTTGAAATTAATTTTTGTTTGGCATCTATTGATCCTGATGGAAATTCTACTAATGGAATAACTTACCACTATAATAGTTTTAATGGAAGAGAGCCAAATGGTAGTGGTGGAGCTGTTAAAGGAGTGTCTGTATGGCCTTGTGATAAATACCTTAATGTTTGGATTGTGAATGAGGTAGAAGATGATGGTGATTTATATTATTCTGGATGGGCATTTTATCCATCTACTAGTTTAGCTGACCAAGGACTTGATGGTATAGTTTATAACCATAGATACCTTGGGTATGGTGAAGGATCTTCTGATGTTTCAGGACCTACTTCTTGGCAGGCAAAAATGGCAAGAGTACTTACCCATGAAGTTGGGCATTATTTAAATTTGATGCACACATTTGCAAATTATTGTACTTCTCCTGGTGATGAGGTTTCTGACACTCCTCCAGTATATCATCATGGGTCAAATAATTGTCAGCAAAACTGGACACTTTGTTCAGGAGTTACAATAGTTAATGATGAAAACTATATGGATTATACTGATTGCCCTTCTATGTTTACTGATGGACAAAAAACTAGAGTCCTAACAGCCTTAAACTCCACAGTAGGGTATAGGAGTAATTTATGGTCTTCAGCTAATTTAATTGCTGTTGGTTGTCAATCGGTTACAGCTGTACAGCCGGAAATAATACACGATAGGAGACTTTTAAAAATTATTGATATTCTAGGTAGAGAAAATAAACCAACAATAAACACTTCACTTTTCTATATTTATGATGACGGAACGGTAGAAAAGAAACTAATTATTGAATAGTTAGTTCTTAAATTTTTCTTCATACAATTTAATCCAATCTTTTGGAGTCATTTTTGTACTAAGTTCAGCTATTAGTTCAAATGGAATTTCTTCTATCTTTTTAAAACGAATACAGCTTTTACCCATATCTAATTTTCGTTTGCAGTGTTTTGGGTATTCGCTTACAAACCATTCCATCAGTTCAGGGTTTGCATAAATCCCCATATGATAAACGGCAATAAAATTCTTTTGTGAAGCAACATTCATAAAAGGTAAAGGTAGCTCAGGTGTACAGTGGTAACCATCAGGATATGTTGAATGTGGAACCACCCAAGCTGGCATTCCATAGCCTAATTGCTCAGTAAATCCATTTGGTAAATTCTTACTAATTGTACTAATTAGTTTCTGCATTATTGCTTTTCGTTCTGCAGGAATGTTTTCTAAATACTCTGAAATGCTATTGGCTTTAATTTTCATTTTTCAAAGATATAGAAATAGATTTTAGAAGTTAGTATTAAGATTTTAGATTTTTCTCATGTCTCATGTCTAATATCTAGTATCTATCTTTTATCTTTGCTCCCATGAAAAATATCTTCTATTTATTTGGCCTAATTTTATGTGCGTGTTCCTCTTCTGATAACAGAATTTTGGTTAAGAATTCGGGAGAAGCTCAAGGAAGCTATTATCATATTCAATACCTTTCTGAAAACGGAGAAAATTATAAATCACAGATTGAAAGTATTTTATTTGAAGTAGATAGTTCTCTTTCAATTTATAAGGATTATTCGCTTATTTCAAAATTAAATAAGAGGGAGAACATAAAAACAGATACGCTATTCAATGCTGTGTTTTTGGGAGCTCAAAAAGTGTTTGTGGAAAGTGAAGGGAATTTTGATTGTTCAGTTTCACCCCTTGTAAATGCTTGGGGTTTTTATAAAAATAAATTGGGTGATTCCTTAGTGATTGATTCTGCAAAATTCAGAAAAATATTACCTTATGTAGGTTTTGATAAAATCAGTTTGATTGCTGATTCCTTAGTGTTGCCAAAAGGAATGAGTTTGGATTTTAATTCCATTGCTCAAGGCTATACAGTTGATGTAATTGCTCAGTTTTTAGAAAGCAAAGGCGATAGCAATTACTTGGTAGAAGTAGGGGGTGAGTTGTTAGCAAAAGGTAAGAATGCAGATGGAAATATCTGGAGAGTTGGGGTAGATAAACCCTCTGAGGATATTGATAAACAAGAGCGTTTTCAGTTTATTTTGGATTTGGAAAATAAGGCTTTAGCAACATCAGGTAATTACAGAAAATTCTATGAAGAAAATGGCGTAAAATATGCTCATACTATCAATCCTTTCACTGGTTTCCCTGCACAAAACCGTTTGTTAAGTGTAACAGTAATCCATGATAATTGCATGTTGGCTGATGCTTATGCTACTGCATTTATGGTAATGGGAGTAAAGCAAAGTAAGCAATTTGCAAAAACACATTCTGAAATAGAAATCTACCTAGTGTATACAGGTAAGGATGGTGCTTGGAAGACTTTTGTCAGTCCAAATATGCAAAATAGAATTATTAATTAAGCATCCTCATTTTTACATTTTTCTTCAGGGCTTGCACCACATAGTCCACAAGCTTCTCCTTCTGTATTTAAAAAGGGACTTTGGCTTGCACAAGTTCCAGAAAACTTTCCATTTTTTTTAAGAAGAATTTTAATTCCGATACCTGCAAATACAAATACTAAAAATCCGATTGTAATTAAAAAAACTGGTAGAAAGCTCATTTGAAATAATTTGATGCAAAACTACTATAAATGAAAGGAATAATTAAGTTTGTGAAGTAAAAAATACTATGGAAAATAAAACAAAATCATTTGCTCGTTTATTAACTATTATGGATGAGTTAAGAGAGCAATGTCCTTGGGATAAAAAACAAACTTTGGATAGTTTGCGATATCTAACCATTGAAGAAATGTATGAACTTTCTGATGCAATTTTGGAAAAAGACATGGATGAGATAAAAAAGGAGTTGGGTGATGTTTTATTGCATATAGTGTTCTATTCTCGTATTGCATCTGAAACAAATGACTTTGATATTGCTGATGTTATAAATGATATTTGCGAAAAATTAATACACCGACATCCTCATATTTATGGAGATGTTAAAGTAACAGACGAGAAAGAGGTTAAGAAGAATTGGGAAAAATTAAAATTAAAAGAAGGTAGAAAATCTGTTTTAGAAGGAGTTCCAAAATCTTTACCAGCTATTGTGAAAGCTTTCAGAATACAGGAGAAAGTAAGAGGGATTGGCTTTGATTGGGATAATAAAACTCAGGTTTGGGAAAAGGTTTTGGAAGAAATAAAGGAACTGAAAGTGGAGATTGAAAAAGGAGATAACGACAGAATTGAATCTGAATTTGGAGATGTATTATTTGCTTTAACTAACTATTCTCGTTTTATTAATGTAAATCCGGAAGACGCTTTAGAAAGAACAAATAAGCGTTTTATTAAAAGATTCCAGATAATGGAAAAACTTATTGAAAAAGAGAACTTAAAATTAGATGATATGAATCTTGAACAAATGGATGTTTATTGGACACAAGCAAAGAAAATTCATTTGAAAGAATAAGATATATTAGAATAAAGGAGTTAGTTGAATTAAACCTTTTGTAATATTGTAATCTAAATTGAAAATCAATCAAAAAATAAAGAAATAAAAGAATGAAAAAAACACTATTAGTTTTAACACTACTTACTTCATCAATATTTGTTAATGGACAATCTTTTAATGGATTTGCATTATATAATTCTCAGGGATCTAACACAACTTATTTAATTGATGAAAATCAAAATATAGCACATACTTGGAATATGACTACCGAGTGTAACTATACAGTAGCATTAAAAGAAAATGGAAACTTAATAAGAGGAACTAAAGGGAATACTAGTGTATTTAGCACTGGAAATGTAGCTGCTGGTGGTGGTATTGTTCAAGAAATAGCACCTGATGGAAGTATTGTTTGGGAATATACTTATGCAGATACTGATCATCTTAGCCACCATGACCTAACATTAGTTGGTGATAATGTGTTGCTTACTGCTTATGAAAAAATGACTTCTACTGAGTTAAATGCAGCAGGATTTAATAATGCAAGCTCAGATAAATGGCCAACTCATTTTGTTGAATTAGAGCCAGACGGGAATGGTGGCGCTAATATTATTTGGGAATGGCACATCTGGGATCACATGTGTCAAGATACAGATCCTAATGGGCCTAATTATGTTTCAAACATTTCAGATAATCCTGAACTGATTGATATTAATATGATTCAAGGAGGTGGAGGTCCTGGTGGTGGAAGTAGCGGTGATTGGTTTCATGTAAATGGAGTAGATTACAATGAGGATTTAGATCAGATTGTTTTTTCATCTCGTTTTGCATCTGAGATCTATATTATTGATCATAGTACAACTATTGCAGAAGCTGCAACACATTCTGGAGGTAATTCAGGAATGGGTGGAGATATATTATATAGATGGGGAAATCCTTCAAATTATGGGATGTCAGGGTCTCAAATTATTGACAATGCTGTGCATGATGCTAGATGGATAACTGATGACGGAAGACCAAATGGAGGTTATTTACAAATTTTTAATAATAGCGGTGTAAGTAATAGTGTTTCAGCTATTGATGGGATTGACAGTCCATGGGATGCCGCAACACATACTTATCTTAGAACTCCTGGACAAGCATTTGAACCTTTTTCATACACTACAAGATATGAATGCGCTTACTCTGCATCTGGTCAGTCTGCTTCTAATAGAATGTCAAATGGAAATATATATGTTAATGCATCAGGAGGACAAGGAGGAGCTGGTGTAATGTATGAGGTAGATGCAGTAACTGGACAAATAATTTGGGGCCCTTATAATGCTCAATCTCAAAAAGGATTCAGATATGAATGTGATTACCCTGGTATTATTGCATTAGAGACTTATATGAATACAGCTACAACTTCTTGTTTTAATGAAACTGCTATTACTGAAAATACCATTACTGATCCCTTAACTATTTTTCCTAATCCTACAAAAGGTGTGGTTACTCTAAGATTTGAAACTTTAGTTGCACAAGATGTAAATGTTAATATTTTGAATTCTTTAGGACAACAGATTTATACTAATCATTTAACTAATCATATTGGTTTATTAAATGAGAAAATTGATATATCTTCTTTCTCAGAAGGTCTTTATTTTGTAAAGATTACTACTAATAAGGGGCGGTCGGTCTCTGAAAGAATTGCACACATAAAATAATATGCTAAAAAAGCATCTTATACTTTTTGTATTTGCTGTTTTCGTGCAGTTCATAGGATTTGCGCAAAGCAATTTTTATGCAGTAGATTCTCTAAGAGAAATCCGGATTTATTTTTATGATACCGATTGGGATTATCAATTGGATAGCTTGTATGTTCAGGGTGATAATGAAAGAATTTTAGCTGATTTAATTATTGATGGGTCTCCTTATGATAGTGTAGGGGTTCGTTATAAAGGTTTTAGTTCTGTTTCTGTAAATAGGGTTAAAAATCCATTTAATATTAAGTTGGATTATGTAATTGATGACCAAGAGCATAATGGAGTAGATAAACTAAAGCTATCCAATGTTATTCAAGATCCCTCTTTTGTTAGAGAGGTGCTTACTTATGAAATTGCTGCAAATTATTTACCATCTGCAAAAGCAAATTATTCCAATGTGTATGTTAACGATACGCTTTGGGGATTATACACTAATGTTGAGGCCGTAAATAAGGATTTCTTGAACGATCATTTTGGGAATAAATACAATCCGTTTTTTAAGTGTAATGCTGAAAATTTAGATATAACTCCTGGCGGAGAAAACTCTAATCTAAGCAATGCACACGGAAATGATAGTTTGGATTATGAGCCTTATTATGCTTTAAAATCGAATTATGGTTGGGAATCCCTTTATAATTTAATTGATACTTTGAATAATTATTCCGATAGTGTGGAAAAGATATTAAATGTAGATAGAACACTTTGGATGCATGCCTTAAACTACACCCTTGTTAACTTTGACTCTTATATTGGTTATGGACAAAATTATTACTTGTATAAGGATAAAACAGGTCAGTTCAATCCTTTGTTATGGGACTTAAATATGTCCTTTGGTAGTTTTCGTTTAACTGATGCGTCTTCTATATATTTCAGTGGTTTTGATATTGCTCAAGCACAAAATATGGATCCATTATTGCATCATACTCAATTCTCTGTTTCACCAAGACCATTGCTAAGGAACTTATTTTTAAGTGAGAGAAACAGAAAAATGTATTTAGCACATATCCGTACGATTGTAAATGAGAATTTTGCAAATCAGAGTTATGCCGTAAGAGGGCAATATTTTCAGAATTTGATTGATACTAGTGTTCAGAATGATACCAACAAGTTTTATTCTTATGCTGATTTTATTATGAATCTGAATAATCCAGTAACTTTGGTTACTGCTGATTGTCCAGGGATTACTCAATTGATGGATGCCAGAACTACATATCTGAGTGCTTATACTGGTTTTACTGGAGAACCAACTATTGCAAATATTACTGTTAGTCCTCAAAATTTTGTTGTGGGTGATGATGTTTGGATTACAGCTGATATTGCAGATGCTACTGAAGCTATTTTGGGTTATCGTTTTGGAAATAACATGGCTTTTAAAACTACTGCTATGTTTGATGATGGAAACCATAATGATGGCTTGGCAAATGATGGAGTATTTGGGGGTGTAATTCTAAACTCTGCTAATGTGATTGATTATTATTTGTATGCTGATAATGATTCTGCTGGGGTATTTTCTCCTGTGCGTGCCGCTTATGAGTTTTACAATATTCAATCCCAATTACAAGTAGGTGATGTGGTGATAAATGAAGTTATGTCCAATAATGTAACTAGTGTTACGGATGCAAGTGGCAAGTTTGAAGATTGGATAGAGCTGTACAATACAACAAGTTCTCCTATTTCAACTTCTGGTTTATTTTTAACCGATACTTTGGGTATATTTCAAAAATGGGAATTGCCAAATCAAACTATTCCTGCCAATGGTTATGCAATTATTTGGGCGGATGAAGATGGGAGCCAAGGGGATATGCACGCCAATTTTAAATTATCAAATTTAGGAGAGCAATTAATTTTAACAAATACTGACAGTGTACTTATTGATTCTGTAACTTACTTACCACAAGCTGATGATATTGCTTTTGCAAGATCCCCAAATGGGAGTGGCTCTTTTATAATGCAGGTGCCGACCTTTAATTCAAATAATGATTTTGTTAATTCAATTACTGAGAATAAGGAATTAATAAAGGTGTATCCTAATCCATTCTCCAATATTATACAATGGGATAGTTTTGAAAGAGTTGAAGTAAGAGATTTATTAGGAAAGTTAATTTATACTGATGAAAATACAAATCTAGTTCAAACATCTAATTGGAATTCAGGAGTTTATTTTATATCTTTGCTAGATATAAATCAGACAGTAAAAATTATTAAAATTAAATGAAAAAACTAATCATATTATTAATGAGCATAGTTGCGTTGCAATTAGGAGCCCAAACAATTACAAACTATACTACTACAGATGGGCTCATGGATAATTTTGTAGAATGTATTAATGTTGATGTAGATGACAATATATGGTTTGGTACAAGTGTTGGCTTTCAAAAGTATAATCCATCTACACCAGACTGGACTAATTTTGATATAGCTAACTATCCTGATATGGTCTCAAACAGTATTAAACAGATTAATAGTACTCTCAATGCTATCTGGATTGGTTCAGACTATGGTATTAACATGTGGAATGAACCAGTGCTTACAACTTATAACTCTACAAATGGTTTAGCTAGTAATCAAGTTAAGAGCATAGATGTCAAAGATAACTCTCCTGACGATATTTGGATTGGTACTAATCAAGGAGTTTCTCACTTTGATGGTTCATCTTGGATTTCTTATTCCACTCCTGATTTACATTGGAGTGGAGTGAATGCCACTGCTTTTGATTCAAATGGTGATAAGTGGTTTGCCTCACCTTTAGGAGGAATTACCCATTTTGATGGTACTACTTTCACACCTTATGACACTTCTAATGGCTTGCTTTCACAGTTTGTTACTGCCTTATTAATAGATGATCAGGATAATAAATGGGTTGGCACTTCAAGTGGAATGTCTGTTTTGGATGCAACTAATACAACTTTCACTCAGCATACTAGGATGTATATTATGCCTCCTCCAGACACTTTAAATCCTGTAGTAGATATTGCAATGGATTCGCACGGAAGAATTTGGACAGCCATTTATGTTGGCTATTTAGCTGTAGGAGGGGTAGCAATGTGGGATGGTAATCAATGGATTGATTTTGATGTAACTGATGGATTGGTAGGGCCTAATGTTAAAGGATTGGCCATTGATTCTCAAGATAATATTTGGGTAGCTACAAGTACAGGAGTTTCTAAAATATCAGCTATTCCTAGTGCTGTTAGTGCAATTAAAAATAATGGGTTTGATTTATTTCCTAACGCTAGTAATGACAAGATTTATATAACAAATGAAAATCAAAAAATTCAACAGCTTAAAATTTATAATAATTTAGGTGCTTTGGTATATGAAAATAATAGTAATCAGCTGCATTATAGTATTGATGTGTCTCCTTTTTCTAGAGGGTTATACTATGTTAATGTCCTTTCATTTGATGCTATTTTAACTAAAAAAATTATGGTTAATTAATCCTATTATTTTAAGCACCTAAGATTGGGTTTAAGTTTTCTTTCTTAAGTATTTATATTTTTTAACTTTACAAAAAAATAAAATATGCGTAAAGCACTCTCTATTGTTGCCTTAATTGGCGTTTCTTTTTCTTCATTTTCACAGGATGTTTTTGATGTTGGTATTCGTAATATTGAGATCTTCTTTAGTCAAACAAACTGGGATGATTCCTTGGATATTTATTACGCAAATGGCTTAGGTGATCGCTTGGTAGCTGATTCTATTTTGATAGATGGAATAGCAGATCAGAATGTAGGAATAAAGTACAAAGGGAATAGTTCTTATAATGTAAATAACACTAAAAATCCAATGAACATAAAGTTGGATTATATCAATAACGGACAATCTATTGATGGTTATAATGTGTTAAAATTATCTAACGGATTTAGAGATCCTTCTTTTGTTCGTGAAGTGTTGAGTTATGAAATGGCAAGGGAGTATATGCCTTCACCAAAAGCAACTTATGCAAAAGTTACTGTGAACGGCACTTTAATTGGTTTGTATACTTGTGTGCAAACAATTGATGATGATTTTACGAATGAAAATTTTTATGAGCGTAAAGGCCCTTTCTTTAAAGTGGAAAATACAGGAATTTCCGTTCCAGGTTGTATGGGCCAATTAGGAATTTTGGAACATTATTCTGATACCAATTGCTATCAAAGAGCTTATGAAATGGAGTCTACTGATGATTGGGAACAGTTGGGTAACTTATTAGATACCTTAAACAATCACTTTACTGAGGTTGAAAATGTAATGGATATTGACCGAACTCTTTGGATGATGGCTTTTGAAAACCTTACGGTTTCCCTTGATGGTCCTATTAACTCTATTCCTCATAATTTTTATTTATTTAAGGATAACAATGGTAGATTTTCTCCTTTGTTGTGGGACATGAATATGGCTTTTGGAACTTTTACAAATGGTTTGCCTACTCCAATACTTATTGCTGATTTGCAAGAACTGGATATTTTCCATAACAGTACTGATGCAAGTAATAAATTAACCACTCAGGTTTTTTCTTCTGATAGATACAAAAAAATGTATGTGGCGCATATGCGTACTATCTTGAATGAACAGTTTGTAAATAACAATTACAGTACAAGAGCTGCAGCTTTACAACAAATAATTGATACGGATGTAAATACGGACCCAAATACCTTTTATTCTTATACTGAGTTCACATCAAATATAAATTCATCTGTTGGATCTGGTCCTATACCTATAACAGGAATTACTGAGCTGATGAATGCAAGAATTACTCATTTGCAGGGGTTAAATGAGTTTACTGCAACACCACCTACAGTTAGTAATATTTCGTCAAATCCAACAAATGTTTTACCTCACTCTACAATTAACATAACTGCTGAAATTTCCAACTCTAATTATGCGTATTTAGGTTATAGGTTTAAGTTCTCTACTGAATTTGAAAAACTCCAAATGTTTGATGACGGTCAGCATGGTGATGGAAGTGCAGGAGATGGTGTTTTTGGTGCGACTATTAATGTTGATGCGCGTGATGTACAGTATTATTTTTATGCAGAGAACTCTGATGCAGGTGTTTTTTCTCCTGAAAGAGCCGAAAAAGAATTTCATCAATTGCCTGTTGTAAGTGGTTTGGTTATTAATGAAATTATGGCAGGAAATGTTACTGCAGTTGCTGATCAGAATGGAGAATATGATGATTGGGTTGAACTTTATAATGGTAATAGTTTTAGTTTAAATTTGAATGGATATTATTTATCTGATAATGAAAATGATTTAACAAAATGGACATTTCCTAATGTAAGTATTCCTGCAAATGATTATTTAATTGTTTGGTGCGATACTGCTGGAGGAACACAAAGTGGATTGCATACTACTTATCGTTTGTCAGCTGACCAAGAGGAAGTATATTTAACTGACCCAACAGGAACAGTTGTTGATGCTGTTCATTTTGTAAATATGATTACTGATAAAGGATATGCAAGAGTTCCAAATGGAAGTGGTGTCATGCAATATCAAACTCATACTTATGATGATAACAATCTATTAATTTCTGCTATTAATCAATTGAGTGCAGGAACTAATTTGCGTGTGTACCCAAATCCATCTAATAGTAGAATTTATATCTTGGGAGCTACTGAAGGGGTAAGTGTTTTCAATATGATAGGGCAAAAAGTATTTACAGAAAAAGAAGTAGCGTCTGTAAATATTAGCAATTGGGAAAATGGAATTTACTTTGTAAAATCAGGAAATTCTGTAGTTAAAATTATAAAACAATAATCATGAGGAATTTTTTAATTATTTGTGCAATAGCATTAGGATTTACCGCTTGCGAAAAACCAGCAGGTGAAGGAGGGACTTCAGTAATTGAAGGGCAGGTATATAAGATTTTCACATTTCAAAACCCTACTACTGGTTTAATAGATACCACCTACTTTCTGTTGGATGCAGGGAAAGATGTATTCATAATTTATGGGGATGACAATTCAGAAGTGTATGATGATAAGTTTGAAACGGATTATAATGGAAAGTATCATTTTGAGTATTTAAGGAAAGGAGATTATACTTTGTATATTTATGCTGATAGTACAGATGGAAGTATGATAAAGCATGATTATCCTATTTTTAAGCATGTTACAATTAGTTCAAACAACTCTACAAATACAGTTGCTGATTTTGTAATTGAGAAGAATCAATAAGTGAGTAATTTACCACAAATAGTTGCTGATTTTTCACCTATTTCATTGGATGAAATGGATGATGTGAAATTGATGAGCCGTACTGACACTAAGTTTGCTTTTAAAGCGAATAAAATGCCTTTGCTTTTGCAAAAATTATTGCCTTTCTATAGAGTTTTAGCAATTGATGGTGCACTTATTCACGATTACAAATCCCTTTACTATGATACTGATAATAGAAAGTTTTATTTGGATCATCATAACGGAAGGGTAAACCGAAACAAGATTCGTTTTAGAGAATATGTTGGTAGTAAACTTACTTTTTTAGAAATAAAAAGAAAGAATAACAAAGGTAAAACCATCAAAAAAAGAATGAGGGTGAATGCTATTAGCAATGAGCTTTCAGAAAAACAGCAAAACTACATTGAAAAAATTATTGGGAGACCTATGGAGGTAAATGCTAAACAGTGGATTAATTTTAGCAGAATTACTTTTGTGCATAAAACCCAAAAAGAACGACTGACTATTGATGTTAATCTTACTTTTGAAAATTCAAATGAAAAGGGGGATATGAAGCATATTGTTATTGCTGAGGTAAAGCAAGAACGCATGAGTCGTTCCTCTGACTTTATGCGTATTGCAAAAGAAATGTATATCTTGCCCATCCGTATTAGTAAGTATTGCCTAACAACTTTGGCCTTAAATCCTGAGTTGAAGAAAAACAGATTTAAAGAAAAAGTATTATTTATAAATAAATTAAAACAAGCGTAAATGGAACTATTAACAATTTTATTGAGTGGATTTGGAGATTTTTTAGGAACTCCAATTTTTGATTCAGAAGATTTTTGGAAACTGATTACAAAAACAATTTTTAACCTTATAATCATCACTACTATTATCAGGTATATTTACTATCCTGTAACTAAAAATAAGGATTATTTATTTACTTATTTTCTTATTAGTTTAACGGTATTCTTGCTTTGTGTACTACTAGATAGTGTAAAGTTACAACTAGGGTTTGCATTGGGGCTTTTTGCCATTTTTGGTATTATCCGTTACCGTACCGACCCTATTCCTATTAAAGAGATGACTTACCTATTTTTGGTTATTGGCGTGTCGGTTGTAAATGCTTTGGCGAATAAAAAAATTAGTCATGCTGAGCTTATTTTTGCAAACCTTATGATTGTGTTTGTTACTTTCGGAATGGAGCGTATTTGGCTGTTGAAAGGGGAGTCTCGTAAGAATGTAATCTATGAAAAGATTGAATTAATTGTTCCTGAAAGACGAGAGGAGCTTTTAGCAGATTTAAGAGAAAGAACAGGGATTGATATTATTAGAGTTGAGGTAAGAAGAATTGACTTTTTAAGAGATACTGCTAATTTGCGTATTTTCTACTATGAGGATAATTCAAAATAGTATATTCCTTTTATTATTTTGCTCCTTATCGGCTTTTGCTCAAGAGAACGATTTTCAGACTTGGTATGGTTTGTCTGTAAATAAAAAAATAGTTAAAAAAACAACTGTAACTCTAAAATCTGGATTAAGATTAAGAGAAAACTCTTCCCTTTATTCTAAGCAATTTTTTGATGTAAAAATCAAACGTAAGTACAATAAGCGTATTTCTTATGCTGTGGGGTATCGTTACGCAACTAATTGGGATAAGAAACTTCAAATTTCCAATAAACACAGGATTTATGCTGATGTTAATTACAAAAACAAGTTCAGTAAAAGAGTAGGTTTTTCTGTAAGAAATAGATGGCAAACACAAGGTGATGAGTTTGCTTATAAAATGACCTTGCGTCAGAAATTTGTATTGGACTATAATATTCGTAAAACAAAATTAGCGCCTAGTATTGCAACTGAATATTTTTTAAATTTGGAACATGGAATAAACAAGTTGCGTTCCACCATTGCTTTGGGTTATCCACTTAATAAAAAGTTGGATTTTGATTTAGCGTATAGAATTCAAAATGAGTTTTATGTTAATAATCCGGAAACTCTTTTTATCTTTGAGGGCAAACTCTCATATAAACTATAATGCAAAACAAGAAAATAAAATTAACTTTTTTAACTGCTCATTTATCTGAACTTCCCGAGTTAGACCAAGAGTTAATTGCAAAAGCAAAAGAGGCTTTTACAACTGCTTATGCTCCTTATTCTGGCTTTTTGGTTGGTGCTAGTGTTTTGCTCGATAATGGTGAAATTGTTAGTGGTAGTAATCAGGAAAATGTGGCTTACCCTTCAGGGCTTTGTGCTGAAAGAGTTGCTATGTTTTATGCTGGAGCAAGGTTTCCTGATGCTAAAATTAAATCAATTGCAGTTTCAGTTATCTCTAAAAACTTTGAGGTAACTGATGTCGTCTCTCCTTGTGGGGCGTGCAGGCAAGTTATGGCGGAATATGAAGAAAAACAGGAACAAGCAATCAAAGTAATTCTGCACTCACCTACGGATGAAGTGCTTATCGCCAATACAGTTGAGGATTTATTGCCCTTTATGTTCAAAAGCCCTTTGCTTAAAAAACATTAGCAGTTTGTCATAGCGAACTTTTAGGTGTGGCTATCTTTTGACTGAGGGGTGCTATTCAATAACAAGCCTTTTCTCCACAGTACCATCACTATAAATATAAAAGAGCAAGCCTTTTTTATTTGATTTACTTTCTATACCTAAAATATCTACTATTTTTAGCAGTTGCTTGTTATTGCCATTTAGCTCCTGCACACTCACAGGCTCAGTAGTTTCAACTAAAACAAAGTTGTCAATAAATACCCCATAATCAATAGTATCGTTTACGCCTACTTTTACGGTTATATACTCCTCAGCATTTTGGGTGTTGAATACCACACTGTATTGCTGCCAGACAGTATCGCCATAAGGGCTAGTGATTAGATGCGTACCAAAAGCATCATTAGTACTAGAAATACCTACTGAAATATAATTATTTCTAAAGTCTTTTAAGCAATAAGTAGGATAAAAAGTAGGGGGTGGTTTTTTAATCCAAAAACTCAATTTATAATTTCTTCCATTAGCTAAAGGAGAATCAAGCTCCAAAGAAACTCCTCCTTGTTTTATATAAACACTTCCATCAATTAATGTATCCTTTTCTCCTGCTATACCTAACATATAATTTCCTTCCTGAGCCTACCCCTCCCCAGTAGGCTAAAGGCAAGCAAGTTGAACAAGAGCTTTTTATAAGTCCTAAAGTAAATTTATCTCCATAATCAATAGAGTAATCCATTGTATTATCATATTCATAGGTAAAGTTAAATTCATGAAAACATTGCATTGAATTGTTCAATTCAAAGCTGCCATTTAAGATAAGGTTAGTTTGTGCTTTTGCAACAAAGCTGCAGCAAACTAATCCTATAAAAAGTAAGTTCTTCATCTTCCAAAGATAGTAAAAATAACCCCAAACCTAATTTACTAGGTTTACTTCTGTTTTATTTACTCTCTGCCCTTTGCTGCTGACTCTCTGCCCCTCTGTTTGGTCTGTCTGCCTTTTGCTACAGACTCTCTGCCCCTCTGTTTGTTCTGTCTATGCTTTGCTACAGAGTTTCCCTCCCTCTGTTTTTACTTTCGTTTTCTTGTAGTAAATTCTAACAACTAGCAACAAACAACTAGCAACAATTACTATCTTTACCCAATGCAAATATTAGATACCCCAATTGATTTTTTGAAAGGTGTCGGTCCTTTACGGTCCGATTTGCTAAAAAAGGAGTTGCGTATCTTTACTTATGGCGACTTGCTTACGCACTATCCTTTTCGTTATATCGATAGAAGTAAAATCCATACCATTGCTGAACTTAGGCCAGATTCCCCTAGTATTCAATTGAAAGGTCAAATCATAAAGTTTGAAGAAAAAGGGCAGAAAAGAGCCAAGCGATTAATTGCTCATTTTAAGGATGAAACGGGTATTATTGAGTTGGTGTGGTTCAAGGGAATTAGCTGGGTTCGTTCGGGTGTTAAATTACATACGGATTATATCGTTTTCGGAAAGCCTTCTGCTTTTAAAGGTGCGTTTAATATCGTACATCCTGAAATGGATATGCAAGAAGAAAATCAACAATTTACCACAGGGTTGCAAGCCGTTTATCATTCTACAGAATTATTAAATGCAAAAGGATTGAGCAGTAGAGCAATTGGTAAATTAACAAAAGCATTATTACCGCTTTTGAAAAATCACTTGGAGGAAACGCTTTCGGCACCTTTAGTGGATAAGTTAAATTTACCAACTAGAGTTCAGGCACTTGTTGATGTGCATCAACCCAAAGATGCAAAGAGTTTAGTAAGAGCGCAAAAACGCTTAAAGTTTGAAGAGTTTTTCTTTCTGCAATTGCATTTATTGAAACTAAAACTAACACGAAATAAAAAGTTCAAGGGCTATCCTTTTGAAAATCTGGGAGAGGGTTTTATTGATTTTTATAAGAAACATTTGCCTTTCGAATTGACAGGAGCGCAAAAGCGTGTTCTAAAGGAAATCAGAAATGATGTTAGGAATCCTCAGCAGATGAATCGCCTTTTACAAGGGGATGTAGGGAGTGGAAAAACTTTGGTGGCACTACTGAGTATGCTTATGGCGGTGGACAATGGTTATCAGGCTTGCCTTATGGCACCAACCGAAATTTTGGCTCGCCAGCATTTTACAACTATTTCAGAATATCTGAAAGAGCAAAATATAAAAGTGGCCATTCTTACTGGTTCAACTAAAACTAAGGATAGGCGTGTGCTACACGAACAATTGGAAAATGGAGAAATTGATATCTTGATAGGTACACACGCTCTGATTGAGGATAAAGTAAAATTTCAAAATCTTGCTTTTGTTGTGATTGATGAACAACACAGGTTTGGGGTGGCACAAAGAGCCAAACTCTGGAAGAAAAATAAATTTCCACCACATATGTTGGTGATGACGGCAACTCCTATTCCAAGAACTTTATCCATGACCCTTTATGGCGATTTGGATGTTTCCATTATTGATGAACTTCCTTCAGGAAGAAAGGAAGTTAAAACCATGTGGAAAACAGATTCTTCTCGTTTGCAGATTATCAATTTTATGCGAGAACAAATTGCTTTGCAAAGGCAAATCTATGTTGTGTTTCCTTTAATTGAAGAATCAGAAAAACTGGATTATAAAAATTTAATGGAAGGCTATAATGCGATTGATAGAGAGTTTCCTATGCCAGAATTTCAAGTAAGTGTGGTGCATGGGCAAATGAAAGCAGAGGATAAAGAATATGAAATGAAACGCTTTGTGGATGGTGTAACTAATATTATGGTGGCCACTACAGTAATTGAAGTAGGGGTAAATGTGCCCAATGCTTCTGTTATGATTATTGAAAGTGCGGAGCGTTTTGGGCTTTCTCAGCTTCATCAGTTAAGAGGTAGAGTAGGTAGGGGTGCTGAGCAATCCTATTGTATTTTGGTGAGTGGTAATAAAGTAAGTGTAGAGGGTAAAACCCGTTTGCAAACTATGGTGGACACTAATGATGGTTTTGAAATTTCTGAGGTAGATTTAAAGTTAAGAGGTCCTGGTGATATGATGGGCACGAAACAAAGTGGGGTGCTCGATTTTAAAATTGCTGATATTATTGTGGATAATAAAATACTACACTTTGCAAGAAATGAAGCGGACTTGTTGTTAAAAGATGATGAAGATTTGGAAAAAGCGGAGAATATCAATATTGCTCGTGCTTATCGTCCGTATGCAAGGGAGCGTATGGGTTGGAGTAGAATTTCTTAAAATAAATAAGGGTAAGCTACTTATATCGCACCGCTACAACCTATTACCCTTGCTGCATTCCTGCCCTGGGGGAGTTCATAGGGAGCTGGTCGTACAAGACTTACCCTTGGCAGCAAAAATAAGATTATTCTTAAAAGAGGCAAACAATTTTTAGTCTTCTATTTTTATTTATATTTGCCCAAATTAATTTTAAAATATACTAGATGGATACTAGGAAGTTTGCAATGAATTATGGTGCTGTTTTGGGCTTATTTTTAGTTGCTATTGCAGTTATTATGTGGTCAGTAGGTGCTGATGATAAACAATCAGTTATTCCTGCTTTGTTAAATAATGGTATAACTATTGTGTTTATTGCTTATGCCATTATTCAGTATCGAGAGATTAATAATAATGGTTTTATCTCTTATTCAGAATCTTTAAAGTTAGGAACTACTGTCGCTTTTTTCTCTTCAATTATCTTGGCTTTCTATCAGTTTCTCTATATTTCTTACCTTGATCCAAATGCTTTAAGTGAGATCATGAAAATTACTGAGCAAGCTATGTTGGAATCAAATCCTGAAATTTCAGATGAAGAATTAGATATGGCTTTAGAGATGACTGGTAAATTTATGCAACCACATTGGATGATGATAATGGGAATGCTAGGAGGCACTTTCATGGGTTTCCTTTATTCTTTAATTATTTCTATTTTTGTTAAAAAAGATGACCCAACTTTAATCGCATAGTCTATGAATATTAGTGTAGTAGTCCCTTTATTTAATGAAGAAGAATCTTTGCTAGAATTATGTGCTTGGATTGATACAGTAATGCAAAAGAATAACTTTACTTATGAAGTGCTTCTAATTGATGATGGTAGTAAAGATAAATCATGGAAAGTTATTGAGCAAATTTCAGCTGAGAATTCAAATGTTAAAGGAATAAAATTCAGAAGAAATTACGGAAAATCAGCAGCACTTAATGTTGGTTTTGCAAAAGCTGCAGGCGATGTAGTAATTACTATGGATGCTGATTTGCAAGATAGTCCTGATGAAATTCCGGCATTGTATAACAAAATTGCTGTTGAAGGTTTTGATTTGGTTTCAGGCTGGAAAGCCAAACGCTATGATCCTTTAACTAAAACTATACCTACTAAACTATTCAATTGGGCAGCTCGTAAAGCATCTGGTATTTATTTGCATGATTTCAATTGCGGACTTAAATCCTATAAAAATACGGTTGTAAAATCAGTTGAGGTTCATGGGGAAATGCACAGGTATATTCCTGTACTAGCAAAATGGGCTGGGTTTTCAAACATCACGGAACAAGTTGTAGAGCATCAAAGCAGAAAATATGGGGTAACTAAATTTGGATTAGAGCGTTTTGTTAATGGTTTTTTGGATTTAATGACCATTACATTTGTTAGCCGATTTGGTAAAAAACCAATGCACTTTTTTGGGGTGTTGGGGAGTTTAATGTTTTTGTTAGGTTTTGGTTTGTTTATTTATATTGGAGGTACAAAGTTATATGCTATTTTCTCTGATATTCCTTCAAAAAACATTGCTAATATGTCAGGTTTTTACATTGCACTTACATCACAAATTATTGGTGTTCAGCTTTTTCTAGCAGGTTTTATTGCTGAAATGATATCACGAAATGCTTACGATAGAAATAATTATCAAGTCGAGAAAGAAGTTTAGATTTTGCCAAAACAAAAAGTCATTATTATTGGACCTGCTTTTCCGTTTAGAGGGGGAATAGCCAATTTTAATAATGCTTTAGCGCAAGAATATTACAAAAGAGGAGAGGATGTAACGCTTTATTCTTTTACCCTTCAATATCCAGGTTTTTTATTTCCAGGCACTACACAGTACGAAAGTGGGGAAACGCCAAAAGGATTGAAAATAAAAACACTAATCAATTCTGTAAATCCTTTTAATTGGGTAAAAGTTGCTCGTAAGATTAATGCTGAAAAACCCGATTTGGTTATTATAAGATATTGGCTGCCTTTTATGGCTCCTTGTTTGGGTTCTATTGCTCGTTTGTTGAATTCTAAAATTAAGATTCTTGCAATTACTGATAATGTAATTCCTCATGAAAAAAGGATTGGAGATATTTTATTCACTCGCTATTTTGTAAAGAGTTGTGATGCTTTTTTATCGCTTTCGGCTTCTGTTTTGGATGACTTAAACAAGTTTACTTCCTCTACTTATAAAAAGTTTATTCCTCATCCTATTTATGATATTTTTGGAGAAAAGATTGATAAAAAAACAGCTTTAAAAAATTTAGGACTTAATGTTAATGATAAACACTTGTTGTTTTTTGGCTTTGTTCGTAAATACAAAGGCTTGGGTTTAATGTTAAAAGCAATGGCTGATAATCGCATTAAAGAGTTAGGAATAAAATTGATTATTGCAGGTGAGTTTTATGATGATAAAACTGAATATACCGATATGATTTCTGATTTAGGAATTGCAAAAAACATCATCATGAAAAGTGATTTTATTCCTGCTGATAAAGTGAAATATTATTTTTGTGCTGCTGATATGATTACTCAAACCTATCATACTGCAACTCAAAGTGGTGTTACTCAAATTGCTTATTCTTTTAATAGGCCAATGTTAGTTACTGATGTAGGAGGATTGGCAGAAATTGTTCCGCATAATAAGGTGGGTTATGTCACTTCTCAAAATCCAATAGCTATAGCAGATTCTATTATAGATTTTTATAAGAATAATAGAGAGGAAGAATTTTCTTTAAATACTATAAAAGAAAAAGAAAAGTTCTCTTGGAAATCCTTTGTTGATGGAGTGGATGAATTAATGATTTCAGTAAATAAGTAATCTTTACTTTTTAACCTATCTTTGCCAAAAATTAAACTAATGAAAAAACTTCTTTTATTTTTATTTTGTATTCCTTTTCTCTCTTTTACACAAGAAGTAAATCAAACTGATGTAGATGGTGATAAACAAGGTGTTTGGACTAAATCTTACAAAAATGGAAAAGTGAGATATAAGGGGCAGTTTAAAAATGACAAGCCCTTTGGTTTATTTTACTATTATCAAATATCAGGAGAGTTGCAAGCTGAAAAAAAGTTCTTTCATAATGGAACAGCTGCTGCAACTCATATCTTTTATAAAGGTGGAGAATTGCAAGCTGCAGGTTTATATGTAAATGAATTAAAAGATAGTACTTGGAATTATTATAACAGGGATAGTGTTTTAATTATGAGTGAAGAATATCAGCAAGGAAAATTGAATGGAACAACTAAAACTTACTATTATGAAGGCTCACTTTATGAGGTTAAAAGTTGGAACAAAGATGTTTTAGATGGCGAGTGGAAGCAGTTTTTTATGGATGGAACATTAAAAATGCAGAGTGCTTATAATCAGGGAAAAAGAGATGGAAAACAAACTTATTATCATCCGAATGGAAAGGTGTATTATAAAGGAAAATACACTGATGATTTAAAAGTTGGAGTTTGGGAATATTTTAATGAGGAAGGAGTTACGGATACAATAATTAATTACAATGAGTAAAGGTAAAGTTTTAATGGCAATGAGTGGAGGTATTGATAGTACAATGGCCTCACTATTACTACATGAGGAAGGTTATGAAGTAATTGGTTTAACTATGAAAACTTGGGATTATGAAAGCTCAGGAGGAAGTAAAAAAGAAACGGGTTGTTGTAGTTTGGATTCTATAAATGATGCAAGACAATTAGCTGTGGATTGTGGTTTTCCTCATACTATTTTGGATATTCGTGATGAGTTTAAAGGTTTTATTATTGATAATTTTGTAGAGGAATATATGGCTGGAAGAACGCCTAACCCTTGTGTTCTTTGTAATACTCACATTAAGTGGGAGGCTCTGTTAAAAAGGGCAGATATGCTTAACTGTGAGTTTATAGCAACTGGGCATTACGCACAAGTTCGTGAGGTGGAAGGTAGGTTTGTTGTGTCCAAAGGATTGGATGAAAGTAAAGATCAATCTTATGTACTTTGGGGGGTAACACAGGAGTGCCTTAAAAGAACCATTTTCCCTATGGGAGAATATCATAAAAAGGATATAAAGCAAATGGCTTTGGATAGAGGATATAAAGCATTAGCTGAGAAAAACGAGAGTTATGATATCTGCTTTATTCCTGATAATGATTACAGAGGATTTTTGAAAAGAAGGGTAGAGGGCTTGGAGGAAAAAGTGAAGGGAGGAAACTTTATTACTATTTCTGGTGAGGTGGTTGGTACGCATGATGGTTATCCTTTTTACACTATCGGGCAAAGAAAAATTGGGATTTCATTAGGTAAAAACCCTACTTTTGTTATTGGAATTAACCCAGAGGATAACATAGTAACTATTGGTACTAAAGAAGATTTACAAAAGCAAGAAATGCACATCAGAAATGTAAATTACCTTAAATATGATAAGATTGAAGATGGTAAGGAATATGTAGTAAAAGTGAGGTATAAACATAAAGGAGAGATGGCTACTATTACTAATGAAGGCGAAAACCTAAAAGTGCTTTTCCATAAAAAAGTAGAAGGAATAGCTCCAGGGCAATCGGCTGCAATTTATGAGGGTGATGATTTGATTGCTGGTGGGTTTATAATGAAAAAGTAAAAAGTGCAATCTTACAAAATCCCATATTCTAAAACTAAGCAATTCTCTAATTTAGTAATTGATTATTTAGCTAATGATGAAAAGTTAAAACCTTTTATTTCTGATTTTCCTACTATTGATGGTTTTGAAAAGCAAATTACTGAAAAGCAAAATTATCCTGTAAATAGGGAGGTGTTAGTTTCCGTTTTAAAAGAGCAAAACAAAGAATTTAACCTCACTGAACTAAGTAATAACAATATTGATTTATTACTTTCTGAAGATACTTTTACTATCACTACTGGGCATCAACTTTGCTTGTTTACTGGGCCTGTGTATTTTATATATAAGATTATTTCTACTATTAATCTTGCTGAAAAAGTAAAAATAAAATACCCTAAAAATCACTTTGTTCCTATCTTTTGGATGGCTACTGAGGATCATGATTTTGAAGAAATAAAGAGCATTAATTTATTCGGTAAAAAAGTTATTTGGGAATCTGAGCAAGAAGGTGCTGTTGGAAAAATTAAACTTAATGGGATTGCTAAAATTATTCAGGAGCTAGAAGGGAAATTAGGAAATAATGAGCATGCCAATAATTTAATTGAGCTATTTAAAAATGCTTATTTAAATCATGCTACTCTTGCTGATGCTACTAGGTATTTGGTAAATGAACTATTCGGAAAGTACGGTATTGTCATTTTAGATGGTGATGATAAAAAGCTGAAAAGGGAGTTTGTTCTTATCATGAAAAATGATATTTTAAATAACTCTTACAAAAGTAGAATTGAAGGAACTTCTGGTCGTTTGTCCGAAAACTATAAAGCACAAGCATTTTTCCGTGATATTAATTTCTTCAAGTTATCAGAAGGAAAAAGAGAGCTGATAACTACTGAGATTCCTGAAAGTGAGATTGAGAATCATCCTGAATTATTCAGCCCTAATGTTTTGATGCGTCCGCTTTATCAGGAGAGTATTTTGCCTAATATAGCTTATATTGGTGGTGGTGGTGAAGTAGCTTACTGGATGCAATTAAGGGATGTTTTTACTAATGAGAACATACCTATGCCACTGCTTGTTTTACGAAATTCTGCAATGCTAATTTCTGATAAACAAAAACAAAAATTCAGTTCTTTTGGATTTAAACTTGAGGATTTGTTTTTGAATGAACATCAATTGCAAAAAAACTTTGTTTTAAATCAAGCTAACAGTTCAATTTCCTTGGCAAGTGAAAAGTCTGATTTGGAAAAGTTGTTTAAAAATATATTAGCTAAAACTACTGATGTAGGTATGCAAAATAGCATCAATTCGTTTTACGCCAATCAGCTCAAGAAATTGACTCAATTTGAGCAAAAACTAATAAGGATAGAAAAACAAAAGCATGAAAATGCTATCCATCAAATAAGTAAAATTAATGCGCAATTGTTTCCTCAAAACTCTTTACAGGAACGCTTTGATAATTTTATTCCTTTCTATTTAAAAGAGGGGAAAAACTTTATTGAAATGTTAAAAGATAATCTTGACCCTCTGGATACAAATTTTGTAGTTTTGTCATACTAAAAAATAACAGCTAAATGCAACACGAAAAAATACTAATTTTAGATTTTGGATCGCAATACACTCAACTTATTGCTAGGAGAGTAAGAGAGTTAAATATTTATTCTGAGATACATCCTTACAATAAAATACCTGAGATAGATGGGAGTTGGAAAGCTGTTATTTTATCTGGTTCTCCGCACTCTGTTCGTGAAGAAAAAGCTCCAATTCCTGATTTAAGCGCTATAAAAGGCAAGTTGCCTTTGCTTGGTGTTTGTTATGGTGCTCAGCATTTGGTTCATGAGTTTGGTGGTGAAGTTTTGCCTTCAATTACTAGGGAGTATGGTCGTGCTAATCTTTCTTTTGTTGATACTCAGAGTAAGTTAATGAAGGATGTTCCTACTGATTCTCAAGTTTGGATGAGCCATGGAGATACTATTGCTACTATCCCTTTTAATTATAAAGTAGTTGCATCAACAAATGATGTAAAAGTTGCTGCTTATGAGATTGAAGGTGAGCAAACTTATGCGTTGCAATTTCATCCTGAGGTTTATCATTCTAAAGATGGTGCTACTATTCTTAAGAATTTCTTAGTTGGTATTTGTGGATTCTCACAAGATTGGACTCCTGCAACTTTTGTTCATGAAACTATTGCTGATTTAAAAGCTAAAATTAGAAATGATAAAGTTGTTCTTGGTTTATCTGGTGGAGTAGATTCTACTGTTGCTGCTGTGCTTTTACATAAAGCAATTGGCGAAAATTTATATTGCATTTTTGTTGATAATGGACTTTTAAGAAAGGACGAATTTGAAAGTGTGTTAGAGCAATATAAAGGAATGGGATTGAATGTAAAAGGAGTGAATGCAAAAGATCGTTTCTATGATGTATTAGCTGGATTATCTGACCCTGAGAAAAAGCGTAAAGCAATTGGGGCTATGTTCATTGATGTGTTTGATGATGAAGCAAACCAAATTAAAGATGTAAAATGGTTGGCTCAAGGCACTATTTATCCTGATGTAATTGAGTCGATTTCTGCAACTGGAGGTCCTTCCCAAACTATAAAATCGCACCACAATGTTGGTGGATTACCTGACTATATGAAGTTGCAAATTGTAGAGCCTTTAAAGACTTTATTTAAAGATGAGGTAAGAAGAATTGGTAAATCAATGGGTATTGATGGGGAGCTTTTAGGAAGACACCCTTTCCCTGGTCCTGGATTGGCAATTCGTATTTTAGGCGATATTACAAAAGAAAAAGTAAGAATTTTACAAGAAGTGGATCATATTTTCATATCCTCATTAAAATCATCTGGTTTGTATGATAAAGTATGGCAAGCAGGTGCAATATTCTTGCCTGTTCAATCAGTTGGTGTAATGGGTGATGAAAGAACTTATGAAAATGCAGTTGCTCTTAGGGCAGTAGAATCAACTGATGGAATGACTGCTGATTGGGTACATTTACCTTACGATTTTTTAGCAAAAGTATCTATTGATATTATTAATAAAGTCAAAGGAATTAACCGTGTAGTTTATGATATTTCATCAAAACCACCTGCAACTATTGAATGGGAATAATTAAGAAAATAGTATTCATATTTTTTATTTTATTGACTGTGCAAACTTCTGCACAGACCTATGATACTATTATTTTTTCTGATAAAAAGTTTGTTGAGCATTTTGTAAAAGGAGGAGAGTCTCTTAAAAAAATTGCAAAGCTTCATGATGTAAAAACTTCTGAGATAAAAGATGCGAATGAATTGAATAAGCGTTTGTTTTACAATCAACTTTTATATATCCCAATTTATTTAAATAAGGTTGATGAGAAAGCTGTTTCAGTAAATGAGTTAATAGTTGATGAGGTTGCAATTATTAATGATTCTTCAGTTACAAATATTGCTCTTTTAATGCCTTACTATTTAGTTAAGAATGATACCATGTTTAATAACTATAAGGCTACTTTAGAGATTCCTAATATTGTATTTGAGAAATCAAAATCAGCTTTATCATTTCATATAGGAATTGAATTAGCGTTAGATTCTTTAAGGAGGGCTGGAAGAAATATAGTTTTACATACTTTTGATACCAACCAAGATACTTTAGAAGTTCGTAAGATTATCTACTCTAATAGATTAAATAATATGGATGTTATTATTGGTCCTTTGTATTCTAAGTTTTTTCAGATGTTATGTAAAAAATATGGGAAAGATACTTCTAAAGTGCTGATAGCTCCTTTGTCAATAAATACTAAAGGGATTAGTAAATATCCTGCAGTTTATCAAATTGCGCCTTCAAATAAATTACAAACTGAAATTCTAACTGATTATTTATTAGCGAACAAGAAAGATGAACGAATTGTTCTATTGCATGATAAAAAGGAAAAAGGACTTTCAGCATATGTTAAACACTTGTTTAATACTGCTGGAAAGGAAGTTTCAGTTTTCAAAGTTAAGAATACTAAAGTGGATTCTATTAGAAATTTTTTTACTGAACAACAAAATGTCATGTTGCTTTCTTCAAATAAAGCATTTATTAGTAAAATGCTAGGGTCTATTGGTAGCATTGATTCAATCTCTACAGTTTTTGCTTTTGAATCAGTTAAAGGTTTTGATAACTTAGATATTACAAATTTAATGGAACTTGATGTTCATATTCTAAATTCTAGTAGTGTTGATTATTCAAAGAATTATGATTTACGTTTTCTTAAACTTTTTGAACTAGAATATAAGACTAATGAACGAAAATACACTAAAGTAGCTTATGATATTATCATGCATTTTTGTGGCAATTCTAATGTTTATGAGTTCAAACAAAATTCCTTTGGTTTTAATCAAAATACCTTAACTCCTATCTTTCATTATTCTGATTATGAGTTAATTCCTGTAAATTAGGATTTAGACCCATTTATTTGCAACTTTGTTATCTAATCTACATCCTTTTATTATATCGGTAGTATTTCCTTTCCTCTATTATAATTTATATTTTGTAACCTTTATAATTAGTTTCCGTATCTTTGTAAGTCATGCAAAATAAAATGAAAAAATGGCTTAAATACCTGTTGGTTTTATGTGTACTACTATTTCGTACTGGCTTTGCTATGGCACAATATGTAACAATTGGTACAGGTACATTAACTCAGGATAGACTTTTTTATACAACTTTTGAAGACGTTAGATCATTATTAACTTTTTCAAATAATGAGCTTACTAATGCTAGCCCATCATTAAATCAAGGAGATACCGTTTATTCTATTGGATGGGATGTTCAGTCTTTAGGAGGGCAAGCAATGTATAATGCTAATATTAAGATTAGGGAAACAGGAGCTCCTGTAACAGTGTGGTCAGGCACGCTTGCTCCAACAACAGGGTGGAATGATATTTTACTGCATAATCCTTATATAAGGCAAGGTTCAGGTGATTTAATTATTGAATACTGTTTTGATAATTGCGAATCTATACAACAAGTTTTTTATGTAAGAAAAACTAACACATTAACTAATACAAATCAATTTTTCTGCAGTGATGATCAATTAGGATGTAGCTTAACTTCAACGAGTTCTTTCAGTGGGAATAGTTCGGGTTCGTTTAATAACACCGAAAGACCAAATACACGTTTTGGTCTGTCAGTACCTGGGGCAACATATATAAATGACACCATTTGCACTGGACAATCTACAACATTATCCTCTACCTCTAGTTTAACATTAAATACAAACATTAGTGGATTTACTTATGAAGGAATTCATAATGGGAGTTACTATTTTTTATCCACTTCAAATAAGAGCTGGTTAGAGGCTGACTTGGATTGCCAATCAAAAGGTGGTCATTTAGCGCATATTGCTAATGTCAGTGAGAATAGTTTTGTAATGAATTCAGTTATCAATACTACTTCTTGGATTGGGTATCATCAAAATTGTAATAGTGGATTATTTTCTGAACCATTTGGAGGATGGCAGTGGACTGATGGTTCTATTACTAATTATACCAATTGGAATAACAATGAACCTAATGATTATTATGGTTTTTTTTCAGAAAATTATGTTGAGATGTATACAAATGGTAAATGGAATGATCATCAGAAAACTCAGATCAATCCTTATGTCATGGAAATAGAAGAATTTTTCTTGTGGAATACAGGTTCAACTTTACCTTCTATTTCTGTAAATCCTACAGTTAATACTACTTATTGGGTTCATCATACATTGGGAACAGAAACAACAACAGAATATTTTAATGTAATAATAGCTTCTGGAGATGGTTGTACAGACCCAAATTCTTGTAATTATGATCCATTAGCTAATTGTGATGATGGTTCTTGTACAGGGATTTTAGGCTGTATAGATCCTGCAGCATGTAATTATAATTCATTAGCTAATTGTGATGATGGTTCTTGTGTAAGTGGACTTGTTACTATTGATACAATTAACATACAACATATAGTCTGCCCTAATGGAGGTGAAGTAGGTATTGCTAGTATATTACAGTCAGATTACACAAATCATTCGTGGCTTAATATTAGTAATGGCCAATTGTATAATGGTGGTGGTGGAAATGGTGGATTATCTAGAAATGATTTAGCAGCAGGTTTATATGTTATTACAGCTAGCATGCCTACTAATCCCTTATGTAATAATATTACTTACTCTGATACTTTTGAAATTTTAGAGGCATCTCCTTCTTTTAATTTTTCTTCTAATCAAGCGTGTCCTGATACATGTAATTTAAGTGTTAATGCTGATATGCAACTTGCAATTTCAGGCGTAAGTTATACTATGTTTTTTAATTCTAATTTCTTTACGTTTCCCGTCACAATTCAGAATCAATGTGGAGGAATACATACTTATACAATATTAGCAGATGGTATTTCGTGTAACTCTGATGTAATTGGGGTAAGCCAGTTTGCACCTATGAACCTACAAACTATTGTAGTAGATCAGACCTGCAATATTATGGGTTCAGCTGAAGTAGTCATTACTGGGGTTAGTGCTCCAGGGTTAGATACTTATTGCTCTAATTCTCCACAGTTTAATTCTTATTCTATTATAGAAGATGTAGTATTTGTTGGAGATAATACTTCAATCAGTAATAATACACAAGGTGTTTGTGGTACTTATGTTGATTATACAGTTCAGTCGGCAGATGTTACCCCAGGTAGTAGTTATACAGTTGATATTAATTTAGGGACTTGTAGTTCTCAAGGAACGGCTTGGGTTGATTTTGCAAAAGTTTATATTGATTGGAATATAGATGGTGATTTTGATGATGCAGGAGAAATGGTTGCGCAAATTTCTCCAATACTAAGTCCTTCAACTCATAGCTTAATAATTAATATTCCTGTAAATGCAACTCCAGGGCAGAGTAGAATGAGGATTGTCTCTCAAAATGAGGATTATCAACCACTAAATAATGCTAACCCTTGTGATGATCAAGTTGCTTATTTTGGTGAAACAGAGGATTATACCATTATAGTAAATGGTTCTGTTGCAACACCAGTAAGCTACTTGTGGTCTGACGGTCAAAACACTGCAATCGCAACAAATTTATCTTCAGGAACATATTATGTAGCAGTTACTGATGCTAATGGTTGTACTAGTAGTGATACTGCTATTATTAATGGAGGTGCATCTAATATCTCTGTTACAGCGACTTTTGATCAAACAATATGTGCTGGATATACCCCAAGTAGTTTAAATGCTAGTAGTGGTGCTGTTGCGGGAACTTACTCTTGGGCTGATGCTTCTAATCCCTTAGTTATTCTTGGAACTGGCTCTAATTTTAGTCCACCACCTCTTACAAGTACAACAACTTATACAGTTACATTAACTGATAATAATGGTTGTGTAGCAACTGATGATATTGTGATAACTGTAAGTCCTGTACCTTCTGTAAGTTTAACTGCAGTACCTAACCCTGCTTGTGAAGGGGATGATATTTTACTTACTGCAACTTCATCAATTCCTGTAAATCAATATAAGTTTCAGGTAAATAATGGAAGTTGGAGTGATTTAACATCTCCTGGATGGGGAAACTCAAGTTCGTTTACATATAATAATATTACTACTACTACTCAGTTTAGAGTACAAGTAAAAGAAAATAATGGATGTAATGCAAGTGGTTGGTCAACAATAACAGTGCAAATTAATAATATTACAACTCCTTTAATAAGTCATAACTAAATTAATTTAATAATCAAAAATCGTTAAGGTCATGAAAACAAAAACAAACAACAAATTTCTGAAAGCAGTTGCTGTATTAGCAATGTTTTTAGTGAGCAACACAATTATTGCTCAAACAAGTACTGCGCCAACTCAAGTGGTGTGTATTGGTTCATCTGAGCCCTATTTATTAAATCCATCAAATTCAACATCTACATATCAGTGGGTTCTGAGTAGTGGTGGTATTATTACTAATGGACAAGGTACAGGATCAATCTCTATTGATTGGAATATGGTAGTAGGTGGCCCTCACACATTAACAGTAACTGAAACAGATGTAAATGGGTGTGCAGGTTTACCCAAAATAGTTGATGTAACTCTAAATATATTAGATGACGCATCTTTTATTCTTACGGATTTCTGTGAAGGTTCTACTAATTCAGCATCAGGAATTATTACTTCCGGTGGTGGATTTACTTTTAACCCATTGCCAACCGCAGGAGAATCAATAAACGCTATAACTGGAGAGATAACAGGAGGTATTGCTGGAAATACTTATGATATTGAGTATTTAACTAATGGGACTTGTCCGCAACAAAGTATCGAGTCTGTTTATGTTAATGCTTCAGATGATGCTACTTTTGCTTTAACAGATTATTGTGCAGGTACAGCAAATTCTGCTTCTGCAATTGTTACTTCAGGTGGATCATTTTCATTTAATCCAATTCCAACTGGAGGGGAGTTAATTGATGCTGTAACAGGAGAAATTACAGGAGGAATTGCTGGTACTACTTATAATGTTGAATATATTACAAACGGAGTATGTCCTGATAACTCAATAGAAACTGTAACCGTTAATAATTTGGATGATGCATCATTTACTTTGACAGATCATTGTGTGGGCTCTCCAAATGCAGCAACTGCTATTGCAACAGCAGGTGGTAGTTTTGTGTTTAACCCAATTCCAACTGGAGGTGAGTCTATTGATCCAATAACTGGAGAAATTACTGGTGGACTTTCAGGTATTTCTTATACGGTTGAGTATTCTACAACAGGTGTTTGTGCTGATTCGCAAACACAAAATGTTTTAATTTACACAACTCCAACAACAGGTCCGATATTTCATAATTAAAGTTGCCTAAACTCGGACTGGTCATATTATCTGTTTTAGTATTTGCTTTCAATTTGAAGGCTCAAAATATTGTGCATCTCTGTGTGGGAGATTCTCATGATTTTGGTATACCATCAACAGCTGGTTCGGTTTATGATTGGAATGTTCAAAACAGTTCTATTGCTACTATTGTTTCAGGAAACGGAACGGAACTCATCACTATTGACCTTAACAGCATAGGTGTGTTCAAGTTAGTTGTTCAAGAAACAAATCAAGATGGTTGCTTAGGATATGATAGCGTAATGGTAGAGATTCATGATTTGCCCTCTGCAGATATTGTAGCGCTAGGTCCTCTTACTTTTTGTAAGGGTGATAATGTTGATTTGCAACTGAATACTGCTGAATCAATATTTGCTTGGAATAATGGGGTTACTAATATTGTAAATAATATTACTGCTAGTGGAAATTATTTTGCAACTGTAACGGATAACTATGGTTGTTCAGTTAATACGAATTCAATTGATGTTTTGGTTGAAGAAAATCCAAATGTAGATTTTACAATAGACGGATTTTGTGTTGGGATTCCAACTTCATTTGTAAATAAATCAGTAGTAGATCCTTTGGCTGTTATGAATTATAGTTGGTATTTGGATAATGGAGCAATTTTATACCATGATAGTACGGGTTATACTTATAATAATATTGGAGATTATTCAGTTTCTTTTGTAGCGATTTCTGATATTTATTGTAAAGATTCTATTGCAAAGGATTTCACAATTTTCGGAAATCCTGAAGCTAACTTTACTTATAATCCTTTTACTGTTTCTACTTTGTATCCGCAAGTAAGTTTTACTAATACTTCATTAAATGCGACTCCAATTTTATGGACTTTTAATGATACTACAACCTCAGTTGATGAAAGTCCAGTACATTCTTTTTATGACCCAGGAATGTATGAAGTATGGCTTACAGTAGAAGATGATAATCAATGTATTGATTCTGTTCAAAAACAGATAAAAGTTTATTATGATTATATTCTACATGTACCTACTGCATTTACTCCTAATGATGATGGTAATAATGATTCTTTTGGACCAAGTGGTTGGAGAATGGAAAAGTATAAGGCGTATCAATTTATAATATATAACCAATGGGGAGATAAAGTTTTTGAAACTAATGATGTCTTAGAGCAATGGGGTGGAATAGGTGCTCCTACTGATGTTTATAGTTGGGTATTACTCATTACTGATGAGCTAGGAGCAGTAAGAAAAGAAAATGGATTGGTTATTTTGATAAGGTAACTACCTCAAGTCAATCACTTCAACTCCTTGGTGTTTTTTAGTATCAAAGTAAAAAGGTTTTATTGTGGTATTGCTTTTAAAACTATTAACTAGGTAAGTATAAGTCCCTCCGTTTTTATCGTGCATTCTAATGCGATAAATTTCATTTTTAGCAGCATCAATAGCAATGTTAATTTTCATAAACTCTCCACTTTCTTCAGGGAATAAATCAATGAGCTGTAATCTTTTTCCTTTTTCTGAACTTGCACCAACATAAGTGTATTTATATCCGTTTTCATAAATAGTAAAGAGTTTATTAGGAGTCATTTCTTCCTCAGGGTCATGTTCCATTATTTGCACTTCATTCATGTCAGCTAAATATACCCATTGACTTTCTCCATCATTTATTATTGTTTGAGCATCCATTTCTAATCTAAAATTATCCTCTTGTAATACCAAAATCCCTTGCTGAGTTTCTTTAATATTTTGGCTCTTATTTTCAATAATAAAATCAAAAGCAATAGTCATATTTTTGTAAGAATTACTAGTTGCCCTTAGCTTATCTAGAGTTTCTTTTGCTACTGGGTCCTGTGCAAATAATGTTGAGCTAATTACTAATAATAAGATTGTTGTTATTTTATTCATTGTTTCCTAAATTTCTTAATAATTCTTCAAGAGCCATTTCATCTCTTACTAATACCTGTCTTGCTTTACTTCCTTCAAAAGGACCAACTATTCCTGCAGCTTCCAGTTGGTCAATAATTCTTCCTGCTCGGTTATATCCTAATCTTAATTTCCTTTGGATGAGTGAAGTTGATCCTGATTGATGTTTTACTACAACTGCTGCTGCATCTTCAAATAGTGCATCTTTATCATCTAAATCAGCTGTTGAACCAACCGCATCAGCTTCTCCTTCATATTCTGGTAATAAATGAGCATCAGGGTAAGCTCTTTGAGAACCAATAAACTCACATATTTTCTCTACCTCAGGTGTGTCAATAAAAGCACATTGCAAACGAGTTAAATCATTTCCTGTTGAAATAAGCATATCACCCATACCAATTAATTGCTCAGCACCTTTACTGTCCATAATTGTTCTAGAGTCTGTTGTAGAAGAAACTCTAAATGCAACCCTAGCTGGGAAGTTTGATTTAATAAGCCCTGTAATAACATTTACGGATGGCCTTTGTGTTGCAACAATTAAATGGATACCAATAGCACGAGCCAATTGAGCTAGCCTAGCAATAGGAGTTTCAATCTCTTTTCCTGCAGTCATAATAAGGTCAGCAAACTCATCAATAACTAGTACAATATAAGGCATGTATCTGTGCCCGTTATTTGGGTTTAATTTCCTGTTGATAAACTTAGTATTGTATTCCTTGATGTTACGGCATTGAGCCATTTTACAAAGCTCGTATCGTTCATCCATTTCAATGCATAATGAATTTACAGTATTTACAACTTTTTTGGTGTCCGTAATAATTGCATCTTCCTCTCCTGGCAATTTTGCTAAGTAGTGGCGTTCAATTTTATTGAAAAGAGTAAGTTCTACTTTCTTAGGGTCAACCAATACAAACTTAACTTGTGATGGATGCTTTTTGTAAAGCAAAGATGCTAAAATTGCATTTAGCCCTACTGATTTCCCTTGCCCAGTTGCTCCAGCCATAAGTAGATGGGGCATTTTTGCCAAATCAACTACATAGGTTTCATTTGAAATGGTTTTTCCAAAAGCAATTGGCAAGTCCATTTTGCTGTTTTGGAATTTCTCTGACTGTAATACTTCCAGCATAGAAACTGTGTTTTTCTTTGCATTTGGAACTTCAATACCTACTGTTCCTTTCCCAGGTATTGGTGCTATAATTCTTATTCCTTCAGCAGCTAAACTTAGGGCAATATCATCTTCTAAGTTTTTAATTTTAGAGATTCTTACTCCAGCTACAGGTACAATTTCATAAAGTGTAATTGTTGGACCTACAGTTGCTGATATTGATGCAATTCCAATTTTGTAATGCCCAAGAGTTTCAACAATTCTATTTTTATTTTTTTCCAAATCATCTTTATCAATTTCAATTTTACTGCCTCCATAATCGTTCAATAAATCCATGCCTGGCATTTTGAATTTAGACAATTCAAGGGTTGGGTCGTAATCACCTAATTCTTCTAATTTCTTCTCAATCTCAGTTTTGCTTAGTATTTCTTCTGTCTCACCGGTACTTACTTCCATACCTAGCTCTTCCTTTTCTTCTTCCTTTTGTGGATCAACCTGAGGAGTAACTAAAGTGGGTTCTAATGGATTTGCAATTGGCTCAGTTGTTTCACTAATTGTTTCTATTGTAGTTTCTTCTAAAACAGGAGCAGTGGTTTGTTCATTAAAAACTGTAGTTACTTCTTCCTCTTGCGTTTCCTCATTCTTTTTAGGTTTTATCTTTTCAATAAAACTGCTTAATTTTTCTGATGTAATATCAAAAGTTAAAACAAGATAAAGCACTACTGCAGTCAGTAAAAGGAGAGAAGTTCCAATTCCTCCAATTGCTTGATTAAGTAGTTCATTTACAAATATTCCAATTCCACCAGCCGTTATTAATCCTCCAAAAAAATGACGAATAAATACGGGTAAAATAATCATTCCTAGTATGCTGTTGAAAATAAACTTACTTAGTTTAACTTTATTAAACCCAAGGATTTTTAATCCGCTAAGTAAAATGGTTAGAGGTATAAATAGAGCAGATAGTCCAAACCAAAGCTTTATTAACCTGTGAGAAAGTTGAGCTCCTAATCCTCCAATTTGATTGTTAGTGTTATTGTTAAAAATGGTATATCCTTCTGATGTAAGGATGCTGTCATCAGACTTCCAATCTAGTAAATAAGAAATAAAAGCAATAATCATAAGTGCTGATACGAGTACAAGTATAGTTGCAAATATTTTCTGATTATTAGAGTCAAGAAAAGGAGCTTTGATTTTTCCCCAATCTATCTTCTTAGATTTTTTTACTTTTAAATTAGTTTTTGCCATATAGTCATCAAAAATACAAATGAATTGTACTTTTTTATGCTAGTAATAACATATGTTTTAGCATTATATTGTTAATAAATGTTAAAGTTAAAACAATGATTGCTGTATAGTATAAAACATTAAATTTGCATACGAAATGTTTAAGATAAATATACATAACGAAACTGCAGCTTTAAAAGCTGTTGTTGTTGGTATTGCTGATGATTTTGGTGGTATTCCTAAGCTGGAGGATTGCTATGATCCAAAATCAAGAGAGCATGTAGTTGCAGGGACTTTCCCTTCAAATGATGATTGTATTTTAGAAATGAATGCTTTAGTTTCTGTGTTTGAAAAGTATGATGTAAAAGTTTATCGTCCAGAAAATATTAAAGGATTGAATCAGATTTTTAGTAGAGATATTGCTTTTGTAATTGAGGATAAGTTGATTTTACCAAATATTATTGAAGATAGAGCAAAAGAAGTTGATGCAATTAGTAATGTGTTTTCCCAAATTTCTGAGGAAAACAAAATAGAAATGCCAATTGAGGCTAGGGCAGAAGGTGGTGATATAATGCCTTGGAATGATTATATTTTTGTTGGATATTCTGAAAAGGAGGATTTTGATAAATATACAGTTGCTCGTACCAATAAAACTGGACTTGATTTTTTGACTGAGACTTTTCCAAATAAAATAGTGAAAGGTTTTGAACTCAACAAATCGGATATTGACCCAAGAGAAAATGCCTTGCACTTGGATTGTTGTTTTCAGCCTATAGGAAAAAATATGGCTATTATTTATAAGGGAGGTTTTAAGTGTTCAGCAGATGTTGAGTTTTTAGTAACTTATTTTGGTGAGGAAAATATAATTGAAGTAGATAAAGAAGAAATGTATAATATGTATTCAAATATATTTTCAATTTCAGAAGAAGTGATTGTGTCAGAAAAAGGATTTACAAGATTGAATGAGAGCTTAAGAAAAAGAGGATTTACAGTAGAAGAAGTTCCTTATGCCGAGATAGCGAAAATGGAAGGGCTTTTAAGATGTTCAACAATGCCGTTAATTAGACAATAATGAAACAGATTACAAATTCAATAATGATGATAAAGCCGGTAGGCTTTAGGTACAATGAGCAAACTGCTGTTAATAATTATTATCAGCAGGTATTGGATAATTTAACGGATGAACAAACCCAAGAAAAAGCGTTAAATGAGTTTAATACATTTGTAGATAAATTAAGAAATGTAGGAGTGAATGTGGTTGTAATTGAGGATACAGAATATCCTGATACTCCAGATTCTATTTTCCCTAATAATTGGGTTTCATTACATAGTAATGCTATGATAGGACTGTATCCTATGTGTGCTGAAAATAGGAGAGATGAAAGAAGGGAGGATATCTTTGATACTCTAGTTGATGAATATGGTTTTACTATTGAGGGAATAAAGGATTTTACGGAATTTGAAGAGCACGATAAGTATCTGGAGGGTACGGGTAGCATGGTGTTGGATCATGTAAATATGATTTGTTATGCTGCTATTTCTATCCGTACGGATGAGATTGCCGTAATGCAGTTTTGTGAAGAGTTTGGTTATCGTCCAATATGCTTTACGGCCAACCAAGATGTAGAGGGTGAGCGTATGGCAATTTACCATACTAATGTAATGATGTGTGTGGCAGATACTTTTGTAGTAATTTGCTTGGACACCATTGATGATGAAGCTGAAAGAGAGCATGTGTTAGAAGCGCTTACAGAAACAGGAAAAGAAATTATTGAGATTACTGAAGCTCAAAAGCATAGATTTGCAGGAAATATGTTGCAAGTGATGGGAGATAAGCCTTACCTTGTGATGTCTAACTCGGCTTATAGTAGCCTAACAGAAGAACAAAAAATAGATATTGAAAAACACTGTCCTATTTTATATAGTTCACTAGATACTATTGAGGCGTGTGGTGGCGGTAGTGCAAGATGTATGATGGCAGAAATATTTTTACCAAAACAAAAGTAATGATAGAAGAAATTTTAAAACAAGAAATAGAAAAATGTTTAGCTGCATTGTATTCAGCAACTGAACAAAGTATTCAATTTCAAAAAACCATAAAGGATTTTGAAGGAGATATTACTTTAGTAGTTTTTCCATTATTGAGGGCTTCAAAAAGAGGACCAGAACAAACTGCCGAACAGATAGGAGAATACCTAAAGGAAAAGGTTATTGAGGTTGCTGATTTTAATGTGGTAAAAGGATTCTTGAATTTAGAAATTACGCAAGAATATTGGTACAATCAATTTGTTACCGCTTATAATACTGATGATTATGGAGTAGTAAGTTCAGTTGAGAATGCTCCTACTTATTTGGTTGAATATTCATCTCCTAACACTAACAAGCCACTTCATTTAGGGCATATAAGAAATAATTTATTAGGTTATTCTGTAGCTGAAATTATTAAGGCTAGTGGGAAGAATGTGAAAAAAGTTCAAGTCATTAATAATAGAGGAATTCATATTTGTAAGTCAATGGTTGCTTGGCAAGATTTTGGGAATGGAGAAACTCCAGAAAGTAGTGGCTTAAAAGGAGATCATTTGGTTGGAAAATATTATATAGAGTTTGATAAGAATTATAAGAAAGAAATTGCTGATTTAGTTGCTGATAAAATGGAACTCAAAGATGCAGAGAAACAAGCACCTATTTTTAAGAAAGCTCAGGAAATGTTGAGAAGTTGGGAAGCAAAAGAACCAATTGTAATTGCTCTTTGGAAGAAAATGAATGGATGGGTTTATTCTGGTTTTGAATCAACATACAAAAGGTTAGGAGTTGATTTTGATAAGAACTATTATGAAAGTGACACTTATTTGCTAGGAAAAAAAGTAGTAGAGATTGGCCTTGAAAAAGGTGTGTTTTATAAAGAAGAAGATGGTTCGGTATGGATAGATTTATCGGCTGAAGGATTGGATAAGAAAATTATTTTGCGTTCGGATGGAACGGCTGTTTACATGACTCAAGATATTGGAACGGCTATACAAAGACATGAAGATTTCGCTTTCTCAAATATGGCATATACGGTAGGGAATGAACAGGATTACCATTTCAAAGTTTTATTCTTAATTCTTGATAAATTAGGATATGATTGGGCGAAAAGCTGTTATCATTTATCGTACGGAATGGTTGATTTGCCAAGTGGAAAAATGAAATCACGTGAAGGTACAGTGGTTGATGCTGATGAGTTGATGGATGGAATGGTAAGTACGGCTAAAGGAATTGCTAAGGATTTAGGCAAATTGGATGGAATGACTGATCAAGAAGCAAATGAACTTTATGAAATAGTTGGTATGGGAGCACTTAAGTATTTTATGCTAAAGGTTGATCCTAGAAAGCGTATGCTTTTTGACCCTAAAGAATCAATTGATTTTAATGGGAATACTGGTCCTTTTATACAATATACTTACGCTCGTATTCAATCGCTTAAAAGAAAACATAATGCTGAGGTGGTAATGCCAAGTGCAGTAAATATTACAGCTAAGGAACAAGAGATTATAAAGTTATTGACTGAATTTCCTGCTGTGATACAAGAAGCTGCAGCTAATTATAGCCCAGCACTTGTGGCTAATTATGTTTATGATTTAGTAAAGGAGTACAATACTTACTACCAGAATATGGCTATACTAACTGCTGAAAGTGAAGAACTGATTAATTTCCGATTAGGCTTATCGGTTAAAGTTGGTGAAGTTATTAAAACTTCAATGAGGTTACTAGGAGTAAATGTTCCTGATAGGATGTAAAGAAGTAATTTAGAGTATAAAAAAGCCGAGCATTTGCTCTGCTTTTTTTATTGTTATTTTAATACAATTAGTTTTTTACTGTACTTTTAGGTGCGGCATCTAAAATTTCATCATTTGCATTTTCTGAAAACTGAGCAAAGTTTTTATTAAATGCGTCAGCTAATTCATTCGCTTTCGAATTGTAAGCATCTTTGTCAGTCCAAGTGTTCTTAGGGCTTAAAATCTCAGAAGGAACATCGGGGCAGGCAGTTGGCACTTGTAAGCCAAATACTTCATGCGTATTGTATTCAGCATCCTCCAATTCTCCATTTAGGATAGCTGTAATCATAGCTCTTGTGTATTTCAAAGAAATACGCTTGCCAACACCATAAACTCCGCCTGACCAACCTGTATTGATTAGCCAAACATTTACATTGTGCTCTTGCATTTTATTTCCTAACATTTCAGCATATTTTGTTGGATGTAAAGGCATAAATGGTGCACCAAAACAAGCTGAGAATGTAGTTTGCGGTTCAGTAACTCCAGCTTCTGTTCCTGCAACCTTAGCTGTGTATCCCGATATAAAGTGATACATTGCTTGTCCTGCTGTTAGCTTAGATACAGGAGGTAAAACCCCAAAAGCATCAGCTGTAAGGAAGAAAACATTTTTTGGATTTTTTCCTAAAGATGGTTTTGCAATTTTATCAATATGATGAATTGGGTAACTTACTCTTGTATTCTGAGTAATAGTAGTATCTTCAAAATTCACCTCATTTGTTCCTTCAAAAAAGGAGATATTTTCCAATAATGCTCCTGACCTAACAGCAGTAAAAATATCAGGTTCTTTTTCAGCAGATAGGTCAAGACATTTTGCATAACAACCTCCTTCAAAGTTGAATACGGTATCTCCACTCCAACCATGCTCATCATCCCCAATTAAGTTTCTATTTGGATCAGCCGAAAGGGTAGTTTTTCCTGTTCCTGAAAGTCCAAAGAATACAGCAGTATCACCACCTTTACCAGTATTGGCACTACAGTGCATTGAAAGTACATTCTTTTGATGTGGAAGAATAAAGTTTAAAGCAGAGAAAATTCCTTTCTTGATTTCACCAGTATAACCAGTTCCTCCTATAAGAATAATCTTTTCTGTAAAGTTTAATATAGCAAAATTATGCTGACGAGTTCCATCTACTTCAGCATCTGCCATAAATCCTGGTGCATTTAGGATAGTCCATTCTGCATCAAAATTCTCAATTTCAGTATCAGTAGGTCTTAGGAACATGTTGTAAGCAAACATATTACTCCAAGCATATTCATTTACTACACGAATATTCATTCTGTATTTTTCATCAGCACATGCATAAGCATCTCTTACATAAAGCTCTTTCTCGCTTAAGTAGTTCAATACTTTTTGGTGTAATGCGTCAAATTTATTTTCGTCAAAAGATAAGTTAACATCTCCCCACCAAACTGATTCTTCAGTAATAGCATCACGGACAATAAAACGATCCATTGGAGATCGGCCAGTAAACTCGCCTGTGTTAATGTTGATTGCTCCTGTAGAAGTTAGAGTTGCTTGTCCTTTTTCAATTGAAATGCTTGCTAATTCCTTTGGAGATAAATTCCAGTGTGCAGTTGCATTTTTTATTCCTAAATCAGAGATGGTAGCATTGTTAGCTCGCTTGCCTGTTTCGGTCATAATCGTTTTTTCGTTTTGGTTTTATGGGAGGCAAAGGTAAAGATTAATCCTTTATACAATTAAATTAACCCTGTTTTTTAATGCTAAAGAATAACATTATCCATGCGCTTATTAACAATAGCCCTCCTATTGGAGTGATTGGTCCTAAAAAAGATAATGAAAACCCTAAGATGTCCTGGAGACTTAATAGGTAGATAGAGAAAGAAAAACAACAAATTCCTGTAGTCATTAAATATAGACTTCTATTCAGTTTTGGATTAAATTTTTCAGTATTTAATGCTAAAAATAAAATTGCTAGAGCATGAAAAAATTGATACCTCACTCCAGTTTCAAAAGAATGTAATTGGTTTTCAGTAAGAATTTCTTTTAAAGCATGAGCGCCTAAAGCTCCTAATGCAACTGCTGTTACTGCAAAAAATATTGCAATATTCATAAATTTATCTGTTGTCATTTTACTTTCTTTAGTCAAGCAAAAATAATACTTTAGCCATTAAATTTTATAAAACAAATGAAAAAGATATTAGTAATAGGGGCGGGCAGGTCGGCAGTAACATTAATTAAGTATTTGATGGATAATTCGTCAGCTAATAATTGGCTAGTTACAGTGGCTGATTTTTCTATAGAATTGGCCGAAAATGCAGCTGGAAATCATAATAACAGTAAAGCAATTTTCTTTAATGTTACGGATGAAAAGCAAAGAGAAAGTGAAATAGAAAATGCTGATATTGTTATTTCAATGCTGCCAGCAAGTTTACATATTACGGTAGCTAAGGATTGCGTTCGATTAGGTAAAAACTTAGTTACCGCATCTTATGTTTCTCCTGAAATTGCTGAGCTTGATGAGCTTGCAAAACAAGCTGGAATTTTGTTATTAAATGAAATTGGTTTGGATCCAGGAATTGATCATATGTCGGCAATGCAAGTGATAGATGAAATTAAAGAAAATGGGGGAGTACTTACTTCTTTTAAATCATTTTGTGGTGGTTTAGTACATCCTGATTATGATAATAACCCTTGGAATTATAAATTTACTTGGAACCCTAGAAATGTAGTTTTAGCAGGGCAGGGTACTGCACAATACATAGAGAATGGTGATTATAAATACATTCCTTATACGAGTTTGTTTGAGCGTACTGAATATATGGAAGTACTTGATGCAGGAGAGTTTGAAGGTTACGCAAATAGAGATTCACTTTCTTATAGAAAATCTTACGGATTAGATGATATCCCTACACTCTTTAGAGGAACATTGAGGAGAAAAGGATATTCAGAGGCTTGGAACATTTTTGTTCAGTTAGGAATGACTGATGACACTTATAAGTTAGAAAATTCAGCAGGTATTAGTAATAGAGAGTTTATAAATATGTTCTTGTCTTTTGATGATGCTTTAACGGTTGAAGAGAAATTATGCAAGCAATTTAATTTGACTACTACTTCAGTAATTTTCCAGAAGTTAGTTTGGTTAGGTGTTTTTTCTGAAGATAAAGTAGGAATGGAAAATGCTAGTGCAGCTCAAATTTTACAAGCAATTTGTGAAATAAAATGGACACTTGGAACTGAGGATAAAGATATGATTGTGATGCAACATCAGTTTGAATATGTGCAAAACGGAGAGCAAAAGAAATTAAATTCTTCTTTGTTAGTTTTTGGTGATGATCCTAGATATACATCTATGGCTAAAACAGTTGGTTTGCCAGTTGCAATTGCAACTAAATTAATTTTAAGTGGTGCAATAAAGTCAACTGGAGTAAAAATACCGACTACTAAAGATATTTATGTTCCTGTGTTAAAAGAGTTAGAAGAAAACGGTATTAACTTTGTGGAGGAGTTAGTTTAAGTCTAACAATTCTTCAGGAATTTCTACTTCCATAATTTCTTCTTTTGGATCAATTCCTTTTACAAATTTTTCGTGCATAGGAAAGCAAAATTCTACTCCATCCTTTTCAGCATAAATTAATTGTTGTGAAGTTTGTGAATTTATGTAGGTAATTTTTCCTAATTTTCCAAAGTTAATATCAAGTACAGTATAGCCGATTAGTTTCTTTTCGGTAATGTCAGTTTCATCAGTTTCTGGTAGCCATTCCTTTGGTAGATAAACTTTCCTTTTAAGGATTTTTAGTGCTTCCTTTTCAGAATTAACATCCTCAAAATTTACTAAAACAACATTTGGCTTTGTTGGTCGAGCTCTGTCAATAAAGTATGGGATGAGCTCATTTTTTTGCTCAATTAAAAAGTAATCAAGCTTTGAAAAATCAAAAGGGATGTCATCATCATTATAGATATTGACATCCCCTTTATAACCATGCAATTTAAAAACTGTTCCGAATAAGAAGCAATCTTTCTTTTGCATTATATGAGTATTAAGCTTCTTCTGTTTTTTCTTCAGTAGCAGTAGTTTCTTCTGCTTTTGGCTCTTCTACTGTTTCTTCAGCAGCAGGAGTTTCTTCAGCTACCACTTCCTCAGTAGTAGACTCTTCAGTTTCAGGAGTTTCTTCAGCTACCACTTCCTCGGTAGTAGACTCTTCAGCAGCAGGAGTTTCTTCAGCTACCACTTCTTCAGTAGTAGACTCTTCTACCATTGGAGAGTTTTTAAGGGCAATTGCAGTAGCTCTTTCATCACTTTTAGCTTTTTCAGCAG
>Ga0206123_10000019_pt1 | contig 152766 bp, 155 predicted proteins | sample Helgoland_Spring_2_FD_160086 | JGI IMG/M metagenome (GOLD analysis project Ga0206123, IMG submission 160086) | Pelagic subsurface seawater microbial communities from Kabeltonne, Helgoland, North Sea - Helgoland_Spring_Bloom_20160316_1 | ecosystem: Environmental > Aquatic > Marine > Epipelagic...
CCTTCCGGGACCGCTCAAGCCATCCCTGGCCGCTGTTAGTTTGGCCCTCCCTGGCCAAACAGCTCCCTCCAGGCACCACCATTGCCCCGCTCACTGGGCAGCGGAACCGCCACGGGTCAGACCGACCGTGTCAGACCAACCGCCAGGAACATTGCAGAAAGGTTCGGCGCCAGCGATGACCCGGGGCGGTGGAATCTACCCTGTGAGCGGGTCTGTGTTCTGCCCTTCCGGGACCCTGGAGAACAGGACGTTCGACAGGGAGCGTACAGGGACGTATTCACAGCGTTCCCGGAAGGGCAGAACACAGACCCGCGACCCCGGCTGGAGGGCGCGAGCTTCCAGAGAAGAAGGTCTCTGGAATCCTGCCGGCCGGCAACGCCGGCCTTTCGCGGGCGGGGCCCGCTCCCACAACCCCGGCTTCGTAGCACCGCGTGGCGGCTAGTCAGGGCAGTGGCAGGTCGGGGAGCTGGCCGTCCAGTTCGGCGACGCGACGTTCCAGCACCTTGGCGGCTTTGACCTGATCGCCCAACGCCAGATACAGCCGTGACAGCTCGGCCAGGGCGGTGGCGCTCTGACTGGAGTTGGCCGCCGCCTCGAAGAAATTCTGCGCCTTGCCCCACAGCCGCGCCTTAAGCGCCACGCGCCCGGCGGTAACCAACACTGCCGCGTTGCCCGGCCGGTCCACCAGCCATTGTTCCAACGTCTGCAGCAGGTCATCCGGCGACACATCGTCAATCGCCTCCACCACCGGTGGCAGGCGGTCGTCCCAATCGCGGCCCAACTGCTCCTTCACCAACTGCAGGGCACGACGCCCCTCACCCAGTTGCGCCAGGAAGCCGGCGTAACGGGCCACCATGGCCGGGTCCTGTTTAAGCGGGGCGGGCACCTGCTTAAACAGGTCACGCAGTTCCCGGGAACGGCTGTCGCCGTCGTTAAAGCCCGGCTTTTGCGCCACCTGCTGCACCCGGGCCAGCCAGGCCCGGCGTTCACGGCGGGCGGCGTGGGCGTCGCCCAGGTAACGGCGCAGGCGTGGCGCCAAAGCGCAAAGCGCTGGCCAGTCCCGCTCCCGCTCCAGCACGTCGGCGTACAGCGCCAGCACGCGCCTGTTACCGGGCGCCTGCTCGACAAGGCTTTTAAGGTCCTGGTGGGCCTGGCCCGGACGGCCTTCGTCGAGGGCGAAGCGGGCCCGCATCAGACCACTAAAAGTATCACCACGGCGGCTGCGCGCGGCGTTCTGAAGGTACTGTTCCAGGGCCTCGCCATCACCCCGCTGGCGGGCGCATTCCGCCGCCAGCAGCCAGGCCGCCAACGGCCAGCCACCCTCGCGGCCAGCGGCGGTGAGCAGGCGCTCGGCCTTGTCCAACTCACCGTCCATCAGTTGGATGAAGCCATTTTTCAGACGGCGATGTGCCAGGCCGCGCCGAAACCGGCGCGTGGCGCGCATCGGCTCCGCGAGGTTCCACGCCAGATTGCCCAGCAGGGTCAATACCACCAGAGCCACGGCCCCCAGCAGCATCACCAATATCGCGAAGCCAAGGGTGGATTCCAGCCGCCACTGATCCCGGATCACCAGCAGGTAGCCGGAATCGGCGGCCATCCAGCGGCCCAGGAAAGTGGCCGCCAGCAATACCACCACGATTAACAGCAGGGTTTTTTTCATCGGCCGGCCTCCCCGGCCGCACCGTCCCGGTTTCCTTTCAGCAGGTCTCGCTTCAGGGCGCGCACCGCGTCCAGCCCGGCGCCGATTTCCGGCAGCGCCTGATCCACTTCCTGGCCACCCAGCTCTTTCAGAGCGGCCCGCATTTGCCGCACCCGCCCCTGATCTTCCTGGAACCACTGATCGAGCATGGTGGCCGCGTTATCGAGCGCCTGACGGTACGCCTTCACGCGGCTTTGCATCAGTGCCAGTTGCGCTTGCTGCAGGCTGGCGTCCAGGGTCAGTCGCACGGTGGCGGCCTGGGTTTCGGTTAGCGGCAGGGGCACCTCGCCTTCATGGTGTCGCACGGTAACCGGCAAATGTGCCAGCAACCGCTGCCACCAACCGGCGTCCTGGTCGACGTCCGGAGCCGGCGGTTGATCCCGCTCCGGTACCGCCAGGTCCGGCACCAGCGCCTGCAGCGCGCCCAGGCGCAGCACCATGGCTTCCACATCCACCTGCCGGGCACCGTTGAGCTTTTCCATGTCCACCGCCAGCGCCTTGCGCGCCGGCAGCGCCTGGGGATCGTCCAGCCGCGCCAGGGTGTCATCGGCCGCCTGCAGCAGACGCCGCGCGGCACTGGCGTCGCCGGTGAGCATCAAGCGCTGCCCGGCCAGCGCCGCCAGCGCTTCCGCTTCGTTGATCAGCCACAGGCGCTGGCCGCCCTGTCGCACGTCGGCCAGCGCCTGACGATCCTGGGCGCGGCCGGCTTCAATGCGGTCCTGAGCCTTACGCAAATCATCCAGCGCCCGGTCCCGGCGTTCGGTCTGGCGGTTAAGTTCGCTGCGCAGCTCGCTGATCGCCTGATGCCGGGTCTGGCGATCCTGCTCCAGCACGCGCCATTGTTGCCAGCCCCACCAGCCGGCGGCGGCCAGCGCGGCGAGGACGAAAAGCACGATCAGCAGCGGCCAAAGGCTCAAACCCTGTTGGCGGGGAAAAGCGCGGTGCGTCATGGGGTCTCCCTATTGTTGTTTCCGCCGGAGGCGGACGATCCCGGTCGTTCCCGTGGTGACTCAAAGCGGGTTTTATAGACGATAAAGAGACCGGCCGGCGCCGTCCAACGGAGTCTCCGGCAAATACAGTCTCCGTGCCCGCCCCGAAGCCACCCTCAAGACCGGGGCACGGCGGCCAGCATGTCGCCGTCATGGGCGCTGGCCGCCACCACCAGTGGTCCCGGATGGCGCTCCGCCACGGCGCTGGCCACCCGTTCCCCGGCGGCGATCACCGTGGCCTCCCCGGGCACCTGCCCGGCCAGAGCCCGCCAGCCTTCCACGCTGGTAATCATCACCGTATCGGCGCCTTTCGGCCAGTGGCGCCCGGACGCCGGGTGGCGCCGATAGAAAGGCACCACATCCACCGCCGCGCCTTTTTCACGCAGGCGCGCCGCCAGCCAGTCGCGGCCGCTCTCGCCCCGGCAGATCAGAATGCGCTTGTCGGCCACCGCCGACAGGCAAGGCAACGCCAGTACCGCCTCGGAATTAAAGCCACTGCGCGGGTACTCCGGCGTCAGCCCGGCGGCGCGGATCACCATGGCGGTGGATTCGCCCACCGCCAGCCAATGCACGCCCACCGGCCACTGCGGCCACAGGTCGGCGCAAGCCTCCAAGGCATGGTGGGCGGCGTTGGCGCTGACAAAAAAAACCGCGTGGTACAAATCCAGATCCAGCAACAATCGCCGGTGGGCGCCGTCCAGCACCAGCGGCTCGATCTCCAGCGCCGGGACCGCCCAGGCCTGATGTCCGGCGGCGCGCAGCCTTGCCAGCAGCGGTTCGCCCTGGGCGGCGGGCCGCGTCACCACCACACAACGACTCACGGACGATTATACAGGTCGCGCAGAATCCGGTCGGCGCCCTGCTCCAGCAGCGATTCGGCGATTCCGATACCCAGTTCCCGGGCCTCGGCGCGTGGCGCGCGTGCTTCGGCGCGCAGTACGGTAACCCCGTCTTCGCTGGCCACCAGGCCACGCAGCCACAATTGCCGGTTGTTGTCTTCAAGCAAGGCAAACCCGGCAATGGGAACCTGACAGCCGCCTTCCAGACGGCGATTCATGGCCCGCTCGGCGGTCACCCGGTCCCAGGTCAGGGCGTCACTGAGCGGCGCCAACAACGCCTGGGTATCGGTGTCGGCGGCACGGCATTCAATACCCACGGCCCCCTGCCCCACCGCCGGCAAGGATTCTTCCGGCGGCATGTCGTAGCGGATGCGTTCGTGCATTTCCAGGCGCTTGAGGCCGGCGGAAGCGAGAATAATGGCGTCAAAGTCTCCGCCGTCCAGCTTGCCCAGCCGGGTTTGCACGTTACCGCGCAGACTGGACACCTTCAGGTCGGGCCGGTGAGCCAGCACCTGCGACTGACGCCGCAAGCTCGAAGTGCCCAGCCGCGCGCCTTCGGGCAACGCCATCAGGGCGTCATGATGATTGGACACGAAGGCGTCACGAGGGTCTTCCCGCTCACAAATCACCGGCAGGGCCATGCCCTCGGGCAGCTCCATGGGGACGTCTTTCATCGAATGCACGGCGATGTCCGCCCGTCCGTCCATCATCGCTTCTTCCAGCTCCTTGACGAACAAACCCTTGCCGCCGATTTTAGCCAGCGGCGTGTCGAGGATCTTGTCGCCCTGGGTCTTGATGCGCACCAGCTCCACGCTCAATCCGTCATGCAAGGCTTCCAGCCGTTTCTGTACGTACTCGGCCTGCCAGATGGCCAGGGGACTGGAACGGGTGGCGATGCGCAGAATCTCGCGGGACATGAAGGCTCCTCGGCGGGGAATAGAGAGAGCGTATTGTAACGGAAAGACCCGGACTGCGCCGAACGCGGCGGCGCCAGTTAAGAGTTAACAGTGAACAGTTAATAGCGAAAACACCGAGTAGGCAGGTTTGGGGGTAGCAGCCCGCGCCGTGGCGGCTTCGCGGGCACCCACCGGGCAGCCGGCAAGGCACCCCCTCGCGAACTATTAACTGTTCACTGTTAACTCTTAACTGTCTTTTCAGCCGCGTTTAACGAGGGCGCGGCGCAAACCGGGCATATGGCGGCGACTGACGTTGAGCGGCTCATCGACGCTGCGCAGACGCACCTCGAAACGACCCTGACGGGAACATTCCAGGCTTTCGATAAAATGCAGTGACGCCAGAGTGCTGCGGTGAATGCGCACGAACAAGTCGGCGAATTCATCTTCCAGGGCCTTGAGCGGCTCGTCGATCAGGACGTAACCACCAGAGTGATGCACCGCCACGTACTTCTGATCGGCCTGGAAATAGCGCACTTCCTCCACCGGCACCAGTTCCAGACCGCGGTGGGTACGGGCGCTGAGGTGGCGCCGCCGGCCGGTCTGGTTGGCCGCCATCTTGTGGCTCAACTCGGCGATCTGCATACGGTTGAGCACACGCGCCTTATCCAGCGCCCGTTTCAGATCCTGAGCGCCCACCGGCTTGAGCAGGTAGTCCACCGCGTGTACGCGGAACGCCTGCAGCGCGTGTTCTTCGTAGGCGGTGCAGAAAATCACCGCCGGCGGGTTCTCCATCTTGTCCAGATGGGTGGCGGCTTCCAAACCATCCATATCGGGCATGCGGATGTCCATCAGCACCACGTCCGGGCGCAGGCGGCCGGCGCTTTCCACCGCTTCACGACCACTGGCGGCTTCCGCGCTGACCTCCATATTGGCCATCTCCACCAGCCGTTTAAGCCGCGTTCTCGCCAGGGCCTCGTCGTCGCAAACCAGGACCTTCATTTTCGCGATGTCGTCCATGGACTTCCCCTTCTTTCTTATTCACCCGTCTTCATTCCAACGGGTAGCTGATTTCAGTCTCATATTGTTGTTGTTGCGAGCGGGCCAGCACCTCCACGCTGGGCCCGTGCAAGGCTTCCAACCGATGGCGGATATTGTCCAACGCCATTCGATTGCCCTGGTGATCGCTGGCGCCGCTCTGCTTGGGATTGCGCACGCGCAACACCACCCGGCTCTCCTCCACCGCGGCGCTGATGCGCACCACGCCGCCGCCGGTAAGGGGCTGGATGCCATGATAGATGGCATTTTCCAGCAAGGGTTGCAACGTCAAAAGCGGCAGAGCGACGGATTCGGGATCCAGTTCAATGCACCATTCCACGCCCAGACGGTCCCCCAACCGCAACTGCTCAATACGAATATAGCGCTCGCACAGTGACAGTTCCTCGGCCAGAGAAACCTCGTGACCACTGTCCTTCAAACTGGCCCGGAACAAACTGGACAGGTCTTCCACCGCCTGCTCGGCGGCGTCCGGATCAATGCGGATCAGAGTGGCTATGATGTTCATGGAGTTGAACAGAAAGTGCGGCCGGATACGCGACTGCAACGCCTGGATGCGCGACTTCAACTCCGCCCGGTCCTTAAGCCTGAGTTGTTCCTGAACGTAGAAATAACGCATCACCAGACCGGAAATAATCGCGGCGATCACCACGTTGGCGAGAATATCCCAATGCCAAAGGGGCGGCCCCGCCACGCCCGACACCCAGGACATCAGCCCCCGCGCCAGCAGGCTGAACATCAGTGTATCCAAGGCCACCAGCGCCACCACCGCCAGTGCCGCCCAAGCCTGGGGCAGGCGATTGAGCCGGCCACGCAACTGACACACCAGCGCCGCCGAGGTCAGGCCTATCCACTGGATAAACAGGGAGGTGAGCGCCAGCCGCTCGAAGCCGAACGGCTCGAAATAGCCGGCCACCAGGCTGATCACGATGGCCATCAATTCCGACGCCACCACCACCACCAGCACCGCGCGGGTGGTGCACAGGTCAGGCAGAAAAACGTTCGCTTGCGATTCCTTCATGGTTTCTTCTTATCGTCGGGCTTGCCGGCTACGATACCATCGTCCGGCGGTGCTATACTGCGCGCCCTGTCTATTCCCGTATTCCCGCAAGCCGGACGTGAGCAGCAAGATGAGCGACAACCAGCAAAACCAACTCTGGGGCGGACGCTTCAGCGAGTCCACCGACGCCTTCGTACAAGCCTTCACCGCCAGTGTCGGTTTCGACCGCCGCATGTACCGCCAGGACATCCAGGGCTCCCAGGCCCACGCCACCATGCTCGCGGAAGCCGGCGTGCTCACCGGCGAGGAACGCGACGCCATCGTCCAGGGGCTGGATGAGATCCGCGCCGAGATCGAGGCTGGTGAATTCCAGTGGTCGGTGGCGCTGGAAGACGTGCACATGAACATCGAAGCACGCCTCACCGACAAGATCGGCATCACCGGCAAGAAGCTGCACACCGGCCGCTCCCGTAACGACCAGGTGGCCACCGATATACGCCTGTGGCTGCGTGATGAAATCGATCTGATCGACGGCGAAATGGCGCGCCTGATGACCGGCCTGTTGGATCAGGCGGAACGGGAAGCGGCCACCATCATGCCCGGCTTCACCCATCTGCAAACCGCCCAGCCGGTGACCTTCGGCCACCATCTTCTGGCCTGGTTCGAGATGCTCAAGCGCGACCGCGAACGGCTCGCCGACTGCCGCAAGCGGGTCAACCGCATGCCGTTGGGCGCCGCCGCCCTGGCCGGCACCACCTACCCGATCATCCGCGAGCGTACCCGCGAGCTGCTGGGCTTCGACGAGGTCTGCGAAAACTCGCTGGACGCAGTCAGCGACCGCGATTTCGCGATTGAATTCTGCGCCCTCGCCGCGCTCTGCGTGACCCATCTGTCCCGCGTCAGCGAAGAACTGGTGCTGTGGACCAGCGCCCAGTTCAACTTCATCGACTTGCCCGACCGTTTCTGCACCGGCAGCTCGATCATGCCGCAAAAGAAAAACCCGGACGTGCCGGAGCTGGTGCGCGGCAAGACCGGCCGCCTCAACGGCCACCTGATCGCCCTGCTGACCCTGATGAAAAGCCAGCCGCTGGCCTACAACAAGGACAACCAGGAAGACAAAGAGCCGCTGTTCGACGCGGTGGACACCCTGGCCGGCTGCCTGCGCGCCTTCGCCGACATGATCCCGGCCATCGAGCCGAACCGGGAAGTGATGCGCGAAGCGGCCCGCCGTGGCTTCGCCACCGCCACCGATCTGGCCGACTACCTGGTACGCAAAGGCGTGGCCTTCCGCGACGCCCACGAAATCGTCGGCAAGGCGGTGGCCCTGGGCGTGGAAAAGAAGAAAGACCTCAGCGACATGAGCCTCGCCGAGCTGCGCCAGTTCAGCGACCAGATCGACGATGACGTGTTCGAGGTGCTCACCCTGGAAGGCTCGGTGAGCGCCCGTGATCATGTCGGCGGCACCGCCCCCGACCAGGTACGCGCCGCCGTGAAGCGCGGACGCGAGGCGCTGAACAAGACCGGTGACTGATCCCCATCCCCGGGGCGCCGGCAGGCGCACCGGGGCTTTAGCCACCTCCCACCCCGCCTTGCTTGATCGCCTTCCACCCTCACACGACTGGCCCCGACCCGTCCGAGCTGCGTAAACTGTCGAATATCCCTTGAGCCACGAAAGCCCCTTGCCATGGTGCCCATGGTTCGCGCCGGCGCCCTATCCGGTTACAAGCAACTGCTCCGACACTACGGCAGCGATGCCGACGCCCTATTGGCAGAGCTGTCGCTGCCTGTGGATTATCTCGACCAGCCCGACCGCCTGATCCCCCTCAATATCAAGGTGGATCTGCTGGAACTGGCGGCGCGACGTTCCAGCTGTGCCCACTTTGGGCTGGAACTGGGCCAGCAGCAGAACATTTCCATGCTCGGCATGATCGGCCTGCTGATCCAGCAAAGCGCCACCGTACGCGAAGCGCTCTACACCATCAGCGACTCTATCGGCCAGCATGTGCAAAGTCTGGATGTGACCCTGGAGGAAAAGAGCGATCTGGCCTTCTTCCGCTTCGTGTACCGCTACGAGAAAAGCGGCGCTCCGTCGCGGCAGCACAACGACAACACCCTGATGGGCGGGTTCAACATCATCGGCTTCCTGCTCAACGAACCGTTGAAACTGCGCTCGGTGTACCTGCGCGGTAAAGAACCGAAAGACCTGACCCCCTACAACGCCCTGCTCCACGCGCCTCTGGTATTCAACCACAGCGACAACATGCTGGTATTCGACAAGGCCTACCTGGACCACCCTGTGGCCGGCGCCGACCCGGCCCTGCGCGGCATGATCAATGCCATGCTCAAAAAGAAGCAGCTGGACAGTTTTCAGGAACGACTGCTGTGGATCCTCACCAACCTGCTACCCCAGGGCCGTGTAACCCTGAACATGGTGGCAGAAGCGGTGATCATGGCGCCGCGCACCCTGCAGCTGCAGCTCAAGCGCCAGGGCACCACCTTTCAGCAACTACTGGATCGTGCCCGGGTGGAAGAAGCCTGCCGCATCATGCTCAACAGTGACCTGCCGCTTACTGAAGTGGCTGATCTGGTGGGTTACAGCCAGCTCAGCGCCTTCACTCGGAGCTTCAAGCGCATCATGGGCAGCTCCCCGGCCAGCTGGCGTAAGGGCCAGCGTCAGGCCTCCCACGATGACCCCGGCGCCCTTGCGTCATTTGTCAAATAATCCACGTCATCCGTCAAACAGCCCCTAAACGCTTTATCTATTCTTGCTGCCGTGAATAAAAACGACATCGAGGTAGATATGGCAGACGGATTCGAATTTGACCAGGTTGTCATCGGTTCCGGTTTTGGCGGCGCTTGCAGCGCGCTACGACTGAGCGAAAAGGGCCACCGGGTGCTGGTGCTGGAAAAGGGCAAGCGCTGGAAGGACGAAGAGTTCTCAGACAACTCCTGGAACATGAAGAAGTTCCTGTGGGCCCCCGCCCTGGGCATGACCGGCACCATTCAGATTTCCCTCACCAGCAAGATCACCGCCCTGCACGGTGTCGGTGTGGGCGGCGGGTCGCTGGTCTATGCCAACGTACACCTGATCCCCAAAGAGGAAGTGTTCGAATCCGAATCCTGGACTCGCGTGCATCCAGACTGGCGCGCCCGTCTACTACCCTACTACGGCCTTGCCCAACGCATGATCGGTGTCACTAGGAACGAATACGAAAACGCCGCGGATGACGCCCTGCGTGAAACCGCCCGTCGCATGGGTCGCGAAGACACCTACCAGACCGTCAACACCGGCGTGCTGTTCGCGGAAGATCCCAAGGACATGAGCGGCAAGGGCCGCGGCGACCCCTACTTCGAGGGCGATGGCCCGCAGCGTAACAACTGCCGGCATTGTGGTGGCTGCACCATGGGCTGCCGGCACAACGCCAAGAACACCCTGATGAAAAACTACCTGTGGTTCGCCGAGCGCAACGGCGTGGAAATCCGTGCCGAAAGCCGGGTGACCCGCATTGAGCCGCTAGCCGATGCCGGCGGCGACCGCAACGGCCGCGCCGGTTACGAGCTGACCATCGAAAGCTCCACCTCCCTGTTCGCCAAGAAGCGCTATAAGCTGCGCACCCGTGGCGTGGTGGTTTCCGCCGGCGTATTCGGCACCATTCCGCTGCTGCTCAAGGCCCGCGACGACGACGGCACCCTGCCCAACCTGTCACAACAGCTGGGTCGGGAAGTGCGTACCAACTCGGAAACCCTGCTCGTCAACACATGCAACTTCAAGGACGGAAACGGCAACAACCGGGAGATCTGTGAAGGCCCGGCCATCACCAGCATGTTCGATCCCGATGACGAAACCCGCATCGAGATCAACCGTTTCCCGCGTTACGGCGATGCCACCTTTGCCCTGCAGAGCGGCGCCCCGCTGACCGATGCCCACAGCAATATTCCGCGCCCGATCAGCATGCTGATCAACATGATCCGTCAGCCGATCAAGACCCTTCGCATGCTTAACCCGGTAGGCAAGTCCCGCAACACCATTATCTTCCTGGTGATGCAGACCAAGGACTCCTTCGTGCATGTACGCAGCAAGAAGCCCTGGTGGAAACTGTTTCGCTTTGCCTGGAGCGTGTTCCAGGAAGCCAACGACCGCAAGCTGACCAACTACTTCCCGGTGGCCCACGAAGCGGCCCGCCATTACGTGGAAGCGGCCGGCGGCGGCGATGCTGGCAACATGGTCACCGAAGTGCTCAGTGGCGCCCCCAGTACCGCTCATCTGATGGGTGGCGTGGCCATCGGCACCAGCCCCGAGAACGGCGTGGTGGATGAAACCGGCAAGATATTTGGCTATGAAAACCTGCGCGTGATCGACGGCTCCCTGATCCCCGGCAACCTGGGCGTGAATCCGTCGCTAACCATCCTCGCCCTGAGCGAATACGCCTGGGCCAAGGAGCCGGTGTTCAACAAGGAACGGGCCAGCAAGATCAAACCGATCCACTTCTCTGCCCCGCTGAGAAAATCCGTTTCCCATCTGGATGGCACCGGCGACCTGCTCCATGCCGTCAAGATTCAGGACCCCGCGGCTGCGTCCTCCCGCGCAGAGCCGTAAGAAGAAGGAACAGAAGCATGAATACTGCAACCCAAGCATCCCGTGAAGTGATTGTTGCCCGTCTGGAAGCCACCCTGGACGCCCAAAAAAGCGCTTGGCTGGCGGACCCCATGCCGAGCCGCGAGCAACGCATCAAAGATCTGCAGGCTCTGGCCAAACTGATTGGCGATCATCAGGACGCTATCGTCCAGGCGATCAGCGATGACTTTGGTAACCGTTCTCCGACGGAAACCCTGTTCTACGAAATCCTGGTGGTACTGGACGGCATCAAGGACACCATCAAGCATCTGAAAAAGTGGATGAAGCCGCAGAAGCGCAAGGTGCAGCACAGCATGTACCCAGGCGCCAAGAACCGGCTGATTCCCCAGCCCCTGGGGGTAATCGGTGTCATCGTCCCGTGGAATTTCCCGGCCAACCTGACGTTCGCCCCGCTGACCAGCATCTTTGCCGCCGGCAACAGCGCCATGGTGAAGCTGTCTGACCGCTCCACCCACTTCGCCCGCCTGCTCAAGCGCGTGATTCCGGACTACTTCCCAGAAGCCAAGCTGGCCGTGTTTGAAGACCCCCAGCAGATCGGCCCCGACTTCTCGGCCCTGCCGTTTGATCATCTGCTGTTCACCGGTTCGGGGCAAACCGGGCGCGCCGTCATGCGCAATGCCGCCGACAACCTGACCCCCGTGACGCTGGAACTGGGCGGCAAATCCCCCGCCGTGGTCGGCGACGACTTCTCCATCCAGACCGCCGCCGAGCGCCTCATGTACTGGAAGCTGGCCAATGCCGGCCAGATCTGCACCACCGTGGATTACCTGTTCCTGCCGGAAAACAAGGTCGACGAGTTTGTGGAAATCGCCGGCAATCTGGTGAAGCAACGTTTCCCGGATCTGCAGAGCAGCGACTACACCTCGATCATCGACGAGACCTCCTACCAACGCCTGTGGGCCACGGTGGAAGATGCTCGCGAAAAAGGGGCTACCGTCATCAACCTGGCTCCCGGCGGTGAAGGCGACGGCAAACTGCGCAAGTTGCCGCCGCACATCCTGCTCAACGTGACCGAAGACATGAACATCATGCAGCGTGAAACCTTCGGGCCATTGCTGCCAATCATGACCTATCGCAACAAGGAAGACGTGGCCCGCTACATCAATAGCCACGACCGTCCGCTGGCCATGTACCCCTACACCAAAAATGCCGAGCTGCGTGACTACCTGATCAACCACGTCATGTCCGGCGGGGTGTCGGTGAACAACTGCCTGCTGCACGTGGGTCAGCACGACATGCCGTTCGGCGGTGTCGGTGCCAGCGGCATGGGGCATTACCACGGCTACGAAGGTTTCATCACCTTCTCCAAGCTGCGTCCGATCTACTACCAGGGCCCCATTGATGCGCTGAAGATGTTCATGCCGCCGTACAACGGCATGACACGACGCATCCTGAATCTGTTGATCCGCATGGCCAAATAAACACGGACCTCCCCCCGCGGATTGTGGGTGACCACTCACGCCGACCAGGCGGGGGCAATGTTGTCCAATCATTTCGGGAGAGAAACCGGATGGGTTCCGACTTTATTGAAAAAGCGGCCTCGTTTCCGCTGATCCGTCATCGCGATGATATTGCTGTCATTGAGCAGACCCCCTGGGAGAGCTTCGATCTGCCCGGCAGCACACTCGCGGTCATCGAACGTACCGCGCAAAGCCGCCCCAACCAGACGGCAATGCGCTTCCTGATGCAGGGGGCGCCGGAAGAAAACGGCATCACCTACAGCTATGGTCTGTTTCTGGAAAAAATCCTGCAGACCGCCAATGCTTTCCACTCACTGGGCATTGGCAGTCAGGACGTGGTGTCATTCATGTTGCCGAGCCTGCCGCAAACCCATTTCACCCTGTGGGGTGGGGAAGCGGCAGGGATCGTCAATCCGATCAACCCGTTGCTGGAACCAGAACACATCGCCGGCATCCTCAATGGCGCCAAAAGCAAAGTGCTGGTCGCACTGGCCCCCTTCCCCGAATCGGATATCTGGGCCAAAGTAGAAGAAGTGAAAGCCCAGGCGCCGACTCTGGAAACCGTGCTCTTTGTGGACCCTTGTCAGTACCTGGATCCGGACACAGCCGCCGCTATTCGCAGTCAGCTGCCACTGCCCGAACACGAATGGTGCCATGACTTCGACAAGGTCGTGAACCAGCAACCCGGCCACGGCCTGACCTCAGGGCGCCGCATCCAGCCCGAAGACATTGCCTCCCTGTTTCATACCGGCGGCACCACCGGCACCCCCAAACTGGCCCCGCACACCCACGCCAACGAAGTGGCCAACGCCTGCATGATGCAGCTCACCCTGCCCATGCAGGCTGAGGAAGTCGTACTGTGTGGCCTGCCGCTGTTCCATGTTAACGCCGTAATTGTCACCGGTTTGCTACCGTTGCTGACCGGTGCCCAGATCGTGCTGGCCACCCCCGGTGGTTTCCGCACCCAAACCCTGATGGAAAACTTCTGGGCGGTGGTGGAAAAGCACAAGGTGAACTTCTTCAGTGCGGTCCCGGCGGTGTACGCCGGTCTGCTGCAACTGCCGGTGGGCAACCGCGACATCAGCTCCCTGCGTCGGGTGTTGTGTGGCGGCGCGCCCCTGCCCCGTGCTGTCCATACCCGTTTCGAGGCACTGGCTGGCCTGCCCATGGTAGAAGGCTTCGGCATGACCGAAGGCACCTGTGGGAGCATTACCAACCCCATCGCCGGCGAGCGCAAGACGGGCTCCATCGGCCTGCCGCTGCCCTATACCCAGGCTCGCGCCGTCATTCTCGACGACGCAGGCCAATGGGTTCGCGACTGTGAACTGAACGAAACCGGCACCCTGCTGATTCGCGGCCCCAATGTGTTCAAGGGCTATACCGATGAAAGCAAGAATGCCGACATCTGGATCGATGGTGACTGGTTCAACACCGGCGACCTGGCGCGCATTGATGAAAACGGCTACTTCTGGCTGACCGGCCGCAGCAAGGATCTTATCATCCGCGGTGGCCACAACATTGATCCCCAGATGATCGAAGACGTGCTGCACCAGCACCCGGCCGTGGAAATGGCCGCGGCGGTCGGCAAGCCCTGCGACCGTGTCGGTGAACTGCCAGTGGCCTATGTCAGCCTCAACCCGAGCCATGGCGTGGATGTGGCGACCCTGATGACCTTCTGTCAGGAACACATCTCCGAACGCGCGGCCGTCCCCAAGGACATCTGGATTCTCGACGAGATTCCGCTCACCGCAGTGGGCAAGGTGTTCAAACCGACCCTGCGCCAGGACGCCATTCGCCGGGTGTTCAACGGCGTTCTGCTGGCCCGCTTCCCGGAACGGGCTTTCGTTATCACCGTCAACCAGTGCAAGGAACACGGCATGCGTGCCGATATTTATCTGGAGAACGGTAACGACGCGGACATCGACGCCCTCAGCCAGGCACTCAATGCGTACCCGGTGCACTCCGAATTTCACGCCGGCAGCCCGGCCTGACGTTCACATCACTCCCCTATTAATAATACGCCCGGCCTCAGGCCGGGCACTCTGGAGAGCAATATGACAAAAACAACCTTTGTTTCGCTATGCCTAGCCACGGGCCTGTCGCTGAGCGGCAATGCCAGCGCAGCAACCGCCCCCAAACCCGCCAGCGACGCCACCCGCGATGCCAACCAGGCGGTCTACAACACACTGGACTTTTCTGACACGGCGGATTTTGAGGACGCCCGGCGTGGACTCATCAAGGCCACCCCGGACGTGGTCATCACCGACGCCAATGGCAACACCGTCTGGGACATGGAGGTCTACCAGGACTTCCTGAAAGACAAGGCCCCTGACAGCGCCAACCCCAGCCTGTGGCGACAGGCCCTGCTCAACAACATGCCCGGTCTCTATGAGGTGGTCGACGGTATCTATCAGGTGCGCAGTTATGACCTGACCACCATGAGCGTGATCCGCGGTGACAAGGGCTGGATCGTGATCGACCCCATGACCATGACCGAGAGCGCCAGCGCCGCCATGGATCTGGTGAACAGCGAGCTGAGCGAGCGCCCGGTGACCGCCGTGATCTATACCCACTCCCATCCGGATCATTTCGGGGGCGTCAAAGGCATTGTCAGCCAGGACGACGTGGACAGTGGCAAGGTCAAGATCATCGCCCCGGACCACTTCATGGAACATGTGGCCAGCGAAATGGCCCTGCTTGGCACCGCCATGAGCCGCCGGGCCCAGTACATGCACGCCATGATCCTGCCCCGTGACGAGCGCCAGCAAATCGACAACGGCCTGGGCAAGGGCGTCGCCAATGGCACCTTCACCCTGCTGGAGCCTACGGACTATGTCACTCATACCGGTCAAACCATGACGCTGGACGGGGTGGAAATCGAGTTCCAGATGACGCCAGAGGCCGAAGCCGACGCGGAGATGATTTTCTACTTCCCGCAATTCAAGGCCTTGATGGGCGCCGAAAACCTGAATGCCGCCCTGCACAACTTCCTGACACCTCGCGGCGCCAAGATTCGTGACCCGCTCAACTGGGCCAAGGCACTGGACCAGACCCTGCAGTTGTTTGGCGACCGTTCCGACGTCATCTTTACCTCCCACTACTGGCCACGCTGGGGACAGGAAAACGTCCAGGAATACATCGCCAAGCAGCGCGACATGATCAAGTACCTGCACGACCAGACCGTTCGCCTGGCCAACCTGGGTTACAAGCGTGACGAAATTGCCGAGTACCTGGCCCTGCCTGACGCGTTGGCTAAAGAGTGGTTCAACCGCCCCTACTACGGCAACGTGAAACACAACATCAAGGGGATCTACCAGCGCTACGTGGGTTTCTGGAGCGGCAACCCCGCCACCCTGAATCCGCTGCCACCCCATGAAGCCGGCCAGCACTACGTGGACGCCGTGGGCGGTGCCAAAAAAGTGATGAAGAAGGCCCACAAGGCCGCGGACAATGGCAATTACCGCTGGGCCGCCACCCTGATGAACCATCTGGTGCAGGCACAGCCGGACAACCAGGACGCCCGCCACCTGCAGGCCGACATTTTCGAACAGTTGGGCTACCAGACCGAGAACGGCCCGTGGCGCAATATTTACCTGACCGGCGCCATGGAACTGCGTGACGGGGTCAACCTGGGCCAAGTTCCCAACACCGCCTCTGCAGACATGTTGCAGGCCCTCAGCATTGATCAGATTTTTGATTTCCTGGCCGTACGGGTTAATGGCCCCAAGGCCGAAGAGGTCGCGCTGTCCATCAACTGGCACTTCACCGATGCGGATGTGGGGTACGGTATGTGGCTGAAATACGGTGTGCTCAACCATCGCCAGGGCAACCCTTTGGAAAACGCCGATCTGGATCTGACCCTGAGCCGCGCCACACTCAACAAGGTACTGATGCAGCAAAGCACTCTGCCCGCTGAAATTCAGGCGGGTAACATCACCTTCGAAGGCAACCCCAAGGTGCTGGCCCAGCTATTCGGCTTGCTGGACACCTTCACCCCGGATTTCAACATTGTGACACCGACGAAAGGCGTGTCGGTGCAGTAACCCGGTTTCCCAAATGGAGTGACGAATCGCGCTGATTCTGCGACTCCTCTTCCTGCGGCGGCATCCCCCTCCCTCCGCCGCCGCAATTTTTCCACACGCTTCTCTTCTCATGCTCAGACCCGGCCCTGTCGCCACCCTTATCTCGGCGCTATAATTACTGCATCAATCAGGAGTATGTTATGCGTCTTGTCAGTATCATGCTGTTCGCCCTGCTGGCCGGTTGCGGCCAGAAAGGTCCGCTTTACAAAGCCGACGACCGCCCGGAGTCGGCCCAACCGATTGGCGGCGATCGCTTGGATGGCGCCGCCGATAATGACAATTCATCCGAAAACGACGAAGACGCGAAATGACCATGGATCCTTTCTCCTACCGCGACGGCGCATTGTTCGCCGAAGAGCTGCCCGTGTCGCAATTGGCGGAGCGTTTCGGCACGCCGCTGTATTTGTACTCCCGGGATGCCCTGGAGACCCATTACCACGCTTTCGATGACGCTTTCGGTGATCATCCGCACCGGGTCTGTTACGCGGTCAAAGCGAACAGCAATCTGGCGGTGCTGCAAGTGCTGGCCCAGGCCGGCGCCGGTTTCGATATCGTCTCCGGCGGCGAATTGGAAAGGGTGCTGCGCGCCGGCGGCGACCCGGACAACATCGTTTTCTCCGGGGTCGGCAAAACCGCCGGGGAAATGGCCGACGCGCTGAAGGTGGGCATCCATTGTTTCAATGTGGAGTCCGCCGCCGAACTGGAACTGCTCAACCTGGTCGCCGGCGAGCTGGACCGGGTGGCGCCGATCGCGATCCGGGTTAATCCGGACGTGGACGCTCAGACGCACCCGTATATTTCCACCGGGCTGAAAGAAAATAAATTCGGCGTCGATATCCAGAAAGCACCGACGTTGTATCAGCGGGCCGCGGAGCTGCCGCACATTAAAGTGCTCGGCATCGACTGCCATATCGGCAGCCAACTGACCCGGCTGGCGCCGTTCGAAGACGCCTTGGAACGGGTACTGAAACTGCTCGACGACCTGCAGACACTGGGCATCGGGATTCACCATCTGGATCTCGGCGGCGGCCTGGGCGTGACCTACCAGGACGAGGCGCCACCGGCCCGCTCCGAGTACGTGGAAGCGCTGCTGAAACACATTCCCGGCGACCTGCCGGTGCATATCGAGCCGGGCCGCTCAATCGCCGCCAACGCCGGGCTGTTCATCACCCAGGTGCTGTTCCTCAAACCCACCGAGCATCGCAATTTCGCGGTGGTGGACGGCGCCATGAACGATCTGATTCGTCCCAGCCTGTACTCCGCCTGGCAGGAGATCGTACCGGTGACCCCCCACGAGGCGGATTGCCGGGACTGGGATATTGTCGGCCCGGTGTGCGAAACCGGCGACTTCCTGGGCAAGGACCGGGCTCTGGCACTGGAATCCGGCGATTATCTGGCGGTGCGCTCCGCCGGTGCCTACGGGTTCGTGATGGCGAGCAACTACAACAGCCGCAACCGGCCGGCGGAAGTGATGGTGGACGGCGACCAGGCGTTCCTGGTGCGCGCCCGCGAAACCGTGGACGAACAATTGCGCCTGGAAACGCTGCTGCCCTAGCGAGCAGCGCTGTCCAGCAGCACGCCAGCGTCACTGTCGATGCGATAACCGCCGCCGCCCTGGCTGAGCTTGCCGTGCAGAAACGGCAGCGCCTCGGTCATCTGGCCCGCCAGGGTCCAGGGCGGATTGAGCACCACCAGCCCGGACCCGGTCATCCCCCGGGCGCCGCCGTCATTGAGCACATTCAATTCCAGCCGCAGGTGGTTGTCCGCCAGGGCCATCAGGCCGCGCGCCAAATGGTCCGCCCGGCGCCGCTGCAGCATCGGATACCAGATCACGAAGCAGCCGGTGTTGAACCGTTTGATCGCCTCGCGCACGCCGGCCACGGTGGCGCGGTCGTCGCCGTTCAGTTCGTAGGAGGGATCCACCAGCACCAGGCCACGCTTGTGCGCCGGTGGCAATAGCGCCTTCACCCCTGCCCAGGCATCCTGCTTGTGCACCCGCACCCGGCGGTCACCGCGAAAGTGCGCTTCCAGCAAAGCGGCGTCGGTGCTGTGCAGCTCGGTGACCTGAAGCCGGTCCTGGTCGCGCAGCAGCGCGGCGCTGATCGCCGGCGAGCCCGGGTAGTGACTGAGCCCACCCGGCCGGCTGAAACGCCCGATCAGATTCAGGTAGCGGTTGATCACCGGTAACCCGGTGCTGGCGCCGTACAACCGCGCGATGCCCTCCTGGTATTCCCCGGTCTTCTGCATATGCTCGGACGCCACCTCATAGACCCCGGCGCCGCCGTGGGTGTCGTGCACCACGAACGGTTTGTCCTTGAGCAGCAGGTGGTCGAGCACCGACACCTGCACCAGATGCTTGAGCACATCGGCGAAATTACCGGCGTGGTAGGAATGGCGATAGGAAAGCATGGGGCATCCGAAAGATTGGGAGCGGGCATTGTAGACTAGCTGCAAGCTGCAAGCTGCAAGCTGCAAGCTGCAAGCGAGCCTTGTGGGAGCGAGCCCAGCCCGCGAAAGGCAAGCTTTGCTTGCCGGCAGGATACCAGAGACTTATCTAACGGCAGCACAAACAACGCCTCTGGAATCCTGCCGGCCGGCGTTGCCGGCCTTTCGCGGGCTGGGCCCGCTCCCACAGGGGCGCTCCTACAGGCCGGGCTTCGTGAGCAAGGTTGTTGCCGCCGCTGTTCCTTGCCGGCCTGCGGCCTTACAATGGCGCTTTCCCGTAACCCGACTCCGGACGCCGCCATGCGACTGCGCTTTACCAAAATGCACGGCCTGGGCAACGACTTCCTGGTGCTCAACGGCTTTGAGCAGCCGCTGCCCGAGGATGGCCCCCCGTTGCCGGTGGCGGAGCTGCGACGGCTCGGCGACCGGCATTTCGGCGTCGGCTTCGACCAAATGCTGGTGGTACAGCCGCCCCGCCACGAGGGCGTGGATTTCCGCTACCGGATATTCAATTCCGATGGCTCGGAAGTCAGCCAGTGCGGCAACGGCGCGCGCTGCTTCGCCCGTTTCGTGCGTGACGAAGGGCTCACCGACAAGCACCGCATCCAGGTGGAAACCGGCGCTGGCGAGATGACCCTGAATGTCACCGACGACGGCCTGGTGACCGTGGACATGGGCGCGCCCCTGTGGGCGCCGGAGGCGATTCCCTTCCGCGCCAAACAGGAGGCGGACACCTACATCCTGGTTTCGGGCAACAACGCCTACGAGATTTCAGCGGTGGGCCTGGGCAACCCGCATCTGGTGATGCTCACCGAAAACGTGGACAACGCTCCGGTGACCACCCTGGGCCCGGAATTGGAGTATCACGAGCAGTTTCCGGAACGGGTCAATGTGGGTTTCATGCAGATCGTCAGCCGCCGCGAGATCCGCCTGCGGGTGTTCGAGCGCGGCGCCGGCGAAACCCTGGCCTGCGGCTCCGGCGCCTGCGCCGCCGTGGTCTGCGGCCAGCGCCGCGGCCTGCTCGACGACACCGTCACCGTGCATCTGGCCGGCGGCGACCTGCAGGTTCACTACGACGGCAGCGGCGGTATCCGGATGACAGGCCCCGCCAGCCGTGTCTATGATGGCGAAATCGACGTAGCGGGCCCGCCCCTGGACCAGGACCAGGGCCCCACCACGGAGCCTTCGGCATGACCGACGACACCAAAATGAGCGCCGACAAGGTGGCCGCCTTTTTGCGCCAGAACCCGGAATTCTTCCAGCAGCGTTCCGACCTGCTGGAACTGATGCGCCTGCCCGACCCACGCGGCCCGGCGGTCTCGCTGCTGGAGCGCCAGGCGGCGATTCTGCGCGAACGCAACCAAGAGCTGCGCGAACGTCTTAACGGCCTGATCGACGTGGCCCGGGAAAACGACCAGTTGTTCGAGCACACCCGCCGCCTGACCCTGGCGCTACTGGAAGCGCGCAGCACCGACAAACTGCTGCGCCAGTTGCTGCGCAGCCTGGAAGACGAGTTCCGCTGCGATAACGTGGCCCTGTTGCTGCACGACCGGGAAGCCAAGTTGCTCGGCGAGGTGCGCAAACAGGTCCGTTTCGTGGATGCCGAGGAACTGCCCCAGCCACTGGCGCCGCTGCTGCGCACCGGCAAGGCGGTGTGCGGCGTGCTGCGCGGCGAGGAGTTGCAGGCATTGTTCCAGGACCAGGCTGACCAGGTGCGCTCCGCCGCCGTGGTGCCCCTGGAACACAACGGCCGGCTCGGTATTCTCGCCATCGGCAGCCGTGACGCCATGCATTTCCGCAGCTCCATGGGCACCCTGTTCATCACCCACATCGGGCAGGTGCTGAGCCGTCGGCTGGTGGACGTCAGCCGGCCGGCCTCGCCGCGCCAGGCGCAACGTGCCTGACAACAGCGCCCCCGAACGCAAGGCCGCCCCGGGCAATGACCCGCTGACCGACTTCGTGCGCCATCTGGCCAGCGAACGGCGGTTATCCACGCATACCGTGACGCATTACCGCCGCGACCTGGACCGGGCCGCCGCGCATCTGCCGCCCTGGGCCCAGGTCACCGTGCATGACGTACGCGCCCTGGTCGCTCGCCTGCATCGCCAAGGCCTGGGCGGGCGCAGCCTGCAACGCATGCTGTCCACCCTGCGCACCTTCTACGCCTGGATGAATCTCCAGGGCCTGTCGCGGGATAACCCGGCCCTGGACGTGCGCGCACCGAAAAGCGGACGGCGGCTGCCCAAGGCGCTGGACGCGGACCAGGCTCGCCACCTGCTCGATGCGAAAGGTGGCGAAGGCCCACTGGCGCTGCGCGACCAGGCGATGCTGGAATTGTTGTACGCCTGCGGTTTGCGGCTGGCGGAGCTGATCAGCCTGAATCTGGATAGTATTGATGCCCGCGAAGCGCAGCTCAGCGTCACCGGCAAGGGCAACAAAGCCCGCCTGCTGCCGGTGGGCGGGCCGGCGTTGAAAGCGGTGCGCGCCTGGCTCGAAGTCCGTCCCCTTTTTGTCGCCGACGACCAAGAAACGGCGCTTTTCCTCAGCCGGCGCGGGCGCCGCATCAGCCCTTCCAGTGTCCAGAAACGGTTGCGCCGTGCGGCGCTGAGCCGGGGTCTGGACGACCATCTCCACCCACACAAACTGCGCCATTCGTTCGCTACCCATGTGCTGGAATCGTCCGGGGACCTGCGGGCCGTGCAAGAATTGCTGGGCCACGCCAACCTGAGCACCACCCAGGTTTACACCCATCTGGATTTCCAGCATCTGGCGAGAATCTACGACGGCGCCCACCCTCGCGCCAAACGCCGCGAGGAAGACGACTGATCCGCAACCTTTTATTATTGACGCCATGACCGGACTCAAACTGATCACTTTCGACCTGGACAACACCCTGTGGCCGGTCGATGAGGTGATACGCCAGGCGGAAAAGACCTGCAGCGACTGGATCGCCGAACACCACCCCTCGGCCGCCGCCGCGCTTACCGCAAAGCGCGTTCGCGCGGTGCGCGACCAGTTAGTGCGCGAGCATCCGGATTATCTGAACAACCTCACCCGCCTGCGCCGCGACGCCATGGCACAGGCGTTTATCGACGCCGGCTTCGGTGACAAAGAAGCCCGCCACATCGCCGCCGACGCTTTTCTGGTGTTTCACGAAGCCCGCAACCGGGTAACGTTCTTCCCCGGCGCCCTGGAAGTGCTTGAGACCCTCGCCGACAGCTATACCCTGGGCGCGCTCAGCAACGGCAACGCCGACCTGAAACGCATCGGCATCCATGAGTTGTTCGGGTTTCACCATTCCGCGGAAAGCATCGGCCGGCGCAAACCGGACCCGGATATGTTCGAAGCCGCCCTGCACAGCGCCGGCGTCACCCCCGAACAGGCGCTGCATGTGGGGGATCACCCGGTGGAAGACGTGGACGCCGCCCGCCGGCACGGTTTCCACGCCGTGTGGGCCAACCTGATCGACCTGCGCTGGCCCGGCGACCTGGACAGACCCCGGCACCATATTCACCATCTGCGCGAACTGACCGACCTGCTGCCCCTGTTCGACGACTGACACCAAGACCACAGAGAGCCCCATGACCGACACCCGACGCCAACTGATCCGCCTGCTCGACGACATGCAGGACGAAATACAGAACCTGGGGCTTTGGGAAGGTCATCCACCAGAGCCGCAAGCGTTCGAAAGCAGCACCCCGTTCTTCGCCGATCGCATGACCTTCAGCCAATGGTTGCAGTGGGTGTTCATCGCCCGCTTCCGCGCCCTGCTCGCCGAGGCGCACCCGCTACCGGCGCAATGCGACGTAGCGCCGATGGCCGAAGAAGCCCTGAAAGAACTCCCCCAGGACACCGACAATCTGGTCGCCCTGCTGGCCGAGTTCGACGACCACTTCTAAGCCTGTGCGGGCGGGCCTTGCCAGCGAAAGGGAGCGAAGTAAGTTGTGCGAGCGGGCCCCGCCCGCGAAAGGCAAGCGAAGCTTGCCGGCGGGATGCCAGAGAGGTGTCTGACGGCAGCACCAAAAGCGCCTCTGGAATCCTGCGGGGCAACCTTTGCCGGGTGGCTAACGCCACCCTTTCGCTTGCAAGGCAAGCTCCCACAAAACTCTAGCTTCGTAGAAAGATGAGGCGTCAGCAATAACTCGGAGCGGTGGAATTTCCCACTGGAGCGGTTCTGTGTTCTGCCCTTCCGGGACCCTGGAGAACAGGACGTTCGACAGGGAGCGTACAGGGACGTATTCACAGCGTTCCCGGAAGGGCAGAACACAGAACCGCGTCCCCCGCTGGAGAAACGACGGTTCCCGCTGAAGTGTGATACCGCCTTCTAAGCCATGCGCTGACCGGGCGCGCCTTCGCGGATCAGGCTCTCGCTGAGCAAGGCCAGCCAGGCGTCTTCATCGTCGCCGGCGGACAGGGTCCACAGCCAGCGGCCCTGGGCGTCCAATCCTTCCAGCGCGGTGACCACGCGGCCGGGACCCGGCCGGCGCAGCCGCCAGACACTGGCCACGCGGCCCATATCCAAGGACACCAGCACGCCGTTGTGAGCAAGATGGCAATGGCCTTTCTGCCAGCGCGGCGGGGACCAGGGCGCACTCAGGCACAGTCGCACGCCCTGGTTCCCGGTGCAGACGGTGAAGGCATGACCACGCTGCCCGGCCAGCGCCAGCAACGCCGGCACCGTTTCCATGCGAATCGGGCAGGCAAACTTGTCACGCACCGCCTGGTAGAGCATCTGACGACGGTCTCCCAACCTCGCCATCAAGGCACGGAAACCGTCGTCGTCGAGCTGCGACCACTGGCGTTCCAGATCGGCCACCGTCGGCGGTCCGGCGAAACGGTAGTGACGCGGCGGCGGCGTGCCCAACTGTCGCTGATCCGGATGCAGCATGGCGCAGACCAGTTCCTCGAAGGCCAGACCGCCGGTTTCCGGCGCCACCGCCATTTGCTGAACCGGCGCGCCATAGCGGTCAAAGAACAACAAGCTACGCGCCGGCAGATCGGCGACCGGCGCCAGCACCGCCATTACCGAGTGCCACAACGGCAGGTCCAGTTGTTGGCTGAGCCGGCATTGCTCGCCCCGGGATTCCAGACAGGCTTCATCGTCCAGCAAAGTGGGGTAACGCATCGACTGGGACACCCGGGCCCCGTCGGCGAAAGTGGTAACCACCAAGGCGCCGAGTCGATACAAGCCTTTGAGAATCGCCAGCGGCTCATCTTGCAGTCGTAACACCCGATCACCCAGGGCGGCACGGCAGTGGTGAAAAGTCGGCGACGCATCGTTCGCGGACGCCAGCGTAGTGACTGTCACAGCGGACCTCCTGTGATAAGAAGGGTGTGGGCAGCGGGCGACGGCTGGCTTTCCACAGTCAGGGAGAACGGGGGTGCCTTATCCTACTTGGTCAGAATCAGCCGGTTATTGGCGGTGCGTCGCAGCAAATAACGCTCGCCGCCATGCTCGATCCAAAGCTTGCCGTCCTGGTTGAGCAACGCCACGCTGGTGGCCACGCTGTCGTCGCTGATAGCAATGCTACGGCCCTGTTTGTTGACCGCGGCGGACGGCGCTGCGACGACCGGCTTGTGAGGGGCAACGGTTCCATGGGACATGAGGCTTCTCCTTTAACCTGATAACGTTTGATCGAATAACGAATTGAGAATCATTATCATTAGGTGGTCTCACCCCGTCAACCCTCCCCGGGCCCACCCTCAAACAATTTTTAACAGGCATCTCTCTGAATGGCGCCGCTTTCGCGACCGGCGGCCCTGGAGCTTGCGGTTCTAAGCGCCTAGACTGATTCCATGAATACAGCTATTGCCTCAAAAGCGATCGAAACGCCGCAGGAAAAACTGGCGGCGATTCTCGACAGCCATCAGCCACGTAGCGTGCTCACGGTCAGCCTCAATCCGGTTCCGGTGGTGCAGCATTGGTGCCAGGATCACGACTGCGAACTGCTCAGCATTCAGGAACAGGACCCGTTCAAACAACTGGAAGCGGTGCGGCGTGTGGACATGGCCGTGGTGGCCGATCAACTGGAATACATGAACCGCCAGGACGGCGAAGCGCTGCTCGGCCTGTTGCGAAATCTGCACACCGACTCCATGGTGGCGGTGTACCAGCCCCGGCTGGCACCGGAAAAACTGCGCTGGCCGCATAACGGTTTCCTCGCCCTGGGCTGCCGCGAGGAAGGCCACTTCGCCCAGGACGGTCGCGAGCTGGATATCTACAGCTACGACCTGGATAACTATAATTTCCACCGTAGCTGGAACAACCCGCGTTTCTGGGCGAACCCGGAAAACTGGGGCAAGTACTGGTGGTAACCCGCTCTTGATGCTGCAACGCCTCAAAGAATCTCTTTACTTCTGGCGCCGCCATTTACTGGCGTTGTTCCTTATCAGTGCCCCCTTCGCGGTAATCGGCGAGGTGTTTCAGTGGCTGATGGGGCCGGTGATCGTGAACGGTGACGACGGTAAGGTGATCGGTTTCAACGCTGTCAGCATGCTGTTTCTGATCCTGCTGCGACCGCTCGCCGAAGGCGCCCTGATCTTCCAACTGTCGATCATTCAGCGCGGCGGCGGCCAGGGCCCCTGGCACAGTGTGCTGGCCGCCTTCCTTCGATTCCCCTATCTGCTGGCCACTTATTTCATCATGGCATTAGCGGTGTCGGTGGGCTGGATGCTGCTGTTCTTCCCCGCCTTCTGGGTGTACGCGCGACTCTGCTTCGCGCCCTTCCGCGTGATGCTGCGCGGCGACACACCGGTACAGGCGCTGCAAACTTCTTTCACCCGCAGCGGCCCCTGCCAATGGCCCTTGCTGGCGGCGCTTCTGTGCGCCGGCCTGGTGGTGTTCTTCGTTGCCGGCGTCACCAACAGCCTGCTACTGGGGGTGATTGGCGATCATCCTTTGAGTTTATTACTCGCCAGCCTGGTAGTGAGCCTGGCGGCCACCCTGGTCAACGTGGTGGCGTTCCGCTTCTGGACGCTCCACGATCAGGACTGACCAGCCGCCAGGCTCGAAAACCCTCGTCACCACCCAGTTCGGCCACCACCCGGCGCAAGCGCTCCCGCGTGATGTGGGCAATGGTCGGCCAGCGAGGGTCCCCGGTGGGCTCTGGTGACTGCACCAGCACGAAACGCCGGCGTCCGCCATCGGCCCGGTTCTCGGCCAGCACCGCGTGGCCGGTGGCGCCACTGCCGGCGAAAAAATCCATCACCAGATCGTCCGGCCCGGTGGACAGACGCAGCAAAAAACGCAGCAGCGTGGTGGGCTTCGGATACGCGAACGGCACCCGCGCACCAAACAACGCTTGCAGCTCACGAGTGCCGGCACGGGCGGTGCCGAACCCGGCACCGTCCAGCCAGGTGCAAGCCACCTCCCCCAGCGCTGCTTTTTCATCAAGAAACACCTTGAGCTGAGGCCGGGACCGGCCGCGGCGCCCGAACAGAATGCGACCGTCCGCGCAGAGGGCCGCGAAACGATCCGGCCCGGTTCGCCAGCAACGTCCGGGCGGCGGCATGAATACCTGACCGGTAGCCGGATTGGTGATCGGGTATGTGAGGGCCGGTCGCACATTGGGCGCGTCGAAGGGGTCGGTTTTCCAGGGCCCGCGCCGGTCGTTATCCGGGTTGGCGTACCGCCCGGCCTGCACGTCCAGCGGACGTACGGCGAACCCCGGCAGATCGTACCAGCCCGCCCGGTTGGCCGCGCTGAGACGGCGCTGGGTGTTCCGGCGCCGGCGCGCATAGGCGACCACATACTCGTGCTGCACGCAGAGATCGGTATCGTTTTGGCGGGAGGTGCGCGACTGCCACGGGAACATGGCGACAAAATGGGCCGAGCCGAAAATCTCATCCAGTACCAGCCGCAATGTGTGTACCTCATGGTCGTCGATACTGACGAACAGCACGCCATCCTCACTCAACAGCTCCCGGGCCAACACCAGACGAGGATAGATCATGTTCAGCCAGCAAGCGTGACGCCGGCTCTCTTCGTTGGCATGGGCGCCACGCACTTGGCGAAAATTGTCGGCGTAGAGGAAATCACCGCCGGTGTTATAAGGCGGGTCGATGTAGATCATCTTAACCAGGCCCCGATAGCGTTTTCGCAAACGCTTGAGCGCCTCCAGATTGTCGCCTTCGATAACACCGTGAGGAACCCGCCTCGCCGCTACCGACGCCTCGGGAGAGGGTCTCAACACCGATTTAGCGGGTTCATTCAAAGCCGCCAGCATCGCCGCCTTGCCCGGCCAGGTGAAGGCATAGCGCTCCGGGCACGACGAAATCAGTCCGTCCTTTCCGCCCGGATCCTTCAATCTCAGTGCGCCCACTGAGTGTCGCCATCCCTGCTCGTCCATTTCCCTGTCGATACCCTTGCACAGCGTTTCCGTGCAAAGTATAAACACAACTATTAGCACAAAAGCAATTGTCGTTAATTGCTATTACGCAAAATAGAAAGTATAAAACACAACAACGCAGAAGGAATTGCCGTTATGAATATTGGATGCATTCTCAGAGAGCAACGCCACTACCGAAACGAAACCCTCCAAGTGGTCGCGGCTCGGGCTCATACCGACGCCGGCAACTTGTCACGTATCGAACGTAATAAGCAGCAATTGACCGTGGTGCAATTGGTGAGGCTTTGCGACGCCTTGTCACTGCCACTGGATGAATTCGCCCGCCGGCTGGACGCGGTGCGGGTTAAGCCACGCCGGATAGGTGATCCGTCCGGTGGCTTTGATGCCAACCGGCGCCGCTTAATGCTGGGGCTGCCGGTGGCGGACCGCCACCGGCAAGCCTGACCGGCGCTCGCGCGGCCATGACGCCGACGGGTACAAATCGGAGGTTGGTCACATCGTCGACTTGCGACGATTCAACCGCATCACTCGTTATTTTGCCGATACGCAATAACGGAATTTGCGCCATTGCAATTAAAACATTGAGGGTGCAAGAGCGCATTCCGAATACTAGGCGGCATGGATATCGGCGGCATTCTCAAAGCAAGGCGCGTACGCAAAGGCGAAACCCTGGAAGACGTGGCGTTCCGGGCGGGCACCGACGCGGGCAATTTGTCACGCATCGAGCGCAATCGTCAGGATGTCTCGGTGCAGCGCCTGGCGCGTTTGTGCGATGCCCTGGAAATGTCACTGAGTGAATTGTTCGAAGAGCTGGAGGGGAACGCCAAGAACTCGCATCTGCGCGACCCGGCCAGCGCCTTCGACAAAGACACCCGCCAACTGATCGAGCTCTCCGATCAACTCAACACCAGCGGACGCCGGCTGCTGATCGGCGTTGCCCGCCAGTTCATCAAGACGAAAAGCCTGTCCTGAGTCGGCGTTTTCCTCTAGCAGGCTGCTAGGCCCGGTCGCAGACGATAAACGAGTAATCGTAAGGGTTGGGGCCTTCCGCCGCGAAGTCTTCGCGGGCCACTTCGCGCCACTGGCGGACGTCGAAATCCGGAAACCGGGTGTCCCCTTCCACGTCCGCGTGCACCTGGGTCAGGTAGAGACGATCCGCGCGCGGTAACGCCAGCGCGTAAATCTGCGCGCCGCCGATCACCACCACTTCTTCGTGTCCCTCCACCACGGCCAGATGGCCGGCCAGCTCCAACGCCTGGTCCAGGCTGGGCACCACCTTGGCACCGGGCGCGGCGTACTCGCTCTGGCGGGTAATGACGATATTGGTGCGTCCGGGCAGCGGGCCCTTCAGGGATTCCCAGGTATTGCGGCCCATGATGATGGGTTTGCCGAAGGTTACCCGTTTGAAATACTTCAGATCGTTGGGCAGATACCAGGGCAATTTGTTGTCCCGGCCGATGACATTGTTGGCGGCCTTGGCCGCCATCATGGCAATACGCAAAGTCATGGGGATTCCTTAAATAACCGGCGTGCTGTCACACCGCGATCGGCGCCTTGATGCCGGGATGCGGGTCGTAGCCTTCCAGGGTGAAATCCTCGAACCGGAAAGCGTAAAGATCACTGACCGCCGGGTTCAATTGCATGGTCGGCAAGGCGCGCGGCGCGCGCGCCAACTGTGTGTCCGCCTGCTCAACGTGATTGCTGTACAGGTGCGCATCGCCGAGGGTATGCACGAACTCGCCAGGCTGCAGATCGCACACCTGGGCGACCATCAGCGTGAGCAAGGCGTAGGAAGCAATATTGAACGGTACGCCCAGAAAAATATCACCGCTGCGCTGGTAGAGCTGGCAACTCAGACGCCCGTCCGCCACATAAAACTGGAACAGGCAATGGCAGGGCGGCAGCGCCTGGCGGCCGTTGGCCGCGTTCTGTTGGGGCGATAAGCGTGGGTCCGGAAGCACCGCCGGATTCCAGGCGCTCACCACCAACCGGCGGGAATCCGGATTGCGGCGGATCTCGGCGACCAGCTCATCAAGCTGGTCGATCACGCCGCCGTCCACGGTCGGCCAGCAACGCCATTGTTCGCCGTACACCGGGCCCAGATTCCCTTCCGGCGTGGCCCATTCGTCCCAGATGCTGACACCGTGTTCCTTCAAGTAGGCGATGTTGGTGTCGCCGGCCAAAAACCACAACAATTCGTGAATAATCGATTTGAGATGCACTTTTTTGGTGGTGACCAGCGGAAACCCCTCGGCCAGGTCGAAACGCATCTGGTGACCGAACAGCGAATAGGTGCCGGTGCCGGTGCGGTCGCCCTTATACACGCCGTGGTGACGGGCTTTGTGGAGCAGCTCCAGATATTGCTTCATGCCATCAACCTTTTGTCGCTAACGGGCGGTCGTCGTGGCGGTACGCCCAGACCATCATGGCGGTACCGATCACGATCATGGGAATACTAAGCAGCATGCCCATGGTCAACCAGCCGCCGGCCAGATAGCCGATGTGGGCGTCCGGTTCGCGGAAAAATTCCACCAGGGTGCGAGAGACGCCGTAACCCACGCCGAACAGTCCGGTCACGGCGCCCGCCGGACGGGGCCGGGCCGAGTACAGCCACAGCACCAGGAACAGCACGATGCCTTCCAGGAAGAATTCATACAGTTGCGAAGGATGACGGGACACCCCCATCGGATCGGACGGGAAAATCATCGCCCAGGGGGCATCGGAAGGCCGCCCCCATAACTCACCATTGATGAAGTTACCGAAACGGCCGGCGCCCAGACCGATGGGCACCACCGGCACGGCGAAATCCGCCACCGCGAAATACCGTTTGCCGAACTTGCGCGCCAGCAGCCAGAACGCGAACAGCACGCCCAGGGCACCGCCATGAAAGCTCATACCGCCGGTCCAGATTTCCAACAACCACAATGGATTGTCCAGAAACTTGCCGAAGTTATAGAACAGCACATAGCCGACCCGACCGCCGAGGATCACGCCCAGGGCCACGTAAAACACCAGGTCGCTGACCTGATCCCGGGTCCAGCCGCTATTGGGCCGACCGGCCCGCCAGATCAGCAGAAACCAGCCACCGACGAACCCGATCAGGTACATCAATCCGTACCAGTGGATCTGAAGCGGTCCCAGGGCAATCGCCACCGGGTCGATCTGGGGAAACTCCATCCAAATACTCCGTCAACGCGGCCCCGGGCCGCAGCAAGCCTCAGTTCAGTAGCAATTCCAAGCCGATCACGATCAGCACGCCGGCGAAAATACGTCTCAAGGTGGCCGAAGGCAGGCGATGACTGAGCCGCGCGCCCACCCGCGCCATGGGGAAGCTGGTAACGACGATGGCCAGCGCCGCAGGCAGATACACATAACCCAGGCTCCAGGGCGGCAACTCCGGCCGCCCCCAACCGGTGACCACGAAACCGGCACTGCCGGCCAGCGCGATCGGCAGACCACAGGCGGCGGAAATCGCCACCGCATTCTGCATCGGCAAACGGCACCAGGATAGGAAGGGTACCGTGAGAGAGCCGCCGCCGATACCGAACAAGCTGGAGATGCCGCCAATCACCGACCCCACCCCGGCCAGCCCCACGCCGCCGGGCACCCGCTCGGGCAAATCGCCCCGGGCAGGGGCCTTGCGCAGGCGGCTGAATAACATCTGAACGGCGATCAATACCGCGAAGACACCAAACAAACGAGTCAGCATGGCGCCGGAAAGACGATCGGCGACCACCGCGCCGAGCAACGCGCCCACCACGATCCCCGACGCCAGCCGCCAGGCCAGCGGCCAGCGCACGAAGCCGGCCAGATGATGGGCGCGCACGGAGCTGCCGGCGGTGACGATAATCGTCGCCAGGGAGGTGCCCACCGCCATTTGCGCGGCCACGGCGTGATCAAAACCCAACCCGTGGAACAAATAAATCAACGGCGGCACGATCACCACACCGCCGCCCAGCCCCAGTGCACCGCCCAGTAAACCGGCGAAGACGCCGATCAGGGCGCAGATCAACACTAGCGTCATGCGTGTCCCCTGCTGGAAATGGCGGTTATGCTAAGGCCTGTTCACCCTAAATGCGATGGCCGCGTTGCCGTCTCTGGAAACCGTTTCTCTATGTGCATTGTGTTATTCGACTGGCGCCCGGGCACGGCGACGCCGCTCACCGTGTCCGCCAATCGCGACGAGTTCCACGCCCGCCCCACCGAGCCGGCGCGCTGGCGCGGCGACATCTTCTGCGGCCTGGACGTGCGGGCCGGCGGCACCTGGCTGGGCATCCACCGCGACGGCCGTTTCGCGGTGATCACCAATTTCCGCGAACCGATCGCCGAGCGGGAGGCCGGCGAACGCTCCCGGGGCCTGCTACCACAGGCGTTTTTGCAAAGCCCCGATACGCCGCAGGCGTTCTGCCACGCGCTGGCCGACCAACAGCACCACTATGCCGGGTTTAATTTACTGGTCGGTGACCGCCATGCCCTCTGGTATCTGAGTAACCGGGGCGCACCGCCGCAACCGGTGGCACCGGGCCTGCAAGGGCTGTCCAACGGTCTGCTCGACGAGCACTGGCCCAAGGTGGCGCGCGGCAAGGCCAACCTGGATCGGGCGCTGGGCCGCGACGCCGGGCTGGAGGGGCTGCTGGAAGTGGTCAACGACCGCCATCAGCCGGCCGACTCGGAACTGCCCGACACCGGCGTCAGCCGCGACCTGGAACGCCTGGTGGCGCCGGTGTTCATCCAGTCCGAACAATACGGCACCCGCGCCAGCTCGGCGGTACAGCTGCACCAAGACGGAAGCATCGAGATGGCCGAGCAAAACTGGCACCCCAACGGCCACCCCGACGGCCCGCCCCGCTACAGCCGCTCCTTGTAGGAGCGGGCCCTGCCCGCGAAAGGCCGGCTACGCCGGCCGGCGGGATACCAGAGGCCTTCCTAACGACAGCACAATCAGCGTCTCTGGAATCCTGCGGGGCAACCTTTGCCGGGAGCTTCGCTCCCTTTCGCGGGCAGGGCCCGCTCCCACAATCCTGGCTTCGTAGCGCCGCTCGAACTCAGCCGCTCTTGCGGTGGCGAATCAGTTCGCCGAGGCCGGCCTTGGTGAGCTGCAAATCCACGTAGGAGGCGATCACCTCACCGTTGTCCATGGCCAGCACTTCGTTAAGCAGACGACGCAGAAAGCCCATGTTGACCTGGCGCACCGCCGCTTTCACACGCAGCAGGTTGGAGGCGTTCATCGACAGGGCATCGTAGCCCATCGCCATGATCAGTAGCGCCGAAGCCGGGTCGCCGGCCATTTCGCCGCACACCGACACCGACTTGCCTTCCTCATGGGCCTGCTCCACCACATGCAACAAAGCGTGCAGCACCGCCGGATGGAAGGAGTTGTACAAGTCCGACACCTGGCGGTTATTGCGGTCCACCGCCAACAGGTACTGCGTCAGATCGTTGGTGCCCACGGACAGGAAATCCACCCGCTGGGCCAGGGCCCGTGCCTGGTACACCGAGGCGGGCACTTCGATCATCACACCCACCGGCGGCATTTCCACGTCCACCCCTTCCTCGCGCACTTCCAGCCAGGCACGGTGAATCAGATGCTGAGCTTCTTCGGCCTCGAACACACTGGTGATCATCGGCAGCATAATGCGCCAATTATCCAGGCCCTCGGCGGCCTTGAGCATGGCGCGCACCTGGACGATGAAAATCTCCGGGTGATCGAGCGTCACGCGGATACCGCGCCAGCCCAGGAAGGGGTTGTCCTCCTCAATGGGAAAATAACTGAGCGCCTTGTCGCCACCGATATCCAAGGTACGCATGGTCACCGAGTGGGGCGCGAACGCGGAGAGCTGCTCCCGATAGATAAGCCGCTGTTCCTCTTCCGACGGGAAGCGGTCGCGCACCATGAACGGGATCTCCGTGCGATACAGTCCCACCCCTTCGGCACCACGCTCGATGGAGCGATTGATATCGGTCATCAGACCGGTGTTCACCTGCAGGCAAATCCGTTGCTCGTCCTCGGTTTGCGCCGGCAGGTCGCGCAGCTTTTCCAGGCCCGCCAACAAGTGGCGTTCCTCGGCGATGATGTCCTCGAACTGATCTTTCAGCTCGGCGGTGGCGTTGGCGATTACCCGGCCGCGAAAGCCGTCGACGATCAGCTCCTTGCCGTCGAGTTTTTTCAGCGGCAGGTTCTGGCACCCCACCACGGTGGGAATGCCCATGGCGCGGGCGACAATGGCCATGTGCGAATTACGCGAACCGCGCGTGGTAACGATGCCGGCAACCCGCTCCTGGGGCATTTCCATCAGCATCGGCGCGGAGATATCGTCGCCCATTAAAATACAGTGCTCGGGAAACTCGAGCTGGCGGCGATTGCGGCTCTGCAACTGGCCCAGCACGCGGCGCCCCAGGTCGCGCACGTCGGCGGCTCTTTCCCGCAAGTAGGGATCGTCCATCATCTCGAAGTTGTGCACATGGGCGTCCACCACCATGCGCAGCGCGCCCTGGGCCCAGTGCCCTTCGCGGATGCCGGCGACCACTTCGGCGGGCAGCGCGTGGCGGTCCAGCATCCGCAGATACACGTCGAACAACGCCTGCTCTTCGGTGCCCAGACTTTTCTTGGCGCGCTCGGCCAGATCGCGAATTTCCTGGCGCACTCGCACCAGGGCTTCATCGAGCAGCGCGATCTCGGCATTGACGTCCTCCACTTCACGGTCCGGCACGGAGGACAAATCAGTCTCTGGAAACAGCAACATCGCCTTGCCGATGGCGGCCCCGGAGGCTCCGGATTGACCGTCGTGAATGCTGGGCAGATTCTGGTGGGCGTCGAGCTGCTCGAACAGTGCCCCGGACGCATGGGCGTGGGCGATGACCGCCGACAACTGAGCGGAAATAGTAACCAGAAACGCTTCTTCACTCTGATCGAAGCGGCGCGCGTCGCGTTGCTGCACCACCAGGATGCCAAGCACATCACCGTGGTGCATGACCGGCACGCCCAGAAAGGCATGGAACGGGTCCTCGCCGGTTTCCGCCAGATAATGGAATTTGGGGTGCGCGAAGGCGTCTTCCAGGTTAATCGGCTCTTCGCGTAGCCCCACCTGCCCCACCAGCCCCTCGGACAGGCCCAGGCTCACCAGGCCGATGGCTTCACGCTTGAGGCCTTCCGAGGCCATCAGGAAATACCGTTCTTCGATGTTGTTACGCAGATAAATGGAACACACCTCGGTACCCATCGCATCGCGCACGCGCTTGGCCATCAGATCCAGAGCGGAGCGGATGTCAGGCGCGTTGTTCACTTCCTGCACAATGCGGCGCAGGGTATCGAGCATGGGCGTTCCTCTTAACAGGTCGGGTCATGGGTCGTAACAATGGACCGTTCGGCAATCGATCGCCTAACGACTCAAGGCACGCAAAGCGGGTGCCAACTCGCGCAGCGCCTTGGCGTACACGCCACGTTTGAAGTGCACCACCTTGCGAATCGGGTACCAGTAATTCACCCAGCGCCAATCCTGGAACTCCGGCGCCGGCGAGCGCGCCAGGTCGATGACGCTCTCACCCGCCTCCAGACGCAACAGGAACCACTTCTGCCGCTGACCGATACAGGTAGGCCGATTACGCGGCGGGCGCAGAAAACGGCGCGGCAGGCGGTAGGTCAACCAACCCTCGGTGGTGGCGAGAATCCGCACGTGCTCGCGCAACAGGCCGGTTTCCTCTTCCAGCTCCCGGAACAGGGTTTCCTCCGGGCTTTCACCGGGCATCATGCCGCCCTGCGGAAACTGCCAGGCGTCGCGATTGCCCACCCGGCGACCCCAGAACACCCGGCCATCCGGGCCGGCGATCACAATGCCGACGTTCAGCCGGTATCCTTTGTCGTCAATAATGCCTGTCATTGTCTTCAATCCCGTGGAGACGACGAGGGTCCGCCCTCTCCCAATTACTGCCATTAAACCTTGCCGGGCACGACGCAATCAATCGGCGCTCCCGAATCAGGCCTCAATCGCGTGCCGGTTCACGGTGCGCCCATCGCCTCTGCTAAGCTAACGGCCCTGACAGGGGAGGGCCCATGACGCTGGCTATTTTCGACTTGGACAACACTTTGATCGCCGGAGATTCCGACCATCTCTGGGGAGAATTCCTGATCGACCAGGGTATCGTTGATGCTGATGGCTTCAAAGCCGCCAATGACGGCTTTTTCCAGGATTATCAAGACGGTCGTCTGGATATCTTCGCCTACCAGGAATTCGTACTGGGGGTTCTCAAAGGCCGGCCGCTGGACGAACTGGACGCGCTTCGTCAGCGTTACATGGACACCGTGATAGACAGCATCTGGCTGCCACGGGCGGAAGCGCTGGTGGCCGAACACCGGGACCGGGGCGACACCTTGATGATCATCACCGCCACCAATGATTTTATCACCAGCCCCATTGCCGAGCGGCTGAGCATTCCCTGGCTGATCGCCACCCAGGCGGATACCGACCGCCAGGGTCTGTACACCGGACGCGTCAAAGGCGTTCCCAGTTATAAGCACGGCAAGGTGGAAAGGCTCTCGGCATGGCTCGCCGAACACCAGCAAAGCCTGCAAGGCAGCTATTTCTACAGCGATTCCCACAACGACCTGCCACTGCTCGGCAAGGTCGATCATCCGGTGGCGGTGGACCCGGACCCGACGCTGGAACGCCATGCCCGAGAGCAAGGCTGGCCGGTGATGTCGCTGAGGGCGCCGTCATGATCCGCCGCCGCTTTTATCTTGGCGCCGCACTGATCGCCGCCCTGGCCGGTTGCGACCGCCCCCCGGAAGACCCGCCGGCGCGCCCACCGGCCCCGCAGCAAAGCGCCGACGCGGCGCTGACGCTGGAAACCAACAGCGGCCAGCCCCTGTCGCAACGGCGCGGTGAGTGGCGCGACGCGCTCAACGCTCTGCTGGAAACCCCTGACAGCGCCACCCTGGCCACCGCCGACCAGCGGTGGCGGGCGTTATACACCGCCTTCAACCGGCACTATTTGACACTTGCCGCCCACGCCTGCGCCGCCGAACGGATGGACGAGCTGCATCGCCTGGACAGTTGGCCGCTCTACCCCGCCTACGTGGACGCCCTGCCCGCCTGGCCGGATTCCGGCATCGTCAACGATCCGGCCCTCGACCTCACCGCCGCCAGCCTCCGCCAGCAACAAGGGGCCACCGCGGACGGCGAAGTGGCCCTGGGCTTCCAACCGCTCCGCCTGCTGATCGCCGGCGCCGAGGGCGCCCCCCGGCAGGCTCCGGATCTGCGCGCCGAAGGGGATGACCCGGCGGCGGCGCGGCGCCAACGGCGGCGCAGCTATCTGCGGCTGGCCGGCGACCAATTGCGGACCGACCTGGACACCTTGCACGAGCCGGTCGCATTGAACCTCACGGCCCTGCGCTGCGCCCTGGAAACCCTGGACGACCGTCTTGCCGACTTGGAGACACACCGCCAAGCCACCGCCCCCGAGGAAGGCCTGTACATTCCGTCGGTCAGCGTGGAAATCCTCGACGCCACCCAGCCGGCCAGCGCCCTGGCGCAACTGAGCGCCGACGCCAACAGCGACGCCCGCGCCGCCCTGGAAGAAGGCTACCCGGGCTTCCAGGCCGCGCTCGACCAGGCCGTGCAGTCGGAAAGTTGGGCCCCACTCGGCGAGTGGCTGCACGCCCACGCCGACTAACCCGGTTTTGGGAGCGGGCCTTGTGGGAGCGGGCCCTGCCCGCGAAAGGCAAGCGAAGTTGTGCGAGCGGGCCTCGCCCGCGAAAGGGGCGAAGCCCCGGCAGGATCCCAGAGACCTTTCTAACGGCAGCACCAACAGTGTCTCTGGAATCCTGCGGGGCAACCTTTGCCGGCCTTTCGCTTGCAAGGCAAGCTCCCACAAATCTTGCTCCGTAGAAAGGTCCAGGCTGTGTTCTGACACGGTCAGTCTGACCCGTGGCGGTTCCGCTACAAAGAGAGCGGGGCAAGGGTGGTGCCTGGAGGGACCTATTTGGCCAGGGATGGCCAAATGAGAGCGACCAGGGGTGAGGCAAGCGTGTTGCGAAGTATTGCTTCGCGCGCCGCCGAACGCCGCCCATCTGTGATGGGTGGCCGGGCCCGCTTGCGGGGCTGGAGCGATCCCGGAAGGCACCACCCTTGCCCGCGCGTCTCCGATACGGAGCACCAACACCGCATAACTCAACAAAAAAAGCGCGGCCGTAGCCGCGCTTGTCCGCCGTCCGTGGCGGGGTCTTCATCCTGAAGCCGGTCGAGACCGGGTTTAGAAGTTGTAACGACCGAACAGGCCGATGTTGTCGGAATCATCGGTGAAGGCAACCCGGGCGCCCACGTCCCAGGAGCGGGTCAGGTTGACCAGGCCCTGACCGTAAACACCGAAGTTACCGTCGTAGATGTCCTCGTAGAGCACACCGCCGGACAGCTCCAGCATCTCGGTGGTCTGGTGGCGCAAACCGCCGCTCACCGCGAAACCCCACTCTTCGTCGTTGAAGTCGTTGTCATCGCGGATCACGTCGGCGGTACCGACCAGATCCAGGCCGCGCTGCAGCGGCGTGTGGAAACCGGCGCCGACGGACAAGCGGTTGCCGTCCACGTCGTCGCTGCCCGGGCTGTCATAGTCGCCGTCGTAGAAGCTGACGCCACCGCGCAGGAACAAATGCTCATCAAGAGCGAAAGCCCCTTCGCCGCTGAGCACGTCCACGTCCGGGCCGTTGTCGTAATCCCAGTTGTCATAGCCGAACTGGCCATAGGTGTAGGAGAAGCCGTTATCGCGGACCGGGGTGGTCTGCTGGCTTTGCGCCTGGGCGTTGATGCTGGCCAGGGAAGCCGCGGCAATCGCGGATGCCATCAAGGTCTTCTTCAACATGTCCGTGTCCTCGCTTTTAATAGTCGATCAGGATGGCGCCATCATCCACGGGGCCGGGAGCCCTTACCAGGGCCGGGATCGCGCTTTATAACCCTTTTATAAAAGTTTTCATTGTGGCGCTTTCGCGGCGCCGCGTTTCACGCCGCTGTATCGGCTGAAAAGGCTTGTTTGACCTTGGGGTAGCCCCAAGGTTTGACACTACTCCTTCGATGCGATCACTGACGACCCCTTTGGAAACCGACACCATGCCTACGCACCGCCTGCCGATTCAGGGCGCCACCTGCCAAGGCTGCGCCAACAAGATCCGCGCCGCTCTGGCCACGGTGCCCGGCGCCGACGAAATCCATGTGGACCTGGACCAGCAGCGGGTCACCGTTGAAGGGTCCGCGGACCACGATGCGCTGACCCGGGCCCTGGCGAACAGTGGCTACGGCGCCGGTACCGACCACAGCGACGCGGGTATTACCGACGCCGACATGTCGGGCGCCGCTGCGTCGGACGACGACATCCAACTGGCGATCACTGGCGCCACCTGCGCGTCCTGCGTACGCAGTATCGAAACCGCCCTGGGCGGCGTGGAGGGCGTCCGCGATGCCAGCATGAACCTGGCCGATCACAGCGCCCGGGTAAGCGGACAGGCGGCACCGCGGGCGTTGATCCGCGCGGTGGAAAGCGCCGGCTACGGCGCCAGCGTCATCGACGACCCGCGCCACGCCGACCAGGAGCGCGAACAGCGGGAACAGGCCCATTACCGCCAACTGCTTCGCCATACCGGCTACGGTCTGGGCGTCGGCGTGCCCTTAATGATCTGGGGTCTGGCCGGCGGCAGCATGACGGTGCAGCCAGGAACGGTGAGCCAGGCGTTGTGGCTGGCGGTGGGACTGATCACCTTGGCGGTGCTGGCGTTCCCTGGGCGGTCGTTTTTCGTCGGCGCCTGGAAAGCGTTCCGTCACCACAACGCCAACATGGACACACTGATCGCCGTGGGCACCGGCACCGCCTGGCTGTATTCCATGGCGGTGGTGCTGGCGCCGGGATTGTTGCCGGAAGCGGCGCGCCACGTTTATTTCGAGGCCAGCGCCATGATCATCGGCCTGATCAGCCTGGGGCAGGCGCTGGAAGTCCGTGCGCGGGGCAAGACCAGCGCCGCCGTCAAGCGCCTGCTGGACCTGCGCGCCAAAACCGCCCGCGTGCTGCGCGCCGACGGCGAACAAGACGTGCCGGTGGAGCAGGTACAGGCCGGCGACCGTATCCGGGTGCGCCCCGGCGAGAAGATCGCCGTGGACGGCGACGTGGAAGAAGGCAGCAGCCGGCTGGACGAGTCCATGCTCACCGGCGAACCCATGCCGGTGAGCAAAGCGCCCGGCGACAGCGTCTCCGCCGGCACCCTCAATGAAGGCGGTACCTTGATTTACCGCGCCACCCGGGTGGGTGCGGATACCGCCCTGGCGCGAATCATTGATCTGGTGAAGAAAGCCCAGGGCACCAAACCGGCGATCGGACGCTTGGCGGACCAGGTCTCAGCGGTATTCGTGCCTACCATTATGCTGATCGCCATCGCGGCGGCGCTGGTCTGGTTCAACGTCGGCCCACAGCCGCCGTTCTCGCACATGATGGTGGCGGCCACCACCGTGCTGATCATCGCCTGCCCCTGCGCGCTGGGCCTGGCGACCCCCATGTCAGTGATGGTGGGGGTCGGCAAGGCCGCCGAGCACGGCATCCTGATCCGTCAGGGGGAAGCCCTGCAAACCGCCGCCAGCCTGGACACCGTGGTGCTGGATAAAACCGGCACCATCACCGAGGGCAGGCCGTCACTGACCCGGATTCTGACCGCCGACGGAGAGCATGAGGAAGACATCTTGCGCCTCGCCGCCAGCCTTGAAACCGGGTCCGAGCACCCGCTCGCCCGGGCGATTCTGGAAGCCGCCGAAACACGCGGCGTTACCACCGACGCGGTCAGCGATTTCCAGGCCCTTAACGGCAAGGGCGTGCGCGCCACCCTCGACGGCCACACGCTGCGCCTGGGCAACCGGCGCTGGCTGGAACAGGAAGGCATCACCCTGGCACTGGAAGATCAGGCCACCAACCTCAGCAACGAGGCGGCCACCCCGCTGTTCCTGGCCCGCGACGACCGGATACTCGGTGTGCTGGGGGTCTCCGACCGCATCAAGGCAGACGCCGCCGAGGCCATCCGCCGGCTGCGCGACCGTGGCCTCACGGTGATCATGATCACCGGCGACATTCAGGCCACCGCCGACGCCATCGCCCGCCAAGCCGGTGTCGATCAGGTGCTCGCCGAGGTGCTGCCGGAGGACAAAGCCCGGGAAGTGACGCGGCTGCAGCAACAGGGCCGTAAAGTAGCGATGGTCGGCGACGGCATCAACGACGCCCCGGCGCTGGCGCAAGCGGACGTGGGCTTCGCCATCGGCACCGGCACCGACGTGGCGATAGAGTCGGCGTCCATCACCTTGATGAGCGGCTCCCTGCACGGTGTCGCCGACGCCATGGCGATTTCCCGGGCCACCCTGGGCAACATCAAACAAAACCTGTTCGGCGCCTTCGTCTACAACAGCCTGGGCGTACCGGTGGCAGCCGGGTTGCTCTACCCCTTCACCGGCTGGCTGTTGAGCCCGGTGATCGCCGGCGCCGCCATGTCACTGAGCTCGGTGACCGTAGTCAGCAACGCCAACCGGCTGCGCTTCTTTAAACCCAACAAAGCGGACCGCCGCACGGCCGATGGGAGCACTGCATCATGAACTGGCTGATCAATCTCTCCGGCCTGGCCCTGATGGCGTTGATTGTCTGGTGGTTCTGGCTGGCCGGCAGCGGCAAGGCACGGCGTGCCACGGGCGGCGCCGTGGATATCATCGTCGACGACGGGGTCTATGAACCGGCGGTGATCGAGAGTAACGCCGGCGAACCGCTGACGCTGCGCTTTGAGCGGCGCGACGCCAGCCCCTGTGCCGAGCAGGTGGTGTTCCACGGCCTCGACGTCAGTGAGCCTTTAGCCGTGGGGGAAACCACCACGGTGACGCTGACGCCGGAACAACCGGGCACCTACCGTTTCACCTGCCAAATGAATATGTACCAAGGCAAACTGATCGTTCACTGACGCGAGGAACCACCATGTACCGTTTACTGACCGCCGCCGGCCTGCTTATCGCCAGCACCCTGGCCGTGGCCGAGCCCCCCGAGGCCGGCACTCTGGAAGTGTATAAGTCGCCCACCTGCGGCTGCTGTGAAAAATGGGCGCAGCATATGCGCGACAACGGTTTCCAGGTCACCACCCACGAGACCCACAATTTGCAGCCCATCAAGGAGAAGGCACAACTGCGCCCGGGCCTGGGCTCCTGCCACACCGCCTTTATCGACGGCTACGCCATCGAGGGCCATGTGCCGGCCGAGGACGTCAAGCGGCTGCTGGAGGAGAGACCCGACGCCTACGGCCTGACCGTGCCCGCCATGCCGGTGGGTTCGCCGGGTATGGAAATGGGCGACCGGCAGGATGATTATCAGGTGCTGCTGTATGGGCAGGACGGTGTTCGGGTGTTTGCGGAGCATCCATAGTCCGGCAAGGACTCCGTAGCCCGGCGCCGGGAGCGGAGCGCTTGTGCGAGCGGGCCCGGCCCGCGAAAGGCAAGCGTAGCTTGCCGGCAGGACCACAGAGACCTTTCTAACGGCGGCATCACCAACGTCTCTGGCATCCTGCCGGCCGGCCAAAGCCGGCCTTTCGCTTGCAAGGCAAGCTCCTACAACTCGAGCTTCGCAGGTACGCCACCACCGACGTACGGGCTCTCTTTATCTTATTGTTGCTAACAGTTCTCATAATCATTACGATTCCCATCCCTTTTGCCGCTCGAACAGCCACGCGTGTAAGCCAGCCATCGAGTCGATGAGACGCAGAAGCTCTCGACCGCGCCTGATGCCAGGCGACGGTGTGTTCGAATTGAGTCCGTACTGAGATGGGTAATAACAAATGGCACATATAACGCGTCGTAAGCGCCCGCTATCGCGGAGCACCCTGTCCCATGGCGTCGGTCTGGGCACCGCTCTACTGACCGGGCTGGTGAGTTCCAGTCTCCACGCCGATGAGAGCGGCACGCCCCGGACGGACGGTTTCAAACTGGATGAAATATCGGTGGAGGCCCAACAAGCCGGCGACTATCAGCCCGGCGCGCTGTCTTCCACGAAATTCACACAACCGGTATCGGAAACACCACGTACCGTGCAAGTCATCGACAAGAAGCTGCTCAGTGACCAAGGCGCCACGACGCTCACCGAGGCACTCAAGAACAGCCCCGGGGTAGGCACGTTCTACGCTGGCGAGAACGGCAACACCACCACCGGGGATTCGGTGTACATGCGCGGTTTCGACAGTTCCGGATCGATTTTCGTGGACGGCGTCCGCGATCTCGGGTCGATTTCCCGGGACACCTTCAACGTTGAACAAATCGAGGTGTTCAAAGGCCCCGCGGGCACCGACTACGGTCGCACCGCGCCCAGCGGGTCGATCAATCTGGTCACCAAACGGCCGCATCTCGACGATCAGGTATCCGGTTCGGTCAGCGCCGGCAGCGGCGACCAGAAACGCGCCACCCTGGACTGGAATCATGTGATCGGTGATCACACCGCCGCGCGGCTCAACCTAATCGGCCAGGACAGCGGCGTCCCCGGTCGTGACCACGTGGAGGACGATCGCTGGGGCATCGCCCCTTCCCTGGCCTTTGGCCTGAATACCGATACCCGGGTCTATCTGAACTATCTGCACATCACCCAGAACAACGTGCCCGACGGCGGTGTACCGACCGTCGGTCTGCATGGATATTCCAGCCCGGACCCGGCCCGCCCTTCACTGACCGACGCGCCTGAAGTAGACAGCGAAAATTTTTATGGCACCCGAGCCGACCACGACGATGTTGAAGTGGACATGTTCACCAGCATCGTCGAACACGATCTAAGCAGCCATACCCTGGTACATAACACCACGCGCTGGGGCCGTACCCATCAGGATTATCTGCTCAGCGCAGTGTTCGCCTCCAGTGCGTTTTTCCAAACACCGGACCTGAATGACCGCAGCACCTGGACCGTCCGCCGCCTTCCCAACTTCAAAAATCAGACCAACACCATTCTCACCAATCAGACCGGGTTTATCACCAATGCGCGCACCGGTTCGGTCGCGCACACCCTGTCTTACGGGGTGGAGTTGACCCGGGAAAAACTGGAAACCACCGGTATCGGGGCCGTGGGCACGGTGCCGGACGTCAACCTCTATGACCCCGAATACCGCGCCGCCGGCTTTCGGGGCGAGAAAACCGGCGCCGAGGGCACCGGCACCACCGACACCGCCGCCGCCTATCTGTTCGACACTCTGGACATCGGCCAGCACTGGCAAGTCACCGCCGGGGTGCGCTTGGACCGCTACAACGCCGAGTTTAAAAGCACCGGGGTGTGCGGCGGCAGGGGACCGGACTGCGGCGGCCAGCCCGCCGGCACCGTGGTGCCGGATGTGGACGCCGACGTCAGCGACACCTTGTTCAACTGGAAACTCGGCACACTTTACAAGATCACTCCCCAACTGAACGTGTACGCCAACTACGCGGTCGCCTCGCAACCGCCCGGCGGCGACAATCTGCAACTGAGTAATCGTGACAGCAGCGCCGCCAACCCTGACTTCGATCCGCAAAAAGCACGCACCGCCGAAGTCGGCGCCAAATGGAAACTGGCGGATAACCGCCTGCTGTTGAGCGCCGCCGTGTATCGCACTACGGTCACCGACCTGGTGGAACAAGACCCGGTCGATTTGAGCTACCGGCAAACCGGCGAGAAACGAGTACAGGGCGTGGAACTCTCCGCCGTGGGCAGCATTACGCCTGACTGGAATATCAGCGCCGGCTTTACCCGTATGGATGCCCGTATCGAAAGCGGCGACGCCGAGGCTCAGGATGGCGGCGACAACCTGACCTACACCCCCGAGCACGCTTTCACTAGCTGGACTACCTACCGCCTGCCTTTTGACCTCACGATAGGCGGCGGCGCGCGTTACACCGGAGGACTCAAACGCGGCAGCGACGGCGCCGTGGGCACGCCGGATCATACCCAGGGTTATTGGGTAATGGACGCGATGGCCCGTTACCCGGTCAACCGGAACCTGGAAGTACAGTTGAACGTGTACAATGTGTTCGACAAAGATTATGTGGCGTCCATCAACAAGAGTGGTTACCGCTATAATCCCGGGATCCCGAGATCAGCGCTGCTGACGCTGAACCTGCGTTACTGACTCCCGGCCTTCTGTTCAGAGCATCGGGCCGCTCCCCGGTGCTCCGATTTTTTTACGTGGCGTGATCATGCTTCTACACGTTCCCGAGGTGCTCGACAGCAACGAAGTCAGCACCTTGCGCCGCGCCTTGGAGGCATCCCATGATTGGGTGGACGGTCGCGAAACCGTGGGTGCCCAAGGGGCAAAGGTGAAACGCAACCAGCAACTCGCCGAAACCTCACCGTTAAGAGAAAAGCTGGGGGCGCGCATTCAGGCGTCCTTGATGCGTCATCCGCTGTTCTTCGCCGCCGCCTTGCCACTGCGTATTTTGCCGCCACGGTTCAACCGCTATAGCGGTGGCGGCACCTACGGCATGCATATCGACGGCGCCGTCATGGCGCTGCCGGGTAACGACGCCGGCCATCTGCGTTCAGACTTGTCCTGCACCCTGTTTCTCAATGCTCCCGATGAATATGAGGGCGGCGAATTAGTGGTGGCCGACACCTATGGGGAACACGACATCAAGCTCCCCGCCGGCGACCTGATACTCTACCCCGCTTCCAGCCTGCATCAGGTCAACCCGGTCACCCACGGCACCCGGCTTGCCTCGTTCTTATGGGTGCAAAGCATGATTCGCGACGACGGACGCCGCCGCATGCTGCTGGAAATGGACACCGCCATCACCCAACTCACCGGCACCGGAGCCGACCGGGAAGCGCTGCTGCAACTGACCGGCGTTTACCACAACCTGTTGCGCCAATGGGCGGAAACCTAACCCGTTTCGAATGAGAGCGAAATCATGCTGGATGCCCATTCCTGGCTGCTTCTAATCGGGGTGTGCGCCCTGGGCGCGATGACGCCCGGCGCCAGCCTGGCGGTGGTAACCCGCCATACGCTGCATGGCTCAGCGCAAGCCGGGGTGCGCGCCGGGCTCGCTCACGCCGCCGGTATCGGTGTGTACGCCGCGCTCACCGTGGCGGGGCTGGCGGCAGTGCTGCGTGGTTTTCCTCACCTGGAAACCGGCATTCGCCTGGCGGGGTCACTGTTCCTGCTTTGGTTGGCGGTAAGCGGCTGGCGCGCCGCCGGACGGCACGGGGCGACGGTGGCACGGGCCCCGGCCGACGGCCGGGGTGCAGTACGCGACGGCTTTCTGATCGCTTTTCTGAACCCCAAGGTGGCGTTGTTTTTTCTTGCCCTGTTCAGTCAGTTTGTCAGCGCGGAAATGGGCGTCGCGGCGAGGATCCAGGTCGCCGCCACGGCGGTGGTAATCGACGGCGGCTGGTACAGCCTGGTGGCGGTGTTATTGGCGCGTGGGCCGGTGCTCGCCGCCCTGCGCCAGCACCACGATAAGGTGGAACGCGCCACGGCGGTGGTGCTTGCCCTGATCGCGGTGGGAGTTTGGCTTTGAACGCGACAGGCGAGTCAGGGTAACGGCGAGGCCCTACTTGGCAAGGATATTGTGGGAGCGGGCCACTCCGTTAGCACGGCCGGCTTATGGCTGTTCCGTTAAAAGCGGAACAGCAGCCGCGCGAACCAGCTTTTCAGGTAGGCGGTTTCCGGAATCATCGGATGCACCGGGTGATCCGGCCCCTGGCCTTCATAGCCGATGATCTGCAAAGAACGATCAATATGCCGGGCGGAAGAACGCACCACATCGAGCAATTTATCCGCCGGCAGGTGCATCGAACAGGACGCGGAAATCAGATAACCACCCGGCTTCACCAGCCGCACCGCCAGTTCATTGATGGCGTGATAACCGGCCAGGCCGTTCTTGAAATCCTTGCGACGTTTAATAAACGCCGGCGGGTCGAGAATCACCAGATCGAATTTTTCGCCGTCGGCGAGCAGTTCCTTCATGGCGGCGGTGGCATCCCCTTCCAGAGTGCGCAGTTGCCCGGCCACACCGTTGAGCTCGGCGTTGCGATGCATGTAATCCAGAGCCATGGAAGAGCTGTCGATGCCGGTGACTTCGCGGGCCCCGGCCAGGGCCGCCTGCACGCCCCAGCCACCGCAATAAGCAAACACATCCAACACCCGGGCGCCCTTGGCCAGGGACGCCATGCGCGCCCGCGCGCTGCGGTGATCGAAGAACCAGCCGGTCTTTTGCCCTTCGCGTAGCGGCGCCTGGAAACGACCGCCGTTCTCGGTCAACTCAACACTTTCCGGTACTTCGCCCTTCAGCGCGCGGGTGTACAGCGGCAAACCCTCCAGCTCGCGCACACCGGCTTCGTTTCTGACCACGATATTGGTCGGCGCCAGCACCGCGTCCAGAGCCGCCGCCACGGTGTCCAGATGCGCTTCCATGCCAGCGGTACCGGCCTGCACCACCAGGGTATCCTGGTAGCAGTCCACCACCAGGCCGGGCAGCCCGTCCGCCTCGCCGTGCACCAACCGGTAAGCCGGGTCCGGGTACAAGGTGTCGCGCAGGGCCAGCGCCTGTTCAATGCGTTTCTTGAAGAAACTGCGCGATGGCTCCTGCTTGACGTCGCGGCTGTACAGGCGCGCCGCGATCAACGAATTGGGGCTCAGCAACGCCCGGCCCAGCGCTTTACCACGGCTGTCTTCCACCACGCAGGCGGTGCCGGCGGGCAATTCCTTGAGCGGACGGTGAGCGGTATCCACTTCGTTGGCGTAGATCCATTCGTGGCCGGCCTTGAGGCGGCGCTCCTCGTTCTTCTTGAGGCGCAGGATGGGCGTGTCGTCGGTCATGGCGGTCGCTCGCGCAAAAGCGACAGTTTATCACGGCGCCGTCCGCTTTGAGTGCAATGACAATCGAACCGACGCCGCACATACCCTTTGGTATGCGGGCGGCACACGGCTGAGCTACACTCAACCGGGTAACTCGGGTAAAGCCGCTTGCCCTTCCTGGCCGGACGGTAAGAGATAATAACGAAGCGCTCAGCGCCCTTGAGGATCACCATGCGTTTTTTCCAGCAGCGTCCCCCCTTTGTCCTGATGGTCGCTACCGGCGCCATGTGCACCGTGGTGGTCCTGGTGTTCGCGCGTCTGTGCTATGGCCTGGTGCTGCCGGCGATGCGCGAGGGCCTGGGGCTGAGCTACGGCCAGGCCGCCAATCTGAGCACCGCCACCGCCCTCGGTTACTTGATGTTGGTGATGGTGGCGGGGGTGTTCGCCGCCCGTTTCGGCGGCAAGCAATCAGTGCTGCTGGGGCTGGTCCTGGTGACACTGGGTTTTCTGGGGCTCAGTCAGGCCAGTGACTACCGCCTGCTGCTGGTGTTGATGGTGGTGCTGGGCATGGGCACCGCTTTCGGTTACACGCCGCTGATTTCGCTGCTGGCCAATACCTACCCGAAGCGACGCGGCGCGGTGATCGGTTTCACCAACAGCGGCGTCGGCGCCGGCATGCTACTGGCCGGCGCCCTGGTCCCCGCACTGACCCAGGCGGACACCAGCGACGGCTGGCGTAACGTGTGGCTCAGCTTCGCCGCCGGCGGCGCTCTGGTGACCACCCTGGTGTGGTTGTTTCTGCGCAATCCGGACCGCCCGATGGCCGCCAGCACCGACGCCGCCACCGGCATCGCCGGCCCCGGCGAACCGATTTTTCGCAATCCCCATGTGGTCACCGTGGGCCTGGTCTACGGCGTGCTGGGGCTCACTTATATTGTTCAGGTGACGTTCATGTACAGCTTCGCTCTGGAGGGCGGGCTGTCGGCACTGAGCGCCGGCCATCTGGTGTCGTTGATGGGCGTGCTGGCGATTTTCGCCGGACCCTGCTGGGGCTGGCTGGCGGACCGGCTGGGTTATTCCAACGCCTTGGTGTTATCCATGTCGCTGTCGCTGCTGGCCACGGCATTGCCGGTGATCTGGCCGCAGCCCTGGGCGTTCACCGCCCATTTCGTGATTCTCGGGCTGTGCGTGGCGGGCCTGTTCACGTCGATCCTGGCCGCCTCCACGGAAACCGTACCCGCCCATCAGGCGCCGGTGGCGGTCAGCTTCGTCACCTTGTTCTATGCCACCGGCCAATTCCTGGGCCCGGCGCTGGCCGGGCTGGTGGTGGAATGGGACGACGGTTTCCGGGTCGCCTTCACCGGCAGTTGTCTGGTGATGGTGGCCGGCGTGTTCTTTTGCTGGCGCACTCGCAGGCACCAGAGCTACCGGCCGCTGGCGGCCGCCAGCGCCTGCCCGGCCGGCGAATAATCCGCCGGCTGCTGGCCGCTTTCCCAGGCCAGCAGCCAGGCCTTTCTTCCCACTCCACCGGCATAACCGGTCAAAGAACCGTCCGCACCCACCACTCGGTGGCAAGGAACCAGCAAAGACCAGGGGTTTCGCCCCACCGCCGCGCCCACCGCCCGTACCGCGGCGGGACGCCCCAGATGTGCCGCCAAGGTTCCGTAGGTCCAGGTCTCGCCGACCGGGATGCGTCGCAGTTGACGCCACACCTGTTGCTGGAAGACCGTGCCCCTCTCCGCCAGCGGCAAATCAAAGCCGGTGGACGCCGGGGCCTGAAAATAGGCCTGCAGTTGCTCAGCGGCGCGCAGCAGCAACGGGTTCTCCGGCCGATGCCGCCAGCCGGACGGGTCCGGATGGTATTTCTGGCCCTCGAACCAGACTCCGAGCAGGGCGTGCTCGTCCGCCGCCACTAACATGGCCCCGAGCGGGCCGGGGATGGCCAGATAATCCGTCATGATCGCTCTCCTTTGCGCTGCCGTGAGCGCTTGTTGGGTTTCTTGGTCGCCACCGAAGATTCCGCCTGATCCGCCAGCCGTTGCCACAAATGCATCACCGCGTAGGCTCGCCAGGGACGCCAGGCTTCGGCGTGTTCACGGGCGCGCGCCGGTGATGTTTCACCAAGGGCCTTGAGCACCCCGTAATCGGCGGCGGGGAACGCGTCCGGCCAGCCCAGGGCGCGCATCGCTAAATACTGCGCGGTCCAGTCGCCGATGCCGGGCAGCGCCCGCAACCGCTCCAGGGTCTCTTCCACCGGGGCGCCGGGCGCCAGTACCAGGTCACCGTCGGCGCAGGCCCGGGCGAGCACCTGAATCGCCTTCACCCGGGTGCGGATAATACCCAGCTCGCCCAGGGTGTCGGCGCTGCTGTCCGCCACCCGGCCGGCGCCCGGGAAAGTATGGGTAAGGCCGTCAAAAGGGGTCGCCAACGGCTCGCCGAGTGCGGCGGCCACCCGCCCGGCCAGGGTGCAGGCGGCGCGCACCGTGATCTGCTGCCCGAGCACCGCGCGCACCGCCGCTTCCAAACCGTCGAAGGCGCCGGGCACGCGCAGGCCCGGGTGGGCGTCGGCGAGAGCGCCAAGTCGCTCGCTCACTTCCTCCGGCTGGCAGCCGAGGTCGAACAGCCGCTGCAAGCGCCCCAATACCTCCGGCACCGCTCTTGCCAGCGACGCGGACAAGGTCACCGCCAACAGCGGCCGACCCGGTACCGGCTGCACCGCCAACCAGCCTCGTAGCACCTGGCCGTGGCGCGACAACGCCACGGTGCGGCGGTAGACGCCATCGTCCACCGCTTCGACGCCTGCGATAGCGCGCTGACCGAGGAACGCGAGCAAACGGCACCAGTCCAGGGGCGGACGGTAGGCGAGCTGAAACTCGAGGCTGTCCTGGTTACGGCTGGTCGGCCGGCGTCGCAGTTGCGAGGGCTGCAGCCGATAACGCTGGCGGAACAGGGCATTGAACCGGCGCACGCTGCCGAACCCGGCGGCCAGAGCCACCTCGGTCACCGGCAGGCCGGTGTCGGTGAGCAGCCGCTTGGCGAGCAGCAAACGCTGGGTCTGGGCGTAGGCCACCGGGGAGACACCGAACTCGTCGCCGAAGGTGCGCCGCAGGTGACGGTCGCTGACACCCAACTCCGCCGCCAAGGCGGCCAGGTGGCTGTCGGTGAGGCCGCCTTCGTCGATACGCGCCGCCACCGCCCGCGCCAGTCGGCGACGGGCATCGACGCTGGCGTGGCCGGGGGCCAATTCCGGGCGGCAACGCAGGCAGGGTCGGTAACCGCCCGCTTCGGCGGCGGCGGCACTGGGGAAAAAGCGGCAATTATCACGGCGCGGTATCCGTGCCGGGCACACCGGGCGGCAGTACACCCCGGTGGTCACCACGGCAACGAAGAACTGCCCGTCGAAACGGGCGTCGCGGGCGGTCAGCGCCTGATAACAAACATCGTCTTTGATCCACATGGCGCCATCATAGAGGGTGCGGAAGCGACCGACTCGCCATTTTCGGACTTGGCGATAGGGATTGATGAATCTGGGTGGAACTGGCTGTGGGAGCGGGCCCTTGTGGGAGCGGGCCCTGCCCGCGAAAGGCCGACTTTGCCGGCCGGCAGGATGCCAGAGACGTTGTTGGTCCCGCCGGTAGACAGGTCTCTGGCATCCTGCCGGGAGCTTCGCTCCCTTTCGCTTGCAAGCAAGCTCCTACAACCCTGGCTTCGTAGTGCCGCAGTGGGAAACCGCGCTTTCAGGAAGACTCGGCGCCATAGCCTTTCAGGAAAACGCGCACCACCTCGCGGACGTGAGCCTCGGATTCCTGCTCGGTGGGCGTCTCGCCGCAGCCGATCACCAACTGCATATGGCGGCAGCTTTGCAGCATGCCGAAGAACAACTCCGCGGCGGCGGCGGGGTCGTGCAAACGCACCAGGTCCCGGTCGCGGGCCTTGGTCAGCAGGCGCTCCATTTCATTCAGGGTGCGCTGCGGGCCGGCTTCGAAGAACAACCGGGCCATCTCGGTGTCCTGGCCGGCCATACTGGCCATAAGCCGCTCCAGGTCAATTGCCTCGTCGCTGTTAATCAGTGTGGCGAAGGCGTACCCGATACGCTCGAGCACGGTGCGCAGGTCGTCATCGTCGTCCAGGGAGAAGATCGGGAAGGGCATCAACCCTTCGCATTTGGCTTCCACGGCGGCGGCGAACAACGTCGCTTTGTCGGAGAAGTGGCTATACACGGTGAGTTTGGACACACCCGCTTGCGCGGCCACCGCGTCCATGCTGGTCCCGGAGAAGCTCTGGGACAGGAATAACTTCTTGGCGGCGTCCAGAATCGCCTCGCGCTTGGCCGGGTCCTTGGGCCGTCCGCGCAGAGCCGTCTGGGAGTCGTTATCAGACATGCTTCTCCAAGTTTTATCCAAACAGATAGTGGACCGAAGAGTTCAATAAAATTACTATACTGGTGAGTATAGCATTGCCGCTGCGCGATCGGCGCTTTTTTTACCTAATTCCACAACCACGCTCTGGGGGTTCCCGGCATGTTCCGTTATCCACTGCTCGCCTTGCTGCCACTGGCTTTGTCGCTGTCCGCCTGCTCGCCGGCGGACACCGAGGCCGAGGACGCGCCGCGCCCGGCTCTGGTGGTCCAGCCCGGCGCCGGCGACGCCCTGCGCGACATCTATCCCGGCGAAGTCCGTGCCCGCTATGAGCCCGAGCTGGCGTTCCGCATCGGCGGCAAGGTCAGCCGCCGGATGGTCGATGTGGGCGACCGGGTGGAAGCCGGCCAGCCGTTGGCGGAGCTGAACGCCGAGGACGTCGGCCTGGAATTGGACGCGGCGCGTGCACGGCTGGCGTCCGCGCGGGCCGATCAACGTCTGGCGCGCAGCGAACTGGAACGCTACCGCACACTGCTGGAACGCCAGGTGATCAGCCGTTCCCAGTTCGACTCGGTGGAGAGCCGTTCGGAAGCCGGCGACGCCCAACTGGAGCAGGCCCGCGCCCAGCTCAAGGTGGCCCGCAACCAGGCCGGCTACGCGGTGCTGGAAGCACCGAAAACCGGGGTGATCGCACAGCGTCTGGCGGAAGCCGGCCAGGTAGTGGCGGCTGGCCAGGCGGTATTCGTGCTGGCGGTGGACGGTGACCGGGAAGTGGTCATCGACTTGCCGGAGCAGGACGTCAAACGTTTCCAGACCGGCGACCCGGTGACGCTGGAGCTGTGGTCCCGCCCCGGCGAACCGTTCCCGGGCCAGATTCGCGAGCTGGCGCCGGCGGCGGACCCGCGCTCCCGGACCTTCGAAGCCCGGGTGGCTTTCGATAACGACACCGCCAACGCCGAGCTGGGGCAAAGCGCCCGGGTGTTCGTGGACCACGAAAACGGCGGCGCCGATGTCCTCACGGTGCCGCTGGCCGCCGTCACCGCCGACCAGGGCGACACCTTTGTCTGGGTGGTCGAGCCGGACACCCTCAGCCTGGTGAAAACGCCGGTGCGTGTCGGTGCCTACCGGGAAGACCGGGTGCCGGTACTGGAAGGTCTGAACGCTGACGACTGGGTAGTGGCCGCCGGCACCCAGGTGCTGCGCGCCGGGCAAAAGGTGCGCCCAGTGGATCGTCAGAACCGTCAGCTCAGTCTGGGCGGCTCGCAGCGCCAAAACGGGGAGTAGACCATGGGTTTCAATCTTTCCGAATGGGCGCTACGCAATCGGGCGCTGGTGCTCTACGCGATGATCCTGCTGGGCGCCCTGGGGGTGCTGTCCTATTCCCAATTGGGACAAAGCGAGGACCCGCCGTTCACTTTTAAAGTAATGGTGGTGAATACCGTCTGGCCCGGCGCCAGCGCCGAGGAGGTCAGCCGTCAGGTCACCGAGCGGATCGAGAAAAAGCTGATGGAGACCGGCGACTACGACCGCATCACCTCGTTCTCCCGGCCCGGCCAGTCCCAGGTGCTGTTCGTGGCCCGCGACGACATGCATTCGTCGGAAATCCCCGATCTCTGGTACCAGGTGCGCAAGAAGGTCGGTGACATCAAGCATACCCTGCCCCAGGACGCCCAGGGTCCGTTTTTCAACGACGAATTCGGCACCACCTTCGGCAATATTTACGCGCTCACCGGCCCTGGTTTCGACTATGCCCTGATGAAGGATTACGCCGAACGTCTGCAGTTGTCCCTGCAGCGCGTGGAGGACGTGGGCAAGGTGGAACTGGTGGGGGTGCAGGACGAAAAAATCTGGGTGGAGATTTCCAACACCAAGCTGGCCTCGTTGGGCATTCCCATGGGCGCGGTGCAGCAGGCTCTGCAATCGCAGAACGCGGTGGCGCAGGCGGGCTTTTTTGAAACCCCCAGTGACCGGGTGCGCCTGCGCGTGTCCGGCCAGTTCCGTTCGGTGGACGAGATTCGTCGCTTCCCCATCGACGTGGACGGTCGCTCCCTGCGCCTCGGCGACATCGCCGAGGTGTTCCGCGGCTTCAGCGATCCCGCCGAGCCGCGCATGCGCTTTCTCGGCGAAAACGCCATCGGCCTGGCGGTATCGATGAAGGACGGCGGCGACATTCTGGCGCTGGGTGAAAGCCTGGACGCGGAATTTCAACGGCTTCAGGGCACGCTGCCGGCGGGCCTGGAGCTGCGCAAAGTCTCCGACCAGCCGGCAGCGGTGGAAGCCGGCGTGGGTGAATTCGTGCAGGTGCTAATCGAGGCACTGCTGATCGTACTGCTGGTGAGCTTTTTCTCGCTGGGTGCGCGCACCGGCTTGGTGGTAGCGCTGTCGATCCCCCTGGTGCTGGCGATGACGTTCGCCCTGATGCACTACTTCGACATCGGCCTGCACAAGATCTCGCTGGGCGCGCTGGTGTTGGCGTTGGGTCTGATGGTGGACGACGCCATCATCGCCGTGGAGATGATGGCGATCAAAATGGAACAAGGCCTGAGCCGTGTGAAAGCGGCGGGGTTTGCCTGGACCAGTACCGCCTTCCCAATGCTCACCGGCACTCTGATCACCGCGGCCGGCTTTTTGCCCATCGCCACCGCGGAATCCGGTACCGGTGAATATACCCGCTCGATCTTCCAGGTAGTGACCCTGTCGCTGCTGGTGTCCTGGATTACCGCGGTGGTGTTCGTGCCTTACCTGGGCGACAAGCTGCTGCCGGACCTGGCCCGCCGGGACGCCGACGGCAAGGTCCACGACCCCTACCAGAAACCCTTTTACCGGCGCTATCGCAGCCTGGTGCTGTGGTGCGTGCGTTACCGAAAAACGGTGATCACCCTGACACTGGTGATTTTCGTGGCGTCCCTGGCGCTGTTCCGGCTGGTGCCGCAACAGTTCTTTCCGCCGTCAGCACGGCTGGAACTGATGGTGGATCTCAAGCTGCACGAAGGGGCGTCGCTGAAAGCCAGCCAGGCGCAGGCGGAACGGCTGGAAAAAATGCTCGACGCCAATCCGGAGATTGAGCACTACGTGGCCTATGTGGGCGCCGGTTCGCCGCGCTTCTACCTGCCCCTGGATCAGCAACTGCCGGCCGCCAGCTTCGCGCAATTCGTGGTGCTCACCGATAGCATTGAGCAGCGTGAACAGATTCGTGCCTGGTTGATCGACACCATGCGCGAGGAATTCCCCACCTTGCGCAGCCGCGTGTCGCGGCTGGAGAACGGCCCGCCGGTGGGCTACCCGATCCAGTTCCGTGTGTCCGGCGAGCACATTCCCAAGGTCCGCGAGCTGGCCCGCCAGGTGGCGACGGCGGTGCGCGGCAACCCGGACGTCACCAATGTGCATCTGGACTGGGAAGAACCCAGCAAGGTGGTACGGCTGAACGTGGACCAGGACCGCGCCCGCGCCCTGGGCGTGAATACCGCCGATCTGTCCCGGGCGTTGCAGAGTTCGCTGTCCGGGGTGACGGTGAGCCAGTACCGGGAAGACAACGAATTGATCGACGTGGAAGTGCGCGGCGACGCGCGCGAACGGGAAGCCCTGGGACAATTGGGCAACCTCGCGGTGCAGACCGAATCGGGCCGCAGCGTACCGCTCAACCAGGTGGCGACGCTGGAGTACGGCTTCGAGGAAGGCATCATCTGGCACCGCAACCGGCTGCCCACGGTGACGGTGCGCGCCGACATCTACGGCGGCCAGCAACCGGCCACGGTGGTCAACCATCTGCGTCCGGAACTGCAGGCGATTCGCGATACCCTGCCGCCGGGCTACCTGCTCGAAGTAGGCGGCACGGTGGAAGAATCCGCCCGTGGCCAGAGTTCGGTGAACGCCGGCTTGCCACTGTTCGTGCTGGTGGTGATCACGCTGCTGATGCTGCAACTACGCCGTTTCTCGCTGACCACCATGGTGTTCCTGACCGCGCCACTGGGGCTGATCGGCGTGACCCTGTTCCTGCTGCTGTTTGGCGAACCGTTCGGCTTCGTGGCGATGCTCGGCACCATCGCACTGACCGGCATGATCATGCGTAACTCGGTGATTCTGGTGGACCAGATCGAGCAGGACATCAGCCAGGGCCGCAGTCAGTGGGACGCGATTATCGAGTCCACGGTGCGTCGCTTCCGGCCCATCGCCCTGACCGCTTTGACGGCGGTGTTGGCGATGATTCCGCTATCACGCAGTGACTTCTTCGGCCCCATGGCGGTGGCGATCATGGGCGGGCTGATCGTGGCCACCGCGCTGACCCTGCTGTTCCTGCCGGCGCTGTACGCAGCCTGGTTCCGGGTCGAGGAAACACACAACGGCGAATCGCCTACTCAGTAAAACGCACTCCGTCGAGCACGGTTTGCAGCGTCTCCAAGGCCTCGGTCTGACGGTCCGCCGTCTGCCCCTGGCCACCGCTGCCCTGCGCAATCAGATCAATGGCGTAGCAGGACTCGGTGTAGGTGGCTCGGTAACTGCGGATGGTGGTGTAGCTCTCGCCGTCCACCCGGTTCACATCGAAACGGGTGAACGGCACACCGTCGATGGTTAGCGTCTGTTTGCTGCCATCATTCGCCTTTTCCGGCACATCCTTGCAATGAGACAACGCCTGGGTGGTGCGGCTGGCCCCGAGTTGGAAACGGGCCTGAATGTCGCCCGGCACGCTCAAAGTCAGCAACCGCTGGCCGTCTTCGTCACCGTCGGCGAAGGCGTGCCAGTCCCCACCCGCCTTGTCGGCACTGATTTTTTCCATCGATTTCGGATAGTCCACACTGACTCTGAACGCCTCGTTGGCATAGGTGGTGGCGTTGTCTCCGGACACCGCGTTGCCAGCCTGCTGGGCGGATTCGTAGCCGCCGCCAGCCTGCGCCTTATTGTCCTTGGGCGGGCCGCCGGGCCGATCAGCACCGGTCTCCGTCCCGGACTGGGTCTCTTCAATCGGCGGGTGAGGCAGCTTGTCTTCTTTGTTGTCGTCGTCTTCCGCGGGCTGGCAACCGATCAGGGCCAGGCCGCCAACGGCGAATAATACGGTGAGGTAGCGCATCTTGAAGCTCCTTTGGCTAATCCTGCTGCCTTCCATGGGCAGCACCTGGATAACACCCATCATGCTACGCCCCGCCGGCGACCGGCACGTCCCCGCTTAACACTGTTTAACAGCAACCGCCCGGTTCCAGGTAAGCTGCGCCGCATGGAACTGGAATTGTCGCTACTGCTATTACTGGGCGGCGTCGCTCTGCTGGCCGGGTTCATCGACACCCTCGCCGGCGGCGGCGGCCTGCTGACCCTGCCAGCGTTATTGTTGGCCGGTCTGCCGCCGGTCAACGCACTCGCCACCAACAAGCTGCAGGGCACCTTCGGCTCCGGCATGGCCACCTTCATGCTGCTGCGCCGGCGGCGGTTCGCCGAGACGCTGGCGGGGCTGAGGCGCCCGTTCCTGTGGTCGCTGGGCGGCAGCGCCGTGGGCACGGTGCTGGTGCAGCTTACCGACAGCGACGCCCTGCAGGTGCTGGTGCCGGTGGTACTGGCGGTGATCGCTTTGTATTTCCTGTTCAGCCCCGGCGCTGGCAGTGTGCACCGGACACCGCGCCTGTCCGCGCGCCTTTATGAGCGCACCGTGGTGCCGGTGATCGGCTTCTACGACGGCTTCTTCGGGCCGGGCACCGGTTCGTTTTTCTCCCTCACTGGCGTGGCGCTGCGCGGCCAGGACCTGATCACCGCCACCGCCCAGGCCAAGGCCCTCAACTTCGCCAGCAACATCGCCTCGCTGACGTTGTTCGTTGTTGGCGGCAAGGTGCTGTGGGTCACCGGCGCGATGATGATCGTTGGCCAGATGCTTGGCGCCTGGCTCGGTTCCCACGCGGTGCTGCGCGGTGGCGCACGACTGATCCGGCCGCTGATCGTTGTGGTCTGCCTGGCGATGCTGATCCGTTATCTGCTCGCCTGAGCCCTGGTCGCTTGATTCCTGACCCACGGGTCATACACTGACAGCGCGATAATACCAACGAGCTCGGGACCTTCTTCATGGGTGACACATCCAGAGATTACCGCCGACCGGACGGCGAGACCCGTTACTGGCCGGTGGGCCCCTTCAAACTCCGTCTGCCTTTCCTGCACTACCGCTTCGAATGGCCGGACTATTTCCAGGGCCTGCTGATGTGCGCGGTGGATCTGGCCGCCATTCCGCTGATGACCGAACTGCTGGGCATGCCGTTCGAGGCGGCGCTGGCGGTGGTGCTGCTGAACGGCTTTCTGTACCTGTTGCACCACTTGCTCGGCGACCCGGTGGTGCCCGGCTGGATCACCCCGGCGATTCCGCTGCTGATGGCCTACTGCGCCAGCTTTCCGGAGGGCCCGGATCGGGTGCACGCGCTGATCGCCTTCCAGTTGTTACTGGGTGTGTTCTGTATCGGCCTGGGCGCCACGGGGTTATCGCGGCGGGTGGTGAGCCTGGTGCCACCAGCGATCAAGGCCGGCATCATCATGGGCGCGGGTATCGCCGCGGTGATTACAGTATTCGAAGTGGGCGGCCGGTTCGAGAGCTTCCCGTGGACCATTTCCATCGCCATCGGCATCGCCTTTTATCTGATCTTCTCCAAGCATTTCGCGGTGCTGAAAACCCGCAACGCCTTCTGGTCCACCCTGGGCAAGCTGGGTATTTTCCCGATCATCGCCCTGGCTATCGTGCTGGCGCCTCTGTTCGGCGAAGCGCCCTGGCCGACCATCGAATGGGGCTTCACCACGCCGGACTTCGCCACCCTGTGGAACGAGTACACCGTATTTGGTCTGGGCCTGCCGTCGCCGCAAATGTTCCTGCAGGCGATCCCCACCATGCTGGCGGCTTACATCGTGTTATTCGGCGACGTGCTGCAAGGCAAGGCGCTGCTCAAGGAAGCGGACGCCAGCCGCCAGGATGAGGACGTGGACTACAACCCGGACCGCGCCCACATGATCTTCGGCGGCCGCAACGCCACCATGAGCATCATCGGCCCGGACGTGGCCATGTGCGGCCCGCTGTGGGCGGCCATGCACGTGGGGATCGTGGAGCGCTTCAAGGAAGGCCGCAAAGCGATGGATTCAATCTTCGGCGGCGCCGGCTCGTTCCGCTGGGGCACCAATACCGGCCTGTTGCTGATGCCCATTGTCAGCCTGGTGGAGCCGATCCTGGGCGTGGCCCTGGCGCTGACGCTGCTGATTCAGGGTTACGTGAGCGTGCGCATCGGCATTCTCGAAGCGCGCAGCCAGCGCGACCTGGGCATCGCCGGGGTGGTCGCCGCCGTGCTCGCCACCAAAGGGGCCACCTGGGCGTTCGCCGTCGGCGTGGCGTTGTGCATCCTGATTTACGGTCGCCGCTTCTTCAGCGGCGAGAACGACCAGACCTTCACCAAGGACAACGACGAGGAAACCTCATGAAAACCCGTGCCGCAGTACTCCGCGAGATGAGCGCCCAGCGCCCGTTCAAGGACTCTCAACCGCTGAAAATCGAAGAGGTGGAGCTGGACGCGCCCGGCCACGGCGAGATTCTGGTGCGGGTGCGCGCCGCCGGCCTGTGCCATTCCGATCTGTCGGTGATCGACGGTAACCGGCCCCGGCCGCTGCCCATGGCGCTGGGCCACGAGGCCGCCGGCGAAGTCATGGAAGTGGGCGCCGGCGTCAGCGATCTGCAAGTGGGCGATCATGTGGTGTTCTCGTTCGTGCCCAGTTGCGGCACCTGCGATTACTGCCTGGGCGGCCGCGCGGCGCTGTGCGCCCCGGGTGCCAAGGCCAACAACGACGGCGTGCTGCTGAGCGGCGACCGTCGCCTGCATCAAGGCGACACCACCATCAATCACCACCTGGGGGTGTCCGGCTTCGCCGAACACGCGGTGACCTCGCGCCGTTCGGCGGTGAAAATTCCCAAGGACTTGCCGTTCGAGATCGCCGCCGTGTTCGGCTGCGCGGTGCTCACCGGCATGGGCGCGGTGGTGCACACCGCCGGGCTGCGTGCCGGCCAGTCGGTGCTGGTGGTGGGCCTGGGCGGCGTGGGCCTGTCCGCGGTACTCGGTGCCGTGGCCGCCGGCGCCCGCCAGGTGATCGCCGCCGACATCGCCGAGGACAAGCTGGAACTGGCCAAATCCATGGGCGCCACCCATGTGGTCAATTCCAAGGACGCGGACGCGGTGCAGCAGGTTAAGGACATCAGCGGCGGCGGCGTCGATATCGCCGCCGAATTCGCTGGCGTGGGCCCGGCGCTGGAATTCGCCTTCGCCGCCACCGGCAAGGGCGGCGCCACCGTCACCGCCGGCCTGCCTCACCCAGACACCCGCCTGGCGGTAAGTCCGGTGCAGATGGTCGCCGAGGAGCGCCGCTTCCTGGGTTCCTATCTCGGCGGCCACGTGCCGGCGCTGGATATCCCTGAATACATCGCGCTGTATCAGGCTGGCCGCCTGCCGGTGGACAAGCTGCTCACCCATCGCATGAAGCTGGAGGACATCAACGAAGGGTTTGATCGTCTGGCGGACGGCGACGCCATCCGCCAAGTGATCTTGTTCGACTGATGGCCGGCGTGCGTTTGCGGCAGATTTGTCTGGTGGCGCAGGAACTGGCGTCGCCGGAGCGGGCCCTGGCCGAAGTGCTCGGCGCTCGGCCCTGTCACCAGGACCCGAATCTGGCCCGCTACGGGCTGGAGAACGTGATGTTCCGCCTCGGCGACCGGTTTATCGAAATCGTCGCGCCGATTCAGGACGGCACCGCCGCCGGCCGTTTTCTGCAACGCGGTGGCGGCCAAGGCGGCTATATGGCGATCTTCGACTGCCCCGACCCGGATGGCCTCGGCGCACACGCCGAAAAGCTCGGTGTGCCGGTGGTGAACCGAATGCGCGTGGACCACTATCTGGGCGTCCAGCTCCATCCCAAAGGCTGCCGGGCGGCGATGATCGAGTTCAACCGCACCGATGGCGGCGAGGCCCTGGAGGGGCCTTACTGGCCCGCCGGCCCCGATTGGCAAACGGCGCCGGAAACCGACCCGCTTTGCCGCCTGACCACGGTGACCCTCGACAGTCCCGTGCCCGGCGATCTGGCCGCCCACTGGGGCCGTCTTCTGGGCATTCCGGACAGCGCTTCCAACACCCTGGAAGCGGGCGGGGTGACGCTAAAGTTCGAACAGGCACGGTTCGAGGAGGCCCGACGGGAGACCCTGGGCACCCTGGGGTTACATACCGCCGACCGCGACGCGATACTGGAGCGAGCCGAAGCGCACGGCCTCACGGTGGAACAAAACAGCTTCCATCTCGCCGGCGTACGCTGGTGTTTCGAGCACCCGTAAAACGGTGCTCGCTTAGCCCAGCTTCTCCAGCATGGCGCCCATCATTTCGTGGATCTTGTTGACCGCTTTCAGCGGCCGCACCATCACCTTGAAATCGTCAATGCGGCCGTCTTCGTCGCAGTGAATCATGTCGATGCCGTTGAGCTGAATACCGTCCAGCACGGTGGTGAATTCCAACACCGCGTTGCGCCCGTCGAGGACTTCCCGTTCATAGCGGAAGTGCTCGTTGTTGAGCGTGTGCAGGGCGGCGGTGAGATACATCTTGGTGATCGCCTTGCCTTCCTGCGGGGTGTGCACCACCGGCGAGTGAAACACCACGTTGTCGGCGAGAATCTCGTCGAGCGCCTCGGCGTCCTTGGTGTCCACCAGCCGGTGCCAGCGTTCAATGGTTTTTTCGATCACGGGGCTCGCCTCTTATTGATGTGCATTGAAGCCTCAACATAGCCCGCCGGTGGCGCACGGCACCATGGTGGTTTGCGTCACGAATCGGGCTGCAAGCTGAAGCGCGGGCAGAGTCAGGGAGTGGCTGGGCCTCTTGTGCTAGCGGGCCTTGTGGGAGCGGGCCCCGCCCGCGAAAGGGTGGCCTTGGCCACCCGGCGAAGGTTGCCCCACGGGATACCCTAGGCGTTGTTGGTGCCATTGTTAGTGGGGGCTCTGGGATCCTGCCGGGGCTCCGCCCCTTTCGCGGGCGGGGCCCGCTCCCACAAGGCTGCTCCATAGCAGCGCCCTCGCCACTGCATCCTGTATCGCGGCCAAAGGCCGCCTACAGCGTCTCGGCTTTGATCTCGAAATAGTCGAACAGGCTGTCCAGGGCGACGCGTATCGTGGCGCCCTGGAGACTCAGGCGGGCCATCAACTCTTCCAGCGCGTCCTCGGCGTCGATGTTGTCGATGTTCTCCTGAATCAGGTCCAGCGGCTTGAGGCGCTTGATCGCCAGATCCTGCTGTAGGTCGAATTCCATCTCGTCGTTCCAGCACAGGTTGACCTTCACCGCCGCCAGTTGCTCAAGGTGGGCGAGAATTTCTTCCCGGCTCAGGTCGAGCGCGGTGATACGCACACTGGCGCCGTCGCCGTCCTTGAATTCACAACGGTCGCCGATGGTGAAGCCTTCCGGCAACGATGCGGCATCGCGCAGCCATTCGCCGAACGCCGCGGTGGTGGCGCTGGCCGCCGTGGGCCGGGTCACGGGAAGCGAATCCAGCGCTTTGCGCAGGGTGGCGATGATTTGCTCAGCGCGGCTTTCCGAAGCGCTGTCGACGAGAATACGGCGACGTTCCACATCCACCAGCACGCCGGTTCGGCGTGAACGGGTAAAGGCGCGGGGCAGCAGATCAAAGGTGATCTGATCCTTCAGCTCGGCGCGCTCACGGCGGCCCACCGGGCGCCCTTCCTGTTCGCGGATCTGCTCCACTTTTTCGTCCAGCTCTTCCTTGATCACCGGCCCCGGCAGCAGGCGGGCGATTTCCTGGTGCACGAAATACAGAAAACCGTCCGCGACCACCACCATGCGGTCTTCGCCTTTGAGCGGCGGCACGAAACCTTCACTGCTGAGACTTTGCCGGCCGCAGGGCGGGCAGCGGTGCGCATCGAGGCGTTCCTCCAATTCCGTGGCCGACCAGGAAAAGGGCTCCGTGCCCAGGAAAACGGTGAGGTTCTTGATCCACATAAATAAGGGTATCCAGAAACGGGCTGTACGGGGCGGGCCGGGCGGCCCGGAAGAAGCCGGACAGCCTAGCGGACCACACCTTCCGCCTCAAGCGTGCGGTGCCCTTCTCTCCACCGTCGCGGCGATCACCGCGTATCGCGGGCGAAACGCCGCCGAAACGCGGCGCGGTCCTCGACCTGTGCTCGGAAGACACGCTCCAGAATATCCACTACCTGATCGACGCCCGCCAATTCCCGGGACTCACTGGCGCCGTCCGGGTAACGCACCGTGTAGCGGTGGTCGAGCAGCGTGTGTCGGCGGCCCGCCTCCACCCGGGCGGCCACCAAATGGGTCACGAAAATGGATTCCGGATGGTGGCTCACATACCAGTTGAACATCCGATAATCCGCCGCCGGCACCGCATGGAGGGGAAAGCGATAGAGCAGGCGCCACTGCTCGCCCAGCCGCGCTTCCAGTTGGTACTGGTCGCCGTTCTTGCGTACCCGGAACGGCTCATGGGAAGTGCTCTGTGAAGCCTCGGTGTCCAGACGCAGCGGCACGGTGGGGGTGAGCGCGCCGAAGCCGGTGTCCGCTATCCAGGGCACGCCGTCGATCACCAGATGCAACAGCATGTGGGTGGTGGGCGGCTGGGCGTCTTCGCTCTGGTTCCAGAACACCCGGGCCGCCAACCCGCGCACCTGGAACCCCAGTTGCCTGAGCACCAATTCGAACAGACGATTGTGTTCGAAGCAGTAACCGCCGCGCTGGCGGTGCAGCAGTTTGGCTTCAAGAGCCCTGGGCTCGAGCCCGACTTCGTCGCCCAGGTAAGGAGTCAGGTTCTCGAACGGGAAGGTTTCGACATGACGGCGCTGCAGTTCCGCCAGCGTGGCCAGGGTGGGCTCACGGTCGCCGTGGTAACCGAGGCGTTGCAGGTAGGCGTCCAGGTTCACTTGATCGTTCATCGGGCTCTCCAGGTTCAAATCATGCCAATAACAGTAAGGAGAACGGGAGCTTAGAACCTGAACCAATATTAAGGTAAAGCGTTGCGGGGATCGGCTTTATCGATGCCTGCCATTGGTGAGCGCGATGGCAAAGGGTCAGCAAACCTTACGCAAAATACCGCCACCGGCTTCACACTTCACGCCACCACGATCAAAACTCTGACAGGCTGGCCGGATCGCGAAACTATTTGACAAGGCCCGGGGATACCGCAAACCTCGGTAGCCGAAAACAACAACCGCCAAGCTTCGGGAGAGAAAGCATGCTAGGCCAAATGATGAACCAGCCGCTGTTGATCAGCGCACAGATCGCCCACGCCGCCCGCTACCACGCCGATGGAGAAATCGTCTCGGTGGAAACCAGTGGCGGCCTCCACCGCACCAACTGGGGCGAAGTGGAACGGCGGTCCCGCCAGCTCGGTTCCGCACTGCTGGGCCTGGGCCTGAAACAGAGCGACCGGGTCGCCACCCTGGCCTGGAACAACTACCGCCATCTGGAAGCCTATTTCGGCGTGTCCGGTGCCGGCCTGGTGTGCCACACCATCAACCCGCGCCTGTTTCCCGAGCAGTTGGTGTATATCTTCAACCACGCCCAGGACCGGGTGCTGTTTATCGACAAGACTTTCCTGCCCCTGATCGCCGCGATCAAGGACAAACTGGAACATCTGGAGCACGTGGTACTGCTCAGTGGTGAAGACGCCGAGGCCGCCGAGAAAGTGCCGGGCATCAAGTTCTACGACGACCTGGTGGATTCCGGCAGCGCCGACTTCCAGTGGCCGGAATTGGACGAAAACACCGCCTCCAGCCTGTGCTACACCTCCGGCACCACCGGCAACCCGAAAGGCGCACTCTACTCGCACCGCTCCACCGTGCTGCACTCCATGGCCGTGGCCTTGCCCGACAGCCTCAACCTGTCCGCCCGGGATTGCCTGCTGCCCGTGGTGCCGATGTTCCATGTGAACGCCTGGGGTATTCCCTACGCCGCCGCCATGGTGGGCAGTAAGGTAGTGCTGCCCGGCCCGGGCCTGGATGGCGATAGCCTGAAGAACCTGATCAACAGCGAGAACGTGACCTGCGCCGCCGGCGTACCAACGCTGTGGCAGGGCCTGATCGGCGCCCTCAAGAAAGCCGACGAGAAAGTACCCAGCCTGACCCGCACCGTGATCGGCGGCTCCGCCTGCCCGCCGTCCATGATCGCCACCTTCCGTGACGACTACGGCGTGGACACCCTGCACGCCTGGGGCATGACGGAGATGAGCCCGGTGGGCTCGGTGAGCACCCTGCTGCACAAGCACACCCTGATGTCCCAGGACGAGCAGGCCGCGATCCGCGCCAAGCAAGGCCGCCCGCCGTTCGGTGTCGACTTGCGCATCGCCGACGCCGACGGCAACGAACTGCCCAAGGACGGCGAAACCCAGGGCGATCTGTACGCCAAGGGCCACTGGGTGATCAGCGCCTACTTCAATGTGGATGCCGAGCCGCCGCACGTGGACGGCTGGTTCCCCACCGGTGACATCGCCACCCTGGACGAGAACGGCATCGTCACCATCAAGGACCGCTCCAAGGACGTGATCAAGTCCGGCGGCGAGTGGATCAGCTCGGTGGAGCTGGAAAACATCGCCGTGGGCATGGACGACCTGGCCGATGCCGCGGTAATCGCCGCCGAGCATAAAAAGTGGGACGAGCGCCCGCTGCTGATCGCGGTGAAAGCCGAAGGCAAGGATCCGTCCGAGAAAGACATCCTGGCCGGCTACGAAGGCAAGATCGCCTCCTGGCAGTTGCCCGACGCGGTGCTGTTCGTGGACGAACTGCCGCGCAACGCCACCGGCAAGGTGCTCAAAAACAAGCTCCGCGATCAGTACGGCGACCATCTGATCAAAGAGTAATCCGCGGCTTTAAGCCCGTTACGCCGCGCCCTCAGGGCGCGGCGTCTTCCACTATCTTCAGGGTCATGGGATCGAATGGCACCGACGAGTGCTCATGGACGATTTTCCATTGCCCGCCGATGCGATGGTAGGCCACCGACATCCGCATCCAGCCCATTTGTTCCTCGCCCTTTTCATTCTCGCCGCCGCAACGCACCGGGAAATAGCTCACCGCCAGATCGCCATCAACCCGCACTCTGGGTTCGTGCACTTCGAATCGCATACCGTTCTCACAATACGACATGCATTCGCGCCAATGCGCGCCATAGGCCTCCAGGCCCTGGAAGCGCAGCTTGCCGATGGCGTCGTAGGCTTCCACATCGTCGGCGTAGCAAGCGAGGATAGCGTTCAAATCGCCGGCGGACACTGCCTTGGCCCACTGCGCAATCAGGGTTTGGATGGCTTGCTGATCTTCGCTGGTTGCACTGCTCATGCTGGTCTCTCCTTTTACCGTGTCGGGTTACGTGCTTTTCGGCGTTACTTGCAGCTCCCGGACCGGTCGCACCTCAATGCTGCCGACCCGGGCCGGGGGAATGTTCTCGGCGATGCGGATCGCCTCGTTCAAGTCGCGGGCGTCGATCAAGTAAAAGCCGGTGAGCTGCTCCTTGGTTTCCGCGAAGGGCCCGTCGGTGATCGACGTCTTGCCGTCGCGCACGCGCACGGTGACGGCGGTGTGCACCGGCTCCAGCGGCGCGCCACCGAGCATTTTCCCGGTCTCGGCCAGTGAATCCGCGTAAGCCTGGCACTCATCGTCCTCGGGGCTGTCCGGCAGGCTGTGCAGCGACTCTTCCTCGGCGTAGACCAAGCACAAATATTTCATGATGTCCCTCCTGGATGTCCCTTCAGATTCCTCTGGTCGTTCATGAACGCGGCGATTCGACGGCCGCCGACACGTTTTTTTCATTCGCTAACGCGGCCAGCCGTTTTTCCAGAAAAACACGCTGCGGACCTTGCTGACACAATGCGAGGGCGGCGCGGTAGGCGTCACGGGCTTCGGCGACGCGCCCCAGACGTCGACACAGGTCCGCCCGCGCCGCCTGGGCGAGGTAATAGTGTCTTAGTTCACCGGCGTCGAGCAGGCCATCGACCAACGCCAGTCCGGCTTGCGGTCCGTCGCGCATGGCCACCGCCACCGCCCGATTGAGCGCGATCACCGGCGACGGCGCCGCGCGCAACAGCACGTCGTAGAGCCCCACGATCTGCGCCCAGTCGGTCTGTTCCGGGCTCGCCGCTTCGGCGTGCACGGCGGCGATCGCCGCCTGCAGGCTGTAGGGACCGAACCGGCGCGAACGCAGCGCCTGCTCGACCAGGTTTTCACCCTCGGCAATCAAGGCCCGGTCCCATAGAGAGCGGTCCTGGTCGTCGAGCAGCACCGGATCGCCGGCGGCGTCGGTGCGCGCCGCCCGACGCGCTTCGGTGAGCAGCATCAGCGCCAGCAGGCCACCCACTTCCGGCTCCGGCAGCAGCGACAGCAACAACCGGCCCAGCCGCAGGGCTTCGCTGGAAAGATCGGCGCGCGTCGGCACGTCGCCGGAGGATGGGAAGTAGCCTTCGTTGAACACCAGATAGATGACCTGGAGCACGCTATCAAGCCGCTCCGCCAACTCGCCCTTTTCAGGCACCCGATACGGGATCCTCGCATCGCGGATCTTGGCCTTGGCGCGCACGATGCGCTGGGCCACGGTGGGCGTGGGAATCAGGAAAGCGCTGGCGATCTCCTCGGTGGTGAGATCGCAAACCTCGCGTAGTGTCAGCGCCACCCTCGCCTGCTCCGAAAGCGCCGGGTGGCAACAGGTGAAAATCAAACGCAACCGGTCGTCCTCGACAGTCAGGTCCAGGTCCGGCATCTCGGCGGCCTGCTCGAAACGCAGCGCCAGCTCGTCCAGGGAGGCGTCGAAACGAGCGCGACGGCGCAGCCGATCAATGGCCTTGAAGCGCCCGGCACTGATCAGCCAGGCACGGGGGTTATCGGGGATGCCGTCCCGAGGCCATTGGCTGACCGCCGCGGCAAAGGCATCCTGCAACGCCTCTTCGGCGAGGTCGAAATCGCCCAGCAGACGGATCAGAGTCGCCAGCACCCGGCGCGACTCATGCCGATACAAGGCTTCAATATGACCGCTAATCGACAAAGACCTCCCTCCCTTGGACGTCGCCGCGGCGGGCCCACGGCGACGGCTCGCTGAGCGGCCGCACTTCCACGCAGCCCAGGCGCACCAGCGGCAGGCCAGCGGCCAGACTTAAGGCGTGATCCAGATCCCGGGCGCGCAACAACACCACCAGGGCCAGTTGCTCCACGCCCGGGACGGCGGCGCCGTCGCGCAAACGCAGGCCACCTTCACGGTGGCGCAAGGTGGTGCCCAGGCGCGCCGACGGCAACCACTGGCCCCACTGATAGTGTTGCTCCGTCAGCAGGCGCCGCCGATAGTCGCAGGTCGTCGCCAACAGAGTATCCCGCTCACCGCGCGGCAGTGACGCCAACCGGTTCTCATCCACGTACACCAGGCAAATATAATCCATCTCGATTCTCCGGGAGCAGCCTGCTAGGGCATCGATACTCCACAGTCGAACCGGCGGGCAGTGTTTCGACGGTGCCCGGATCAGTCCGCCTCGCCCACCTCCCGGCGCAGTTGCTGAAAGAAATCCGGCTGCGCCCAGGCCCGGTAGTCGCCCCTTTGATAGGCGAGCGCATTCTTATAGTAGGCGAGCGCGTTAATCCGGTTGGGTCCGCCACAGTCACGGGTTTTCACCACCCGGCCCGGCGCCCCCATGACAATCGAGTTGTCGGGAATCACGGTGCCTTCCTTAAGAAACGTATGGCCGGCGATGATGCAGTTATCGCCGATCACACAGCCGTCCATAATCGTGCTGTTGATGCCGACCAGGCAGTTATCACCGATGGTGCAGCCGTGCAGCGTGACATGATGCGTGATGGAACAGTAATCGCCGATGCGGGTGCCGGTATGGTTGCCGATGTGCACCATGACGAAGTCCTGCAGGTTGCTGTAACGCCCTACACGAATACCGTATAACTCGGCACGCAGCGCCACGTTGATCCACACCGAGGCGCCCTCGGCCAATTCGACGTCGCCATACAGATAGGCGGATTCATGAATGTACGCGGCCTGCTCCGCGCGCACGGCGGGGTCAATATAGCCCACTGAAAGTCTCCCGGTTTTTTTATGAGTCGTTGCTATCCGGATGATAGTGCATGACCGCGCCACCGGCCGCCAGAGCCCGCCGGCCACCTGTGAAAGCGTCGAGGCGACTGCTACTCTTTACCGCCATGATCAGGTGATCCACAAACAGGGACAAGGAATCGAACATGGGCGATTTTATTACCGTTACCGCTAAAGACGGTGGCCATTTCCGCGCTTATCTGTCAGTGCCCCGCAGCGGTAACGGCCCCGGCCTGGTGATCGGCCAGGAAATTTTTGGTGTCAACGACACCATGCGTCAGGTCGCCGACCGGTACGCCGAGGAAGGCTACGTGGCGCTAGTGCCGGACTTGTTCTGGCGCATTGAGCCAGGCATTGAACTGAGCTACGGCGAAGCCGACTTCCAGCGCGCCTTCGAGCTGTTCCAAAGTATCGATCTGGATCTGGCCATCGACGACATTGATGCCAGCCTGGAAACCCTGGCGGCACGACCGGAAGTGAACGGCGGCGACCTTGGCTTTGTCGGCTTCTGCCTGGGTGGGAAACTTGCCTACCTGACCGCCGCGCGCACGCGGGTCGCGGTGTCCGTGGGCTACTACGGGGTGGGTATCGAAAACCATCTGCGGGAAGCCGGCGGCATACAGGGACGTCTAGTACTGCATTTCGCTGAGCAGGACGGTTTTTGCGATGAAAGCACCCGCAACCAGATCGTTACCGCCCTGGGCGGCACCGTGTCGAAACTGGAAACCTTCGTCTACCCCGGCGTGGACCACGCTTTCGCCCGACCCGGCGGCGACCACCACCACAAGCCCAGCGCCGACATGGCCCATGAGCGCACCATCGCGGCACTGAAAAGGGAAATCGGTCCGGACGTGGATTTATCCGCACTGTGGGACGAGCACTGCCGCCATGAGTTCGCCACCCGGGACGTGGCCGCCACCATGGCGACCATGGTGGCGGAGCCCTACGTAAACCATATCCCCACCATGACCGGTGGCGTCGGACAGCGCCAACTCAGCCATTTCTACCAGCACCATTTCGTGCACGGCAATCCTGACGACATGGCCCTGACACCGGTATCACGCACCGTCGGCGCCACCCAACTGGTGGACGAATTCGTGCTCAGTTTTACCCATGACCGCGAGATCGACTGGATGCTGCCCGGCGTACCGCCCACCGGCAAAAAAGTGGAAATTCCCATGATCGGCGTGATCCGCTTCCGTGGCGACAAGTTGTGCCACGAACATATCTACTGGGATCAGGCCGGCGTGCTGGCGCAGATCGGCATCCTGGACGCGGACGACCTGCCGGTGGCCGGCGTCGAAGCGGCCCGCAAATTGCTCGACGAAAGCGCCACCTCCAACACGCTGATGCCGAACTGGAAAGGGCCTTAAGGTGTTGCGTCCCATCTTGCCGCTAAACCGCGATAAAAAAAGGCCGCTTTAAAAGCGGCCTTTTCCCTATCAGCGAAAGCTCAGAAGAACAGATCCGGCAGATAGGTGGCGATCTCCGGGAAGATCATAATCAGCGCCAGGCCGACGATCTCCACCAGCACGAACGGAATCACCGACACATAGATGTCCTTCATGGTGATACTCGGTGGCACCACCCCCTTCAGGTAAAACAAATTAAACCCGAAGGGTGGCGTCATGTAACCGATCTCCATGTTGATCACAAACAGAATGCCGAACCACACCGGATCGAAGCCCATCGCCTTAACGATCGGCAGGAACACCGGCAAGGTGATCAACATGATGCCGACCGGGTCCAGCACCATGGCCAGGAAGAACACGATCACCATCATGGTGATGATCACGGCCCAGGGGCCGCCGGGAATGCCGGTAATCATGCCCTCAATCAGCTCTTGCGCACCCATGCTCTGGTAGGCGGCGCTGAACGCATGGGCGGCGAACAGAATCCACATGATCATACCGGTGAGCTTGAAGGTACGAATCGAGGCGTCGCGCATCAGCTCCCAGGAGAACCGCCGGTACACCACCGCCGACACCAGAGCGCCCAGCACCCCCACGGCGGCGGCTTCGGTGGGCGTGGTGACGCCGGCGATGATCGAACCGAGAGTCACGAACACGATGATGATCGGCAGGATCACCGCCCGCAGGGCGAGCATTTTTTCCCGCCACGATGCCCGCTCTTCCTTGGGCAGCGCGGGCGCCAGCTCCGGCTGGAAATAGCAGCGGATAATGATGTAGGCGCAGGTCAGCACCATCAGCAAAATACCCGGCAGCACCCCGGCAGCGAACATCTGCCCCACCGACACGCCGGTGATCAGGGAATACAAAATCATCAGAATACTGGGCGGAATCAGAATGCCCCAGCCACCGCCGGTATTGATGCAACCCAGCACCATGCGCTTGTCGTAACCGCGCTCGAGCATGGACGGCAAGGCGATAGTGCCCATGGCCACCACGGCGGCGCCGCTGATACCGCACATGGCGGCGAAGATCGCGCAGATACCCAGGGTGCCGATGGCCAGGCCACCACGCAGCCCGCCCCACCACAGATACATCATGCGATAGAGGTCGCGGGCGACGCCGGTTCGCTCCAACACCATGGCCATGAAGACGAACAAGGGAATCGCCACCAGGGTGAAATTCCCCATGGTGCTCCATATCTGCGAGGAGACCATATAGAAGGCGTCGGGGCCCCAGGTAAAGTACAAGAAGATCACCGACACACCACCGAGCACAAAGGCCAGCGGCAGACCCAAGACCAGGAAGAACAGCAGCGAGCCGAAGAACAGCAGCGTGATCATTTCGATACTCATAATTGCTGCTCCTCCTGCTGACCGTCGTCGAGGCCGTCTTTAAGCACCTTGGCGTTCTCCGGATTGATCACCACGGCGATATCGCGCAGCAGCTTGACGATGCCCTGCAACAGCACCAGAAAAACAGCGATCGGGATGAATGCTTTCACCGGCCATACCGGCGGATTCCAGGCACTGTACGTGGTCTCCTGATTAACGATGGATTCCCACGCCATGGAACTGCCGAAATACAGAAACGCGAGGATAAAAATAAAGAACACCACGGAGGTGAACACATCGATGGTCGCTTGAACACGGGGCGAAAAATGGGAATACAACAGGTCCACATTGACGTGGCCCCGGTTCGCCATCACGTAACCGCCGGCCATGATCGAATAAATGGCGAACAGAAACTGGGCGAATTCGGTGGTCCATACGGTGGGGGCGTCAAACACGTAACGGCAAATGACCTCAATCAGAAGCAGAGCACTCATGGCGAAGATCAGGTGCGCGATCCAGCGGCCAAGAAAGTCGTTCAGGCGGGTCACCCCATTAATCAGCGTCTGCAGGAAGGACATGATTCCTCCATGGGGGGCTCAATAATCGGACAATAAAAGGGGGGAGCCTGACGGCTCCCCCCGGGGACTTACCGGTATTACAAGTAACCGAGATCGGACAGGAAACCTTTCAGCTTTTTCACCACCTGGGCGGCTTTGTCGCTGCGCTTGGCTTCTTCATCCCACATTTTCTGGGCGGTTTGAGCCAGCTTGTCCTGCACTTCCTGGGGCATGGTGTTGATCTGCACACCCTGCTCGGCCATCACTTTAGCCAGAGTGATACGCTCTTTGTAGAGGTATTCGTTAGTACGAATCCAGAACTGTTCGTTCAGGGAATCCTTAACGATCTTGGCCATGCCGTCCGGCAGCTTATCCAGCGCTTTCTGGCTGACGATGAACGCATCGGTGCCGGCGATGTTCAGAGCCGGCTGCACGTGGTACTTGGCCACTTCGTAGAGGCCCATGCTGGCGGCGCCTTGCGCGGCCCCCCAATGGGCGCCGTCGACCACACCGCTGGACAGTGCCTGGTAGAGTTCGCCACCGGGAATGTAGGTGCCCGCGGCGCCGGCTTCGCTGAGGAATTTCTGCAGCGCGCCGGAAGAACGAATCTTGAGACCGGTGAAATCATCCCAGCTTTCGATGGGCTTCTTCACCACCATCTCGGTGGGGTACACCTTGTCGGTGGAGTAGTAGACATTATGCTTGGCCGCTTCCTCGCGGAGCATGTCCTCAAAGCCCATGTTCTTATGGAAGTAAGCCGCTTCCCAGACGTTACGGAATGCGAACGGCAAGCCGGACGCGATACCCGCCAGGCTCATCTTGTCCTGGGCGTAGGCCGGGGAAATGGTACCCATCTGGATAACGCCGCGGCTCACCGCGTTAAACGTTTCCTGGGCCTTGAACAGAGCACCGGCTTCGTACAGCTCGAGTTTGAGCTTGCCGTCGGTGCGCTCCTCAATCACCCGTTTGATGCGCTTGAGGCTGTCTTCATAGGAACTGCTGGAGCCGGGCCAGTGGGACTGGACCTTCCAGGTAATGGTGTCCGCGGCCTGAGCCAGCGGAGAGAAAGCCGTGGCCGTCGCGAAAGCCAGAGCCGAACCGCCGATTACTAATTGCTTGCGCAATGCGTTGAACAGAGTCATGGAAAACTCCTTTTGTTGTTGTGCAGCTTATCTCGCTGATTCTGTGTGGTTATTCCGCACAGCGAAACAGCAAGGGCGTAAAATGAAACCAGGATCGGAAATGTAGCACAGCTTCCGGTATCGCCACACCCTCAATTTGTCGCAATGTATATTCTCTGTCTCCCCTTTTCGGCGTTCACGCCGATCCCGCCAACGGCGCTTCGGGCAACGGCTCCAACAGCGCCTCCAGCTCGGCGGCGAACGCCAGCACGGTGCGGTCCTCCAGGTAGGGGCCGACGATTTGCACCGCCAGGGGCAGCCCATCCTCGGTGAGGCCCACGGGCACGGTGACGGCGGGCAAATAGACCGCGCCAGCCAACCCCACCCAGACCAGAATATCCATATATGGCTGCTCGACACCATTCACCGTCAGGGTGCGCTGATCCGGACCTGGCGTCTGACGATGGCTGAACGGCAATGTCTGCACCACCGGGCACAGCAGCACATCAAAATCCTGGAAAAAACGTCCCCAAGCGGCACGCATCACGGCGCGTTGCTCGTCGCTGCGCTGCCATTCAGCGTGCGATTGGGTGGCGCCCCGGGCAAACAAGGCACGGTAGCCCCGGTCTTGCGGGTCAGCCTTGCCAGCGGCTTCCTGGAGTTGATCGTAAAGGCCGGAGGGTAAGCCACCCCCCATGGTGCCGGTGAGCAGTCGGTAGTAGAGGTCATGGGCGTCTTCCAGGGTCACACCATGGGGCCGCGCATTGGCGTCCACCGAGGCGCCCCGCTCGGCGACACGGGCGGTCAGGCTTTCCAGGGCATCGACGATGCGCCGATCCACCGGGCAACAGGAATCATCCAGCCAGGTAGCGACGCGGAAATCCTTCAGCGTGCGATGGCGCGGCTCGGGCAAATCCAGGCGCCAGGCGGCGGCTTCCTCCTGTTCCGGCGCGGCCAACAAGTTGAGCGCCAGTTCCAGGTCGTCCACCCGGCGTGCCAACGGCCCGGCCACGGAGATATCCCGTCGCGCCAGCGCACCCGGCGGACCGGGCACATGACCGCGCGTGGAGATCAGCCCGAAACTCGGCTTGAGACCACACACGCCGCAAAACGCCGCCGGCGTACGGATCGACCCACCGATGTCGCTGCCCAGCTCCAGCGGCGTCAACCCGGCAGCCAGCGCGGCGGCGGCGCCGCCGGAAGAACCGCCCGGCGTCAGCTCCGGGTTCCAGGGGTTATGGGTGGTTCCGTAGATGTCGTTGTAGGTCTGCAGATCCGAGGCATAGGCGGGCACATTGGTCTTGCCGAAAATCACCGCACCGGCATCCAGCAGGCGCTCCACCGCCGCGCTGGTGCGGTCTGAAACATGCCCGCGCAACGACTCGATACCGGCGGTGGTCGGCCAGCCGGCAATCTCATAGGTCTCTTTGACGGTCATCGGCACGCCGTGCAGGGCCCCCCAATCCTCGCCCCGCGCCAGCGCCCGGTCAGCTTCGCGGGCACGCTCTCGAGCCAGGTCGAAACGGCGCACCACAACGGCGTTCAAAGCCCCGTCGAGACGCTCCACGCGATCAATAAAGTAGGCCAGCGCCGCCTCGGCGGTGATTTCCCGGTCCTTGATGCGCCGGGCCAAAGCCGAAGCGCCGATACGGTGCAAATCCATGAACTCTCCCTATGTTGGTACCCGTGTCGATACGCATTATTATGAAACGTAATTCCGTTTTATCAGAGGCTTCAAGCAACGGCAACGGCTGGCGCCACTGTCCACCGCCATGACAGAATCCGCCTCCAATCGTGCACCCGGGACACCCCCGGGACCATGCTTTAATTCACACCGCGGCCAAGGATATCGAGATGAAATATCTGCACACCATGGTACGCATCAGCGACCTGGACGCTTCGTTGCGCTTTTACTGCGAAGGGCTGGGACTCCGGGAAAATCGCCGCAAAGAGGTGCCCGCCGGGCGTTTCACTCTGGTGTTCCTGGCGGCGCCGGATAACCCCGACGCGGAGCTGGAGCTGACCTGGAATTGGGACCCGGAAGAGGATATGGGCGCGGCCCGCAACTTCGGCCATCTGGCGTTTGAGGTGGCCGACATCTATGCGCTTTGCGCTCACCTGCGGGAGATGGGTTACACCATCAATCGTCCGCCCCGGGACGGACGCATGGCGTTCGTGCGCTCCCCGGATCGGATCTCAGTGGAATTGCTGCAGAAAGATGAGGCCCTGGCACCGGCGGAACCCTGGGCCTCGATGGAGAACACCGGCAGTTGGTAGAGCGGTGGCCCGGCCGGCGCGCCCGTTAGGCGCCCTTACCGGTGGCAACCACCTTGCCGTCCAGTAAAGCCTGACATCGCTGCGCTGAGAACCCGGCCTGCTCCAGAACCTCCAGAGTGTGCTCACCCAGCCCCGGCAGGGCGGCTGGCGACTCCGCCATGGCCGTGTCAGCAAAGTTGAACGGTAAACCAGGAATGTCGATTTCACCGCCCTTGCCGTCCGTGGTCCGCTGGAAGATACCGGTCGCCTGGACATCGTCACTGGCGCGTACTTGCTCATAATTACGCACCACACCGCATACCACGCCGAATGCCTCCAGCCGCGCCCTGGCGTCCTCGCCGCCGTAGCCGCCCAGTGCCTCGTTAAGGATACGGACCATCTCGGGCCGGTTGGCGACCCGGTCATCGCTGGTGGCGAAACGCGGGTCGGTACCCAGCTCCGGCTGTTCGATGGCCCGGCACAGCCGCTGCCAGTGGTCTTCCATATAGGCGGAGATGACGAGGTGGCCATCCTGTACCTTGATCAGATCGGCCGCCGGCGCGACCAGTGGCTGGGCGTTGCCGGCGCGCTGCGGCAATTGGCCGGAACAGCCGTACTCGGCCCAAATCTGCGACTGCAGCCCCACCGCCACCGCCAGCAGGGAGGTTTCGATGGTGGCGCCTTCGCCACGGCGGGCGCAGCGGAACAATGCCGCCAGTATCGCGTTGGCCGCGGCCGTGGCCGTGGCCGCATCGACGACCGCGAAGCCGGTCTTGAGCGGCGCCCCGCCGGGCTCCCCGGTGAGCGACATCATGCCGCTTTCCGCCTGCGCGGCGATATCCAGGCCGGGGCGTTCACGAGAAGGGCCATGGGTACCGAACCCGGAGATCGACGCATAGATCAGGCTCGGCTTTTGCGCACGAAGTGTCGCCGCGTCCAGCCCCAATCCCTCCATAACGCCGACTCGGCTGTTCTGTACCACCACGTCCGCGCCCAGGACCAGCTCGCGAGCCACCGCCACGCCCTCGGCGTTGCGCAAATCCAGCGCCACGGATTTCTTGCCACGGTTGTACGCCATGAACATGCCGCTGCGGTGACCACTTCGTTCGCTGACACCGAACCGACGGCTGTTATCGCCGTTGAAGCTCTCGATCTTGATCACCTCCGCGCCCAGGTCGGCAAGAATCTGCGTTGCCCCGGGACCGGCGATGAACTGCCCGAACTCGATGACCTTGATGCCGGCCAGCGTTTTTTCATTTGTCATTGAAAACAATCCTATCTCAAGCCTGTGGAATACCTCGCCGCATCACCTCAGGACGATGAGCGTCTCCGCAACCGGCCCACCAGAGGCCAAAGCAGGAACAACGCGGTAATGACGAAGAGGGCGGAAGCGATCGGGCTACTGAAAAAGCCGATGAAGTTGCCATGATTCATGATCAGCCCCTGGCGCAGGCTCTGCTCGATCATCGGACTGAGCACGAAACCGATCACCAGGGGCGCCAGCGGAAAGCCGTTGTAACGCAGCAGAAACCCGCCGATACCGGCCAGAAGCACCACCAGCAAATCAAACGGATTAGCGTTGATGCTGTAGGTACCGGTCGCCACCAGCGCCACCACCGCGGCCATCAACAAGGATTCGGGAAGGCGCAGAATGCGCGAAAACAGCGGTGACATCAGCCAGCCGCCAAAGAACACGCAGAGGTTGGCCACGAACAGTAGTAAAAAGATGAACAGCACCAGTTCCTGGTTATCCAGAAACAGTCGTGGCCCGGGCGTCACGCCCTGCAATACCAAGGCCCCCAGCATCACCGCGGTGATCGGGTCACCGGGCACGCCCAACGAGAGCGTAGGCACCATGGCCCCGGAGGTGACCGCGTTGTTGGCCGCCTCCGAGGCAATCAGGCCGTCCGGCTCCCCGGTACCGAACTTGTCACGGTGGCGCGAACTGCGCTTGGCTTCCGCGTAGCTGATCATCGACGCCGACGACGCGCCCACCCCTGGAAGGGTCCCGACCCAGGTGCCGATCAAGGACGACTTGAGCAACATGGAGAAACGCCGCCGCAGTTCTCCCAGAGACGGGCAGCGGAACGCCGAGCGAATAATGGCCGCGCCTTCCTTGTCGCGCTCGGCGGCGCGCCAGAACACTTCGGACAGCGCGAATAACCCGACCAGGAAGGGCACCAGCCCGATGCCAGCGGAGAGATCGAACACGCCGAAATCATAGCGCAGGTAGCCGGTGACCGGATCCTGGCCAACCACAGCGACGAACAAGCCGAGCAGCCCGGCAATTAAGCCTTTGGCCAGATTATCGCGAGATACCGTGACGATACAGGTGAGCGCGAACAGGCCCAGGGCGAAGTATTCCACCGGCCCGAAGCGCAGACCAATGCGTGCCAGCAACGGCGACGCCACCGCCAGAATCACGGTGGCGAGAATGCCACCGAAGGCCGAGGCGGTGGTGGCCCAGCCCAATGCCAGCCCGGCCTCGCCGCGCCGCGCCATGGGGTAGCCGTCGAGCACGGTGGCGGCGGATTGGGGGGTACCCGGCGTGTTGATCAGGATCGCCGATAGCGACCCGCCGTATACCGAGCCGCAATAAATGCCCAACAGCAGCGCCACGCTGGCACCCTGCCCGAGCACGAAGGTGAGCGGCAGCGCCATGGTGATCGCAAGCAGCGACCCGAGCCCGGGCAACGCGCCGATGATAATGCCGACCAGGGTACCCGCCACCACCGCCAGCAGAGCATCCGGGGTGGCGAGCATGGAAAGGGCGGACAGCAAGGCGTCCATATGAGCCTCCGGGGCCCGCGAGGGGCCGTGTTTGTTCTTGTTGGAATCAGGAAAACAGCGTGCTGAGGGACGGCAGAGCCGGCCCCGGCGGCATGCGGTTGAGCAGATCGGCAAAGCCGTACCAGACCAGAACGGTGAACAGCACCGCCACCACTACCAGCACCAGCGGTCGGCGGAATCCCTGAAACAGGGGGAACACCAGCATCAGGGCCAGCGTGGCTGGGATGAAGCCCTGCCACTCATAACCCAACAGATAGGCGCCGCTGATCACGATGGTGCCGGTGAGGGTGCGCCAGCGCAGAGGCTCCGCCCCATCGGCGGCGCGACGGTCCAGCAAGGCACGCACCATCAACCAGACCGCGCACGCACCGATTAGCCCGAGCAGCAGTTTCGGGTACCAATAAGGATCGCTGGCCACCGATACCGGCCGGTCGTTGCCACCGCCGGTGACGTACACCGCTACGGCGACGGCCAAGGCCACGCCGCCGTAGCAGACATCCAGAACGCGCGCCTTCATGGTTAGCGACCTCCGCCCTTGAGCACGTCGCGGATCAGTTCGCCGTTGGTTTCCGATGTGGACAGGACCAGATCACGGAAGGCGTCCGGGCCCAGCCAGGCGGCATCGAAGCCGACCCGCCCCAGCACGCTGCGCAGTGCTTCGGAGTCGGTGGCTTGCTGACAGGCGTCGGCCAGTTGGTCACGCACAGCCTCCGGCAGCCCTTTCGGCGCCACCAACCCGCCAGCGACGGCGGCGGTCATGTCGTAGCCCTGCTCGATGGCGGTGTCGATGTCCGGCAGCGACCCCTTGGGGGCGTCGCTGAAAATCGCCACCGCGTGCAGATCCCGGTCGGTGACCGTGTTGGGCAGCGCGAAGTACAGATCGATATGACCACCCATCAGCGCGGTCAGACCCGGGCCGTCGCCGGCAAAGGGCACATGGGTGAGGTCCACGTCGGCAAGCCGTTTGAACTGTTCGATCTGCAGATGCGGCAAGGTGCCCGGGCCCGGCGTGCCATAGGTCAGCTCGCCGGGGTGCGCCTTGGCGTACTCGACCACGTCTTCCAACGTCTCGAACGACGAGCCCGGCTTCACCACCAGCACCTGAGGCGCGTAATAGAATTGGCACAGGTAATCGAAAGACTCCGCTTCGTATGGCGTGCGGTGCATGTGCGGCTGGTTGGCGATGGTGCCCACCGGCGCCACGCCGATGGTGTAACCATCCGCACGGGCCCGGGCCAGCGCCGCCATGCCGACGCTGCCACCGCCACCGTGGCGGTTATCCACCACCACCTTGGCGCCCAGCACCTCCCCCATGGCGTTGGCGACCGCGCGGCCCGCCAGGTCGGTGCTGCCGCCGGCCGGATAAGGCACGATTTCGGTGATCGGACGGGACGGGTAGTCCGCCCCCCAGGCGGGCGCCGCCAGCAGCGCGAACGCGGCCAGGGCAAGCCCGAGCGGGGAAACGGCGAGTGCCTTTCGTTGCGTGGTTGTTGTGATCATAAAGACTCCGGTATCAGGAACGATTCTTGAGGACTTTCTCGATTAGGCGACCATTGGTCTCGGAGATGGATTCCACCTTGGCGCGGAAGTCCGCCGGGCCCAGGTACACCGGCCGGGTACCGAGCCTGTCCAGCACCTTGGCCAGACGTTCGGAGTCGGCGGCCTGCTTGCAGCTCTGCTCGAGCGCGGTGCGGGCCTGGTCCGGAATGCCCTTGGGCGCTATCACGCCGCCCCACCAGGACGCGGTCATGTCGTAGCCCTGGGCGGCGGCGGTCTGAACGCCCGGCAGGGTGTCCAGCGGCGCATCGCTGAAAATCGCCACCGATTTGAGGTCCCGGTCGGCGATCACGTTGGACATGGTCATGTACAGATCCACATGGCCGCCCATCAGCGCGGTCACGCCCGGACCGTCTCCGGCGAACGGTACGTGGGTGATCTCCACCTTGGCTTTTTCCAGAAACTGCTCCATGGCCAGATTCGGCAGGGAGCCCGGGCCGGGGCTGCCGTAGGTCAGTTCACCGGGGTGGGATTGGGCATAGTTCACTAGTTCTTTCAGATCGGAGAACGGCGAACCCGGTTTTACCGCCAGCGCCTGGGGGCTTTCGAAAAACTGGCAGATGTAGTCAAACGACTCCAGATCGTAAGGCGTGCGCCGCATATGAGGCTGGTTGACCAGGGTCGCGGCGGGCGCCACGCCGAAGGTGTAGCCATCGGCACGAACGCGGGCCAGCGCTGCCAGCCCCACCGTGCCGGCACCGCCGGAGCGGTTATCCACCACCACATTGGTGTTGAGCGAGTCGGTCAGTTCCCGGGCGATGGCGCGAGCCATCAGGTCAGTGCTGCCACCGGCCGGGAACGGCACCATGGCGGTCACCGGACGCTGCGGGTACTCCGCCGCCCAGGCCGGGTTGAGGCAGGCCAGCACCGTACCGATTACGGCCAGGCCACGGATACGACGGGTGATTGTTGTAAGCATGTCGTCTTTCCTATTGGTTAAAGGGGGAATCGCGGCAATCAGGACGCCTGCCGCAGGGTTAACTTTGCGATATTGAGCTGGTGGATCTGGCTGGTACCTTCGTAGAGCCGGAACAGCCGCACATCGCGATAGAGCCGCTCAATGCAGCTGTAGTCCGCCACGTAACCGGCGCCACCGAAAATCTGTACCGCCCGGTCAGCTACCCGACCGCACATTTCCGAGGCGAAGTACTTGCACATGGAAGCTTCGAGCTTGACGTCGCCGCCATCGTCCCGCTTGCGCGCGGTGTCCAGAATCAGCGCCCGCGCCGCATGAATCTCGGTTTGCATGTCGGCGATCATCGCCTGCACCAGTTGGAACTCCGCCACCGGACGACCGAACTGGCGGCGCTTGCTGGCATGAGCCAGGGCCTCATCGCGCATACGCATGGCCGGCCCGGTGCACAAGGCGCTCAGGTGCAGGCGCTGCTTGTTGAGTACTTTCATGGCAGTGGCGAAACCACGCCCCTCGACACCGCCGATCAGATTGGCGGCGGGCACGCGGCAGTCCTCGAAGTAGACCTCGGACACGGGCGAGCCGGCCTGGCCCATTTTTTTATAGGCCGGGCCCACGCTCAGCCCCGGCGTGCCCGCTTCCACCAGAAAGGCGCTGATGCCGCCAGCGGTGAGGTCGTCGGGATCGGTGCGCGCCATCACCGTGAACAGGCCGGCGATGGGCGCGTTGGTGATGTAGCATTTGGTGCCATTAAGCAGGTAGTCGTCGCCATCACGGCGGGCACGGGTGGTCAGGGTGGTGGCGTCGGAACCGGCTTCCGGTTCGGTGAGCGCGAAGCAGCCAGTGATCTCGCCGCGAGCCAGCGCCGGCAGGTAGCGGTTCTTCTGTGCCTCCGTGCCATCGGCGACCAGAGCCTCGGAGCCGATGCCCGTGTTGGTGCCAACCCGGGCGCGGAAGGCGGTGGCCGCCTGCGACAGCTCCATCGCCGCCAGCACCAGCTCTTCACAGGTAAGCCCGGCACCGCCGTACTGCTCCGGGATGCTCCAGCCGAAGTAGCCACGACGCCGCATGTCCTCGACCAGCTCGTCCGGCACCTCGTCGCGCGCTTCCACGGTGTCCTCGGCGGGAATAGCCACATTCCGGACCCAAGCCCGGACGCTTTCCAGCAGCGCCTGAAGGCCCTCCTGATCACGAATCATAGTGTTCTCCTTATGCCGGTCACCCGGCGTGGTCTCAAGGGGTCAGCCGCGGCCCTGGTCGCCGACGGGCAGGCGTAGCAGCCGCAGTTCTTCGGTGAGGCGTTCTCCGAGGCGCTGCAATTCAGCATCTGAGGTGCGGAAGCTCGGCATCATCAAACCGAGCACCGCCACCGGCCGGCCGTCATCGCTCAGTACCGGCACCGCCACGGCACTGGCGCCTTCCACCCGCTCACCGCTGGAGATCGCAAAGCCGCGCTGGCGGATCAGGACAAGTTCCTTGCGCATGGCGGAAACCTTGGGCTGGTGGCGGGTCAGAGGCGTCATGGCACCGGACTTGATCAACGCTTCCTGCTCCGCCTCCGGTAGAAACGCCAGCATCGCTTTGCCGCCGGCGCCCAAATAAAGGGGGAAAGCACTGCCGACTTCCAAGGCATAGCGGACCGGGTGCGCGCTGGGCAGCACCGCGGTAACGATCTGCTGCCCCCCGGCCCGGTGAAACAGCGACACGGTTTCACCGGTTTCCACGTGCCATTGCTCCATCAATGGGCGAATCCGCACCAGCACGTCATCGCTGTTCAGGAAAGGCCGCGCCAGCCCCATCACCGCGTGGGACAGGTGCCAGCGCTGCGTTTCCGGGTCGTGGCGCATCAGCCCTTTTTCGCTGATCGGTATCAATATCTCTTCCGCCACCCGCGCATCGAGCCCCACTGACTGGGCCAGACGGTCGAGAGAGGCGCCGTTGGGCACCGCGTCCGCGGCGGCCTGCAAAAGGTCCAGCGAGCGGGACACCGCACCGGCGCCGGTGGAGCGGCCGGTATAGCTATAGCGCTTATCCTGCGGTCGCCGGTACAGATAACCGCGGGCTTCCAGTGTATGGAGAATGCGATAAACGATCGCCGTCGCCTCGCCCATGGCGTCCGCTATCTCAGTCAGGGACATCGGTTGGGACGTGCGCTCCATCAACTCCAGAACGTCGAAAGCGCGGGCCAGTGTTTGTAATTGGTAGTTTTTCGCCATTTATCTCTCTCCGAAACTGTTTTCTATTTAAGAAAATACCGATTCCGCTGTCAAGCCTTGTGACCGGCCGGTCGCACAACGCATGAACGCCCCGCCACGAGCGCGACACTCACCAGTACGCGAGGCACACAGAGGCACGGCCAGGCATGACTGGCGCGAAATAAAGGGGCACGGGATGAGGGTATGGGATTAGGGTGCGCGCCGACCGCCGGAAGGCGGGGCGGAAAAGCCTGCGACGATGGCGCGCCTATCAAGAAGGGTTAGATATAGAAGTCCAGGTCTTCCTGGTGTTTAAGCAGGTCCCGCAACTGGTACGGGTCCTCGCCGTGGAAGTACACCAGCCCCCAGTGCGTGCCGAAGGCGGTACGCTTGGTGACGGTTTCTTCCAGCGGCGGGGTCAGTTCGTGGAAGTCGAAGTAAGGGTGATCCAGGGTTTCTTCTGGAATTTCCAACTGGCTGACCACGCGGCGGCGCGGGTACACGCCGAAGCAGCCGGCATGCCCTTTGGCGTCCACCACTTCCCTGGGGAAAAACCCGGCGATTTCTTCTTCCGTGGATTTCGGGTCGAACACCAGCACCATGGCCTGATAGGCATTGAAACCGTAGACCTTTTCGAGAAGTTCGAACACCTTGAAACCCGGCGGCCGGTAGGCGACTTCGCCGAAGTACATGGTGCCGTCGCTGGTGACGAAGTATTCCGGGTGAATAAAGCCGGACTTCAGATCGAAGGTTTTAATCAGTTTTTCAATTTCCTGCTCGATGCGCGGGCGCCAGCTTTCCAGCTCCGGGCTGGCAGGCACGAACACGGAATAACCGAGCGTCACGTATTCGGAAATATTCAGAAAACGAATTTTTCCGTCGTGAATCCAGGCTTCAACGGCGAACTCCCAGCCGTCCAGATGGCTTTCCATCAACACCGGAAATTCTTCGTCGGGAATCGTATCCACTTCGTCCGGTGTGCGAATCACCCGGTGACCGAGACAGCCGGCTTTATCAAAGGCTTTCAAGTGAATCGGGTCGTTAGGGTCGCCGTCCAGCTTGAGCAGGGTTTGATTGACGCGCTTAAGAAAGCGGATAACGTCTTCTCGATCGTGGGCTTCTTCGAAGATACCCACCCGGATACCACCCAATTGCGCGCGACGTTTCATCAAGGCTTTATCGCGGAACAGAACCGACTGGCCATACAAGCGCGGATTGTCCATCAGCACGGAATTGACCGCACCGGCCCACTCAACGGTTTCCTCGAATAATGGAACCGCCACATCGACGCCTTCTTCTTTTAATTTTTCGGCGATTTCCATGGAGCGGTCGTTCAGCCGTTCAAAGTCCCAGCTCATGAAAGGGATGTCATGCTCTTCGGCGAACGCGCGAGCCCAATCCGGTGCCACCACGATGAAACGGCGGTCGAACTTTTCCAGCGCCTCGATGGCGTTGAGACTCCAGCCCAGCAGGGCCACATAACCTTTTTGCGGATCTTTCGACGTCATTGTCCTCTCCTTGCTTCGGGCCGACCGTAGAAAGGGCGCGGCATGCCACCGCGAGTTCGGCGTGACTTCCCTGCACACCGGGTCGCTGACCCTTCACGCAGAGTAACAGAACACAGAGCTTGCCGCGTCAAGGGCCCAGGGTTCATCTTGGGGTATAGTGTCGGACGGGTCGCCCGAACCGGCGGCAAACGAGCTCGACTCGGGGATACCATGAGCACCAGCAATACGCAGAAAAACGACGCCACGCCGGACCTGGCGATGCGCTTCGACCAGGCTCTGGATCAGGTGGCCCAGGCCAGCCGTTTTGCCAAGGCGTTACACGCCACCAAGGTGATGCAATTGGCGGGCCGCCTGCTGTGTCAGCCGCAGGGCGCCGAACAGCTTTATCAACGAGCGGCGGCCATTGAACAGTCCGGCATTTTCACTGGCACGGACTGGGCGCAACCGGAAATCCTGCAGGCCGATATCACGGTGCAGACGCTGCGCCTCGGCGGCGGCGACGACATTACTCTGGAGTGCCTCAGCGAGCTGCGACTTCTGGCGGTGGCCCAGGGCGAACTGCCGCACCCGGCGCTGTCCGCCGAACAGGCGCGCCATTATCTGGCGCAGGTGCTGGCACTGAACCTCGACCTGCTGTTCGAAACCGGCGGCGAGGCGATCCGTGTACGCCAGGGGCGCATGGCGGTGGCGGTGCGCGGCGTACTGCAAATGCTGGTTTCGCACATCGGTTACGACAACATCATCGACCGTTTGATCGAGGAGATCTGGCGAATTCTGGCCCAGCGCCCGGTGCGTGTGGACCACCTGAAAGCGATGATCACGCAAATCGCGGCTTGCCTGTACAACCCGGCGATCACCATCTCCAACAGCCGCGGCGCGGATCGCCTGGTGAGCGCGTTGTTCGGCCCCACCCACGCCTCCGTGGAAGATCCGGGCCTGGAAGTCTACGCGGAACGGCTGGCAAGCATGGACGGCCCCGCTTTGCAGCAAGAAGCCAGCGGCTTCGCCCGCGCCATGCACGACACCGGCCTGGTCTCCGCCTATCAGCCGGTGTTTCTGCGCTTCGCGGTCTCCCAATCCACCGATCTGGTGAGCGCCGCCCTGGGGCTGAGCGCCACCGGTCGCGATGCACTGCTTTGCTATCAGGATCTGGTGTACGCACTGATCGACGCCGCGGTGTTTCCGGAAACCGCCCAGGCGGCCTATGGCCTGGCGCTGATGCTGGAGCGGGGCGTGCTGTTCGCGCCGCCGGTGGCCCCGGGGTTGTGGCGCCAGCTCGGCCAGACCCTGAGCGCCAATGCCGACGCCGCCATCGTGCAAGCACTGGGCGACGCGCGCCCGGCCAAGGTGCAATTAATCGCCGGCGTGCTCAGCGTGCTGGGCTTGCCCCTCGGAGTGGGCCAGGGTAACAACCCTACTTGCCAATCAGCGCGGGCGATCTCCATGTGGGCCTACAACGATCCGGACTATCTGCTGCAGATGATTGTCTGGGCCACCCGCGATGACGATCTGGTGATGCATTTCGAGGGCCAGCGGCTGTCGTCCAAGGAATTGGCGCTGACCACTCCCGCCATCGCGCCGTTGGACGTGGACGCGATTTCGGCGGTATTGGTGCCGCATCTGGACCGCATCTATCACGCCATGGGCGCGCTGTGCGCCGACCGGGGCGATGACCCGCACCGCTGGATCAACCCGGAATTCCACGGCTGGTGGGTGGGTCGTGGTTTCAAGCTGGCGGTGGATTTACCGACCGGCAAATTGAGCGACTACGAAAGTTTCGTGCGCCACTTTTATGCCTGCTATCACCCGCTGCATAACGGCAACCAACCACTAATCTATCCGCAACCGGTAGGGCTGGCGGTCACCGACAGCGCTGCCCGCTTCGTCGGCTGGCACGCGATTACCGTGCAGCGTGTCACGCTGGATCAGGAAGACGTGATGCGGGTGTATTTCTACAACCCCAATAACGACTCCGGCCAGGATCTCGGCAACGGTGTGAAGGTATCCACGGAAGGACACGGCGAGCGGTTCGGCGAATCGTCACTGCCGGTGGCGGAATTCGTGTCGCGCCTTTATATCTTTCACTTCGACCCACTCGAGCACATCGACCCCGCCGGCGTACCGGCGGAGGATGTGGCGAATGTGGAAGCGCTGGCGCGAGGCAGTTGGGCCTCGGAACGCTGAGGCCGTCGTTCAAGGGGCCGTCGCCGTGCCGGCGAAGTTTTTCAGCGCGGCGGCGACTTTCTCAAGCGCCGCCTGACACTCTTCCAGGCGGTGGCGATCCGACAGATAGTCCACACTGTTATAGGACAACCAAACCTGCCCGTCGGCATCCTCCCAGATCAGCGCTTTCTGCGGCAGATCGATGGCCGCCGATTGCCGGCACTGCATTAAGGGCGTGCCGGCTTTCGGATTGCCGAACACCACCAACCGGGTCGGGCGCAGCGCTTTGTCCACGGAGGCCGCACCCTCGGCGTGATCGATCCGGGCGAACACCGTCATCCCTTTGCCTTCCAGCGCCTGTACCAGGCGCGACTCGGTGGCCGCCACGTCGTGGACGCTTTTCACATTGATCATACCGTCGTTGGCTCCGGCAAGCGCCGGCGCCAAAGCGAGCAACAGCGCCGAGCCGACGGTGAGAAGCCCTATCCTTATATTCATACCCATTCCTCCTGATTCAGATGCTATTGCGAGGCTAGGACCCGCCGTTACTACAAAGAGTGAACACCTTCGCCGCCCGCAGGTCGTCGGTTCAATACCCAAGCCAGCACCAAGGCAGGCACCGTCAGCCCCAGACTCAGCACGAACATCGCACCGTGCCCCAGTGGCATGGCGCCGCCGCCGGGCACCGCGAACGCCAGGCCGCCGACAATCAGCATCAGGCGGATTGGCCATTGCAGTGCACGCTGGGTGGACAGGCTGCCAATACCGATCAGGTAGCCTTGCATCGCACTGGCGATCAACACCACGCCCACCAACGCCTGCGCCAGGACCAACACCACTTCCTGCCACTCGCCCTGCAGAATCAGCGCCGGGTTCAGCACGAACAGGAACGGTACGAAGTAAATCACACTGCCCAGCCGCATGGCGTTGAGGCCGGTTTCCATGGGTCGTGATCCCGACACGGTTGCCGCCGCGAACGCCCCCAGGGCCACCGGCGGCGTGATGTAGCTGAGCATGCCCCAGTAGAGAATGAACAAATGCACGGCCAGAGGATTCATGCCACCGCCTTGAATCAACGCCGGCGCCAGCGCCACCGCCAAGAAGATATAAGCGGCGGTCACCGTCATACCGATGCCCAGGATAAAACTGGTCACGGCGCCCATCAGCAAGAGAATCAGCGGATTGCCACCGGCGATGTAGATCAGGTCATTGGCGATGGTGCCGGACAAACCGGTTACCGATAACGCACCGACCAACAAGCCGACCCCCGCGAGGATAGTGATCAACTCAGCGAACAATTTGCCGGCACTGGAAAAGAAGTCCGTTACGTCCGCCCACCCCCAGCGCTGGTACGGCAGTATCTGGTTGATCACCAGCAACAACGCGGTGGCATAGAACGGCGCGATCGCTTCGCGGCGCAGCCAGAACAACATCCAGATCAGCAGCACGAATACGAAGATAAAGTACCAGCCTTCCTTAAGCGTCCTCTTCAAGGAAGGCAGCTCTTCTTCCGGCAGCCCCTTAAGCTCATGTTTCGCCGCATAGGCATCGATCTGCACGAACAACCCCAGATAGAAGAGCAGCGAAGGCACTACCGCCGCCAGAGCGATGGCGCTGTAGGGCGTGTTCAAGAAACTGGCCATGACGAAGGCCGTGGCCCCCATAACCGGCGGCATCAAAACCCCACCGGTGGAGGCGCAGGCTTCCACGCCGGCGGCGTAGGATCGGCCAATCCCCACCCGGCGCATGGCGGGAATGGTGAGCACACCGGTGGTCAGCACATTGGTGATCACACTGCCGCTCATGGAGCCCATCAGACCGCTGGAGAAAATCGACACTTTGGCGGGCCCGCCACGTACATGGCCGAGCAATGCGAACGCCAGATTGATAAAGAACTTGCCGCCGCCGGTTTTTTGCAGCGCCACCCCGAACAACAGAAAACCAATCACCAGGTTGGCGAACGCCTGCAGCGGAATGCCGAACACGCTTTCGCGGCTCATGGCGTGGTAAATCGCGGTTTGCGTGGGCGATGACGGAAAGCCCTGAATCGGCCCCGGCATCACGTCCGCGACCATCGGATAACAGCCGGCCAGGCCGACGATCAGCGCCAGCGGCCAGCCGCCGGCACGGCGCACCGCCTCTACCGTCAGCGCCCAGAGTACGAAACTCATGACCGTGGCGGTCTGTGGCGCGGCGTACTCCCAGCCGTTGTCGAGAATACGCTCGGCGCTATAAACGAAGTAGCCGCAGGTACCCACGGCGATCAGGAAAAGCAGCAGGTCGTACCAGGGCACCCGGCGCCGGCCGGCGCCGGGAAACGCCGGCCACATAATGAACACCAGCGGCATCATCAGCGCCACCACGGTGTAGAGGAACTGACTCTCCACCGCGGTGACCAGGCTGAAATACCCCAAATTAAGAACGTAGTCGAGCGTCAGAACGGTGAGAATCAGGGTTGCCAGACGCGGCAGCCAGGGCCAAAGGCCCTGCAGCTCGCGCACGCCCGACACCTGCTTCGCCGCCGGCTCACTCTGCTGATGAGATTGCACGGCAAACGACTCCCTGCTAACGGAAAACCGGATTCATATCTTCCGCTTCCAGCGCCTTGGCGCGGGCCTTCATCCAGCCCTGGCGAAACGCTTCATCGTCGTCGGGGGCGTCAGCGGTGTAGCCTTTCCAGGCGGTTTGCAGCACTTCCTGGCGCTTCACCAGGCGGTCTTGGTGGGCCTGCATGTCATCGGTCCAGTGACCAATTTCCTTGTAGTAGGCCACCACTTCATCATGGAACGGGATCACCCACTGCATATTTTGCTTTTCCAGGGCATAGCCACCATTACCCGGCGCCGCATCCTTATATTTATCGTGGTCTTCGATCAGCACCTTGATCAGATTACCGGCCAGACCGGTTTTTTGATCCGCGTTGGCGACCAGGATCGGATACGGATAACTGGCGCCGACCCAGGGATTGTCCTTACCGTAATCGCCGGCCGCGGACGTGACCTGGTGGGGCTGAAAATACGGCGCCACCGCCTGCAACCGCTTCCAGCCTTCCTTGTTATCAGGGTCCAGGCGCGGCCAAACCACGCCACGCGGGCTGGCGGCCAACTGCTGGGCCGGCGGCGCCACCGACATGGTGAAGCCGGTATCGCTCTGCCCGGCGATCACACCGTCAAAAGCGCGGCCGTAACCGGGAAATTCGACCCGCTCCACGTCGTCCCAGGTGAGCCCGCCAAACGCCAGGAACGCTTCGGTGCCCAAATTAAGGGCGTCATCGCCACGAATGTAGGAGACCTTCTTACCCTTGAGATCCGCCGGCGTTTTTACGTCGATGTCGCCGGCCACGGCGACGCCCAGCCCGAAGCTGGCAATGGAGGTTGCGATTACTCGAATCGGCTGCGGCCCCCATTGGCGCCCGGCGAACATCAGCACCCCCTCGGAGCCGTAATAGCTGGCAATGCCACAAGCACACAACGGCACCCGCCCGGTGCGCAACGGCGTCATGCGGGACACATCGTTCTCACCGGGCAGAATACGAACCGACACGTCGTACTCGTTTTGCAGCAAGTTACCCACCGAGACCATCTGCGTGTAACCGGCGGACCCGGTGCCGTAGGCGGTCATCGCGATGGTGCCGGGCAGTTTCACGTTATCGGCGGCGTTGGCCGCGCCGAAAACCGTCATCAGCACGGTTAAACCGAGTGCGCTTCGCTGGAAAATAGTCATTGTTAGGCTCTCCCGTTTATCGGTTGTTGTAGTGCGTCAAAACAGTGCGTCGCGAAAGCATACAAGGACACCTATTTCGCTATGCGAAACAGCCGTCCAATAAATATCTGACTTAGAGCCTATACCCGGCCGGCGCGGGTGGAAAGAGACCGCTTCGACAATTTCGAACGGCGGGGAGGAGGAAATGAGGACACAAAAAAAACGGGGCCCGAAGGCCCCGCTTTCTTGCCCGGCGCTATCAAGCGCGGGCGGTTTTCAACGTCGCCTTAGAGGGCGACGATGTTCTCTGCCTGAGGACCTTTCTGGCCCTGAGTTACAGTGAACTCAACGCGCTGGCCTTCGGCCAGGGTTTTGAAGCCGGAGCCTTGGATAGCGCTGAAGTGAGCGAACACGTCAGGGCCGTTTTCCTGCTCGATAAAACCAAAACCTTTAGCTTCGTTGAACCACTTAACGGTACCGGTGGTAGTGGACATATTGATCTCCTGATCATTCAGAAAGTAATGGAAGCCCGTTTAGGGGCCGGTTGTGCTGGAAGTCTTGCGTTTACTTATGAAGGTCAGGACGAACACTACGGGTAGGGCATCGAACGGGGATTCATAAATACTTGCGTACTTTCTAGCTGAGACACAGCATACACCCCTTCCCAACCCTGTCAAAACTATTTCGCCCTCCTTTTTCAGGCCCGCACCCAGGCCAGGGCGGCCTCTTTCTCCTCCGCCGGAAAGGCCTTCACCTCCACCGACGGCATCAAACGGTCGGCAACGGTGACGATTTTGCTCACCCAGGCGCGGTCGGAAACCACCGCTTCGCGCTCGAAACGCCGCCAGTTACCCAGGCCGAACTTCATGTCCTTGAACAGCGCCTCCAAGCCGATGCCGCCGAGGGAGACCAACTCCACATAAATACGCAGTTTTTCGTTGCGGGTCAGCCGGTCTTCGACCTCCGCCAGCATGCGGTCGAACGTTTCGTTATCCACCTTGCCATCGATTCGAAAACCAACAATGTGATCTTCCGGAAGCTCGATTAATTCCATCATGGTGCTCTCCTTTCGCCTTTTCAGGCTTAGCGATTGCTTAGTACCTAGATGCGGCAGACCTAAAGTTTTCTCAAGAGGCGCCGATACTATTTGATACAGGCTTACCTCGACCTTAATATTTATTCAATTATATCAATAAGTTAGGCCCGCTTCTTGCAACCCCGGGAAGGCCCCCGAGGCGCTCGTATTAGTGGTAAGAAAGGAGCCTGACATGCAAGACAACACCATTTTGAAGCTGGCCTACGACATCTCCCAAATGACCCGCGACAAGGTCGGCGCCATCGAATCAATCATGACCACCACCAAGATCCTGGCTCTCAATGCGCGCATCGAGGCGGGCCGCGCCGGCAGTGCCGGTGCCGCCTTTGGCGTGGTCGCCGAAGAAATCGGCAACGTCTCCGCGGAGATCAACCACATCGCCTCGGACTTTCGGGACGCGGTGGAAGCCCACACTAAGGAGATCGAGGAGGCCGGCGGACGAATGATGATCGACTTCCGCGGGCAGCGCTTCACGGACTTATCCCTGAACGCGATTGAGATTATTGACCGCAATCTCTTCGAGCGGTCCTGCGACGTGCGCTGGTGGGCCACCGACAGCGCCCTGGTGGCCGCCGCCGGCAGCGACGACCAGGACCGTCTGGCGTACGCCAGTTCACGCCTGGCCACCATTTTGCGCTCCTATGTGGTGTACCTGGATCTGTGGGTGGCCGACGCCAACGGCCAGGTGGTGGCCAACGGCCGGCCGGACCGCTACCCCAACGCCCTGGGCCTGGATGTGTCGCGCAGTGCCTGGTTTCAGCAGGCGATGCGCACCGTCAGCGGCGATGAGTTCGCGGTTACCGACATCGCCCGCAATCCGGCACTCGGCGATGCCGCCGTCGCCACCTACGCCACCGCGATTCGCGAGGAAGGCCGCGAAGACGGCGCCAAAGTCGGGGTGCTGGGCATTTTCTTCGACTGGACCCCGCAAGCTCTGGATGTGGTCGAAGGCGTGGGCCTGAGCGACGAAGAGCGCGCCCACTGCCGGGTCATGTTGCTGGACGCTGAGCACCGCGTGATCGCCGACGCCACCGGTAAAGGGGAGCTGGGCAGCCATTACCCGCTGCGCACCGACGGACGCGAACGCGGCTACTACGTGGACGATCAACGGCTGGTGGCGTTCGCCCTGACGCCGGGCTACGAAACCTACAAAGGTTTGGGCTGGTACGGGGTGATTGAGTGCGACTTGAGCGGCGCCGGCCGCGCCGGACTCACAGAAACGTGAGGCCGACGCTGATGATCACCCCGGTGATAATCAGCAACATCAGACAGTAGCCCATGATGTCCTTGGCCTTGAGGCCGGCGATCGCCAATACCGGCAGTGCCCAGAACGGCTGCAGCAGGTTGGTCCAGGCGTCGCCCCAGGCCACGCCCATGGCCACCCGGGGGATGTCGGCGCCCAGCTCCTGGGCCGCCGGCAGCATCACCGGCGCCTGCACCGCCCACTGACCGCCACCGGACGGCACGAAAATATTGACCACACCGGCGCTGATGAAACTCCAGAACGGCAGCGTTTCGGCGCTGGCGATGGAAGCGAAGCCGTTTGAGATCGTCTGTGCCAATCCGGAATCGGTCATCACCGCCATAATGCCGGCGTAGAACGGAAACTGGATAACAATGCCGGCGCCGCCTTTTACCGCCTCATTGAGGCTGATCAGCAGCCGCCGCGGCGTTTGATGCAACACGATGGCCAGGAACAGGAACATGAAATTGACGATGTTCAGATTCAGGCCGCCGCCCTCCTGAACAAAGTAGTAAAACGCGTAGGCGATGCCGCTGAAACCGATCAGCCAGGCCAGCACCCGGCTGTTTTCCAGGTGCTCCGCCGGGCGGGTGATGGTGATTTCCGGCACCTCCGGATCACGAATACGCGCTTCGTCGACGAAAAAGCTGTCTTTTTCCTCCGGCAGCATCAACCGATTAACCAGCGGCACCACGATGAACAACGCCGCCACGATGGCGAGATTGAAGAACGCGAAGATAGTCTCACCGGTGCCGATAATACCGATGGTTTGCTCGGTGAAATGGCCATCGGTGGCGATGGTCAGGGGAATCGAGCCGGCCAGACCGCCGTGCCAGACGACAAACCCGGAATAAGCACTGGCGATCAACAGCGGGTAATGCACCTTGATCTGACGGGCCAGCGCCTTGGCGAACAACGCCCCCACCACCAGGCCGAAACCCCAGTTAATCCAACTGGCGATCAGCGCCACATAGGTGACCAGCAGAATCGCCTGCCCTGGCGTGCGAGCGATGGATGCCAGCCGGTTGAGGATGCCTTTGACCAGCGGCGTGCTGGCGAGCATGAAGCCGGTGACCAGCACCAATAGCATCTGCATGGAAAAGGTCAGCAGCCCCCAGAACCCGTCGCCCCACATGGCCATCACCGCCACCGGCGACTGGCCCTCCACGCCCATCGCGGCGATGAACGCCACCAGCGTCAGAATCAGAACGAAAATATAGGGATCGGGGAGATAGCGGTCGACCAGACGGACCAGCGGTTGAGCGGCTCGGTTAAGCATGGGATGGACCTCCCGGCTGTTGTCGTTATTGATGCCGTGCCCGAATCTCACCGCCGGAGCACGGCGCAGTCAGTGACCCGCGTCACGACAACAATATTATTTCAACGATCGCTGAAATAATGATACGACCTTCGGAGGCCCGGCCGTATTAAAGCGCCGCCAGCCAGCGGGCCACCGCCTGGCCGATTTCCACCGGCGAATCCTCCTGCAGGAAGTGGCTGCCCTTCACCGTCACCTCGGTCTGGTTTGGCCAGCGCCGGCAAAACTCGCGCTGCCGGCCGATCAGAATGGAGCCCGGGTCGGCGTTGACGAATAACTTAGGGACCTCACTGGTGGACAGCCACTCTCCGTACTCCTCCACCAAACGGATCATTTGCGCTGGCGCGCCGTCGATGGGGATCTCGCGGGGCCAGTTGAGGGTCGGCCAGCGGTCCGCCTCCAACTCGAAGGGCTGCCGGTAGTGCGCCATTTCCACATCGGAAAGGCCGCGCAGCACGGACCCGGGCAGCACCCCTTCCACGAACATATTGCGCTTGAGGATCAAATCCTCGCCCTTGGCCGAACGGAAGCCCTGAAAAATACCCCGCGCCGCTTCCGGCCAGTCGTCCCAGGTCATGGGCATGACGATGGCCTCCATATAAGCGATCGCCTTCACCGCGTCCCGGTGCTGGTTGGCCCAGTGAAAGCCCAGACCACTGCCCCAATCGTGCACCACCAGGGTCACATCACGGTCCAGCCCCAGCGCCGCCAGCAACCCGTCGAGATACCGGTAAGCGGTTTCAAAGCCGTATTGATCCGGCCCCTCATCGGCGGGTAGCTTTTCGGAATCACCCTGGCCGATCAGATCGGGGGCGATCACCCGGCCGCTGCCGATCAGCTCCGGAATCACATTGCGCCACAGATAGGAAGACGTCGGATTGCCGTGCAGCAGCACGATCGGGTCGCCTTCCCCCTGCTCCACATAGGCAATGCGCTTGCCATCGACATCCTGGAAACGTTTTTCATAGGGCATCTGGTCGGAAATCATGACGACGGCCTCCTGGCATTGGCGTCGGTAAGAAAGAAAGCCCAGCTTACAGAAAAGCTCGTGAACCTCACCAGCCTGTGCCTGCCCAAGGTAGAAGAGCCCCATGGAAACCTCCGCCCCGGAGGTTCCAGGGTTTAGGCAAGGATCGGGCAGTATTCCGCTAGCCGCTACGCCGCCCCGGTGTTTACGGTGGGCGCAGTCCAACAAGGAGCGCAATTATGAAGACCCTGCAATTCGAAAACGGCGACACCATGCCGATACTCGGCCTGGGCACCTGGAAGTCCGCCCCCGGAGACGTCTACGCGGCGGTCAAGGAAGCCCTGCAACAGGGTTACCGGCATATCGACTGCGCCCGCATCTACGGCAACGAGGCGGAAGTCGGGCAGGCTCTGGCCGAGTCGCTCGCCGCCGGCACCGTCAGCCGCGAGGAACTGTGGGTCACCTCGAAACTATGGAACAGCGCCCATGCCCCGGAAGACGTGCAACCCGCCCTGGAGAAAACCCTCGAAGACCTGCAGTTGGATTATCTCGATCTCTATTTGATGCACTGGTCGGTGGCCCTGACCCCGGGCATCGATTTCCCGAAATCCGGCGCTGATATTCTCGACCCGAAGGACATGCCGGTGGCGGACACCTGGCGTGCCATGGAGAAACTGGTCGACGACAACCTGACCCGCCAAATCGGCGTGTCCAACTTCAGCGTGCCGAAACTCACCGCGCTGCTGGAAACCGCCCGCTATAAACCGGCCATGAACCAGGTGGAACTGCACCCCTATCTGCAGCAAGCGCCGTTACTGCGTTTTTGTCATGACAACAACATCCACGTCACCGCCTATTCACCACTGGGCTCCTCCGACCGGCCGGACAATTTCAAAGCCGCGGACGAACCGGTGCTGTTGGAAGACCCGGTGATCGCGTCCATCGCCGAGCGCCACGACGTCACCCCGGCCCAGGTGTTGATCGGCTGGGCGTTGCACCGTGACACGGCGGTGATCCCCAAATCCGTGAACCCGCAGCGCATGCAACAGAACCTGGCCGCCGCGGACCTGTCACTCAGTGACGACGATCTGAACGAGATCGCCAACCTGGACCGCCACCGCCGCTACGTGGACGGCGCCTTCTGGGCCCAAGAGGGCAGCCCCTACACCCTGGCAACCCTCTGGGACGAATAGTCCCCCGGTTCAACGGCGGCGCGGTCGATGATCGCGCCCGCCACCGGGCTTTACCCTTTTTTACTCCCCGCAAACCTGGAGCACTTAACGACCGGCATCCGCCATGCAATCATTGGCACCCATAATAAACGGCGCGCAATGGACAGGCCGCGCCCTTCGGTCATGGACACGCAGATGCCGCCTAAAGCCCGCTCCGAATCGGACCAGGACCACGCCCAGGCAGACTTTCAATCGGTGAACGTCCGCTCGGCCATGCTCACCGGGATTTTCATCCTGCTGGTAATGTACACCCTGTACGCGGCCGCGACCCTGTTCATGCCGCTGATGGTGGCGTTTCTCACCAGCCTGATCTTTACCCCGGTGGTACGCGCCCTGCGGGTGCTGAAAATACCGCCGCCGCTCAGCGCGGTGGTGGTGGTGGTGGGCGTGCTGGGGCTGTGCTTCGGCGCCCTGTACGGACTGTCCGAGCCGGCCATGGAGTGGCTGCAGAAGGCGCCCCGCGACCTGCGCCAGCTCGAACAGGAATTCCACCAGTTCAGCGAACCCATGGAGCAACTGAAACTGGCCAACGCGCAGATCGAGGACATCGCTCCCGGCGACGACAATCAACCAAAGCAGGAAGGCCCCGCCTGGAGCCCGGTGAAATGGATTCTCTCCGGCACCTGGTCAGCGCTTTACGGCATCACCCTGAGCGTAATCCTGCTCTACTTCATGCTGGCGTCCGGAGATACCTTCCTGCGCAAGCTGGTGCGGGTGATCCCCCAGTTCGAGAACAAGCGAGCGGCGGTGGAGACCGTCCGGCAAATCCAAACCAGCATCTCGGTCTACCTGGGCACCATTACCATCATCAACGCTTTACTGGGTGCCGGGTCGGCGCTGATTCTCTACCTCTTCGACATGCCCAACCCGATCCTGTTCGGCGTCATGGTCGGCATGCTCAACTTCGCCCCCTACATCGGGCCGATCGCCAGTGCGGCGGTATTGCTGTTCATCAGCAGCCTGAATTTCGATGGCATTACCCAGGTGCTGTTGCCCCCGGTGCTGGTGATGGCGTTGAACGTCCTGGAAGGCCAGTTCATCACCCCCACCGTGGCCGGCCACCGCCTGGCCCTGAGCCCGGTGGCGGTGTTTCTGTCGATTCTGCTGTGGGGCTGGATGTGGGGCGTGGTCGGCATTCTCATTGCCGTGCCGCTGCTGGTGTGCATCAAACTGGTGTGCGACAACATCGGTTCGCTGCGCATGCTGTCGGAATTTCTCGGCCGCTGATCGAACACCGTCCGCTCTCCGGCGCGCTAGCGTGCCGGCGTCGTGACGCTCTACCCGCCGGCGGCCGTCAGCCGGAAGCCCTGCACTTTATTCAACCGACTCGCTTCGACACGTCGGTAACCGAGCGCTTCGTCCACCAACACCGGCTCACACTGCCCACCGTCACCGAGTCCATCGACGCCAGCGCGCGCCGATACCGGCGGGACCGCGACGCGGGGCGCTCTTGAATAACGCCCGTTGTGCTCAGCGAGTCAGCCGCCAGCGTACAACGGCATCGCCAGCGTCGCCTGCAACACCCGGCCCACCGGGCCGTCCTCGTCGTAGAGGGTGGTATCCACCAGGCCGGTGCCGTTGTCCTGCATGCGGGCGCGGGCGTCCAGCCCCAGCCATTCGCCGCGCGGGTCACGGTGCAGGTACAGGCTCAGGTCCGAATTGATGCTGCCGACATCCGGCGCCAGCCGCAGTTGCGCGATACCGTTGCCGAAATCCGACAAGGTGGCGGCGCGCACCAGCGGTGAGCAGGCCTCCCCGGCCACCACCGGTATCGGCAAGGACATCCACACTCGGCCCCGGCCTTCCCCGCCAACGCCATCCAGCACACTGATGCGCGCGGTGGTATGCAGACCCCGCGGCGTCCAGCCGCTGTCCTTGCGTTTGCCGCCGACGTCCGCCAGCGCCATCACCGGTCTGTCGCCGCGCGGCTCCAGGCCGCCGCGCTCGAAGCGCCCGAAATCGGGCACCTCGGCGCCGGCCTGTTCCAGAAACAATCCGCTGGCCCGGCACACTTCCACGCCGTCGGCATGCAAGGTGCCCTGCAGCACTCGCAGACGGCGGCCGGCACGGACCACCGTCACTTCCGCCATCAGCGGCGCGGCGGGAACCGGCCGCAGCAGATCCACGGTCAAACGGCTCAGGCGCAAACCGGTGTCCGCGGCGGCCTGCTCCATCAGCAACGCCAGCAAACCGGTGGGCGAACCACCATGTAAATGACTGGGGCTCCAAGGCCCGCCGGCACTCGCGGTGGGCACATAGGCCCCACCCTCACGAACAAATAATGCCTGGTCCATCGCACGCTACTCCCACTGCCAATCCCGATTCACAAAACGATTCAAACCGACAAGCCTACCCCATAGCGCTCTGAATGAAACGCTGGGTGTGGTGGGCCCCGTGCGCTACAGTAGCGCCTCCCGAAAACACCCGGGTGGCGCCCCGCCCAGGCGCCCCCAGACCATGGATCAGCCGCTTATGTCCGCCACATCCTGCCCGCCGAGCCGCCCCAACATCGTCGTCATGGTGGCCGGCGGCATCCTCGTGGCACTGGTCGCGATCGTGTTCGCACGGCTCGCCTACGGGCTGATTCTGCCGCCGATGCGCGACGACCTGGGGCTGAGCTATCGGCAGGCCGGCACCCTGGGCACGGTCACCGCGCTGGGCTATCTGCTGTTCGTGCTGCTGGGCGGTATCGCCGCCAGCCGCTGGGGCGCTCGCAACGCGGTGGCCACCGGCCTGCTGATCCTCACCACCGGCTTCGCCGGCCTGGCGGCGGCGGAGCACTATCCGCTGATCGTCGGGCTGATGGCCCTGCTCGGCCTGGGCACCGCGTTCTGTTTCGCGCCCATGGTGTCGTTGCTGGCCACCTGGTACCCGGAGAAGCGCGGCCTGGTGATCGGCTGCATGACCAGTGGCGTGGGCGCCGGCATCTTTGCCACCGGGTTGCTGGTGCCCTGGCTGTCGGAACGGTTCGGCGAACATGGCTGGCGGCTCGCCTGGGGTCTGTTCGCGGCGCTGGCCGCGGTGGCGGTGGCGCTGGTCCTGGCGGCGGTGCGCGATCCGCAACCGGTGGCCCACGACCACCCGGACCGGCCAGCGCCGGCGGACAAATGGCGCATCTACCGCAACCCGCGCGTGATCACCATGGCCACCCTCTACGGCATTATCGGCATGGTCTACATCATCCAGGCCATTTTCATGGTCAGCTACGTGGTGGAGTCCGGCTTCAGCGAAGCCACCGCCGGCTGGCTGATGGCCATGTCCGGTTTACTGTCGGTGGTTGCCGGCCCCCTATGGGGCGTGTTGTCCGACGTCTGGGGCCGGGGTAACGCGCTCACCCTGGCAATGGCGGTAGTGGCCCTGGCCATGGGGCTGCCCCTGATCGACCAGAGCCTGACCCTGTTCTTCGCCCACTTTTTCCTGATGGGGTGCGCGGTCAACGGCGTCTTCACCATGGTTCAGGCCGCCAGCACCGATCAGGTGGCACCGCGCCACATTCCCATCGCCTTCAGCTACGTCACGGTGTTCTTCGCCGGCGGCCAGTTCCTGGGCCCGGCCATCGCCGGCTGGTTGATCGAAGCCACCGGCGGCTTCCGGATGGCGGTCGGCTTCACCTGCGTGTCGCTGCTGGGCGGGCTCTACCTGGCCCAGAAAATCCGCCGTTTCCCCGCCGGCCTGGCGGTGGAGTGAGTGCCTGACACCGCGCCGCCGCCGGGCCATTATCATCGCCGGCTGTTCCTGATTAGAATGTGCGGTTTCCCGGCGCCCGCAGCGCTCGGGCCCTTTTTGCATGAACGTCTGAGCAGGGCGCGCGGCGAATGAGCAACGGCAGGCCCACTAAACACAAAAGCGACACCCGCACCGTGCGGCACTCCGCGCCGCGCGGCGGCCCGCTCACCCGGCAACTGGCGGCGCTGGAGCAACGCGCCGCCGGTGCGCCGTTACCGTGCTTCGGGGAACGCCTGGCAAGGCTGTTCGATCTGTCTGACACGGTGTCCCTGGACGCCGCCAACGTGCCGCTGCGGGACGGCCATTTCAGTGCCGACGAGAACGCCGCCGAACGCCTGCGCGGGGAGCTGGACAAGTTGGCGCGCAAACAGCGCGAAGCCATCGAAGCCAGCGTCAGTGCCGAGCGCATTGGCACCCGTAACGGTCTGCCCGTTCCCGAGGCCGGCCCCAGTGCGGTGGAACCGCCGGATTTTGAGCCGTACCAACGTTTTTACCAGGGCCGGCAGCGGCAACTGGCCGCCGCCGTGCCGCCGCTGCGACTCAGGGCACGCGGCGCGCTCACCGATTACAGCCCGGCGCTGGCCCGGCTGGCGCAGATCGACGCGGTCTTCGAGGCCACCCTGGCCGGCTATGGACGACGCGGTTTCGGCGCCTTGCCCGGCGTCCTGGAAAAGCGCTTCCACGCGCTCTGGCCGGACCGCCAGCACAGCCTGTTGGCGGAGGCGCCCGGTGACACCCCGCAAGACTGGATGAAGGAAGGCGCCTGGCTGCACTGCTTTTGCCAGGAGATGAAACAGATGTTGCTCGCCGAGCTGGATACCCGGCTGGAACCGGTGCGCGGACTATTGGACGCCCTGGATAACGCGCGCAACGGTGAAGGACACCACCAAGAAGGACATCAATGACACGCTTTTTATTCGCACTGGTATTCATACTCGGCGCGGCCACCGTGATCTGGGTCGGCTTCAGCTTCCTCGGCACTAATATCGTCGCCCTCACCGCGACGCTGCTGATCGCCGCCGTATATGGCTTCGGCTTTCTGGAGCTGCGCCGCTTCCGGGGCGACAGTGAACAACTGCACCGGCAATTAAACCACCCCCCCGCCGACGCCGACGGCCTGGAGCGCTGGCTCGCCGAACTGCCGGCCGCCCTGCGCACCGCCGTGCGCCGGCGCGTGGAAGGCGAAAGCGCGCCCCTGCCCGGCCCCATGCTGACGCCTTACCTTTCCGGTTTGCTGGTGATGCTCGGTTTGCTGGGCACCTTTATCGGCATGATCGTCACGCTGCAGGGCGCGGTCACCGCTTTGGAAGGCGGTAACAGCCTGTCCGCGATTCAAAGCGCGCTGGCGGCACCCATCGCCGGGCTCAGCCTGGCCTTCGGCACCTCCATCGCCGGCGTCGCCGCCTCCGCCATGCTGGGCCTGGGCGCGACCCTGAGCCGCCGCGAACGCACTTTAGCCGGCCGCGAACTGGACGCCGTGCTGCGCCGGGATTTGCGCGCCTTTTCCCTGAAACATCAGCAACAGGAAGCGTTCCACGCTCTCCGCGCCCAGTCCGACGCCTTCCCCACCGTGGTCGACAATCTGCAGGCCCTGACCCGGCGCCTGGAGCAGATGGGCGACCAGCTCAACAGCGCGCTTACCGACAACCAGCAACGCTTCCACGAGCAGACCGCGCAGCACTATCGCGATCTCGCCGATTCCGTCGGCGAGAGCCTGCGGGCCAGCCTCACGGAAAGCAGCCGGCTGGCCGCCGAAAGCGTGCGGCCGGTGATCGCCGAGGCGCTGGAACGCCTTAACCAACAGGCGGAACAAAGCCATCAACGCCTCGGCACGCTCACCGAAAACCATCTCAACACCATCAGCGAGCGTTTCCAGAACACCACCGAGCAGGCCGCGCAAAGCTGGCGCGACGGTCTCACCGAACATCAGCGCACCGCCACCTCCCTGGCGGACAACATGGCGGCGGCACTGCGGGCCCATAACGACCAGTTCCAGGCCCACGGCGAAACCCTGCTGACACAGATTCGCGACCGTGAACAGCAAGCCCAAGCCGACAACCAGCAACGCCTCGACGCCCTCACCGAACGCTTCCAGGAGACCAGCGAAGTCACCGCCCGGAGCTGGCGTGAGGGGCTGGACGAACAACGCCAAACCATGGTCCGGCTGGTCGACGACCTCGGCGACACCTTGCGCACCCATAACGTCCATTTCCAGCAGACCGCCACCGGCCTGGTCGACGGTCAGCGCGACGGCCTGGACGCTCTCGTCACCCGCACCGGCGAGCAACTGGGCGCCCTGCGCGATCAGGAAGCGCAACGTGGCGACGCGGCGGCGCAACGCCTGGCGGATTTGGAAGCCACCGTCACGCGCCATCTCACCGACCTGGGCAGCGCGCTGGAAGCGCCCATGACACGGCTGATCGAAACCGCCTCGGAAACTCCCAAAGCCGCCGCCGAGGTGATCACCCGACTGCGCGAAGACATGGCGCACAGCAGCGAGCGGGATAACGAACTGCTGGAAGAGCGCCGCCGCATCATGACCGACCTGGACGCTCTTCTCACCGCCCAACAACAAGCCGCCGGGGTACAACGTGACGCGGTGGAAAGCCTGATCCGCGACGCCGGCGGCGTGCTCAAGGACGTCAGCGACACCTTCGCCGGTCAGGTGCAGGCGCAAACCTCGCGCCTGGACGAAGTGGCCGCCGAAGTCACCGGCGGGGCCCATGAAGTGGCCAGTCTGGGCGACGCCTTCGGCGCCGCCGTGCATCTGTTCAGCGAGTCCAACGACAAGTTGCTGGAGAACCTCCAACAGATCGAGTCATCGCTGCAACAGTCCGCCGCGCGCAGCGACGAACAGCTCGCCTACTATGTGGAACAGGCCCGCGAGGTGATCGATCTGAGCCTGAGTTCGCAGAAAGAAGTGATCGATGCCCTGGGCGCGCTGCGAGCACAGAACGACGGGACGCACTGATGGACGAGCTTCACGACGCCGCGGACAGCGCTCAGGCAACACCGGTTTGGGCGATTTTCTCCGACCTGATGGCCGCGCTGGTGGGCATCTTCGTGTTGCTGCTGGTGTGGGTGATCGGTATTCAACTGGAACTGAGCCAGTCGCTGCAGGAAGAACGCGCCAAACTGCAGACCGAACAGCAGCGCCGCCAGGCGCTGGAAGAAGCCCTTGCCGACCCGCTCGCCAGTGGTCGTATTTCGTTTCAGAACGGTCGCATCGGCATCAACGGCAGCGTGCTGTTCGCGCTCAACGCCGACCGCCTTCAACCGGACGGCCGTGCCTTGCTGGAAAGCCTGGTGGGCCCCCTGCAAACCTACCTGGCGCAACACGACGAGCTGCTCATGGTCAGCGGCTTCACCGACGATCTGCCGATCCAGCAGGGCAACGCCCGCTACGCGGACAACTGGGGGCTGTCCGCCCAGCGCGCGCTCACCGTGACCCGCACCCTGATTGACCAGGGCCTGCCGGAAGGTCGCCTGTTCGCCGCCGCCTTCGGCGATAACCAGCCGGTAACGCCGAACGTGGACAATGACGCCCGCGCTCAAAACCGTCGCGTGGAAATCACCACCGTGCCGCGTGCCGACGCCCTCGCCAACGAACAGGGCAGTGCCGATGAATGAGGTCGCCGAACAATTGGCGCAACTGCGCCGCGACGGCGCGGACCGCCTGGACCCGGTGCGCTTCCGCTACCTGGAAAGCTTTGCCGAACGGCTGGCCAGCGGCCACCGGGCACCGTCGCAAAAACACCAGGAAAAACTGGAACAGTCTCTCGCCGAATATCAGGCCCGCGCCCGTTATGCCGGCGACAACCAGACGGAAGCCCACGAGGCAATGCCATCACCGCTGGCGGCGCTGGTACGAACGCTACGCGACGGCGCCGACAACCAAGCGCCCCGCGATCTGAAAGCACTGGCGCCAATTCGCGAGGCCCAGGCCCGGCAACATCTGGCCGCGCGCATCCATCACGCCATCACCCAGACTCCCGGCGATGCCGGGCCGCTCAACGCGCACCGCCAGGTGGCGCGTGCGCTAGGCACCCTGCGAACCATCTCACCGGCTTACCTGGAAAGGCTGGTCACCTACATGGATGATTTGATGGTGCTGGAAAAAGCGAACAAGAAATAATTCAGGCACGACAGCGCCGCGCCACTACAACACGTTGCTGGAAATATATTTGGAGATCTCAACGATCGCGGTGCTGCCGGTGAATTCGAAACGGACCTTGCCCACCGCCGAGACATACACTTCCAGTTCGGAATCCAGGTCGAAGGTGCCGGCGGTTTCCACGGAATAAGCTTCTATCTCTTTATACGGCAGCGAGGTGTAGTCTTTCTTGCTGCCGGTAATGCCCTGGACGTTTACCGCGATAATCCGTTTATTGGTAAACACCACGCCATCCCGGAACGACTTGTAAGAATCAATGATTTCTTCGCCATCCACCAACAACGCGCTGACTTTGTCGGCGTATTCGTCGTTCTGCTTGAGCTTGAAAAAACCTTTGTTGTCGAAATCGATCATGGTGCGCCTCCTTTCCTGATCGTTCGCCCTGGTGCGGCCGGGCGCTACGCGCCCTTTCGCGGGCCAGGCTCGCTCCTACGAATCCTCGAGCTTGTCCTGGGTACGCTGCTCGAAGTCACTGGCGTCGTGGCGCTCGCGCAGTTGCTCGGCGGGATCACCCCAGGCGCGGTTGACCATGCGACCGCGCTGTACCGCGGGGCGCTTGGCGATCTCCGCTTCCCAGCGCAGCACGTTTTTATAGGTGTGCGCTTCGAGAAACTCAGCGGCTTCGTACACTTTGTTGGTAACCAGGGCGCCGTACCACGGCCAGATCGCCATATCGGCGATAGTGTATTCATCACCGGCGATGAATTGATTGTCCGCCAACTGCCGGTCCAGCACATCAAGCTGACGCTTCACTTCCATGGTGTAGCGGTTAATCGGGTATTCGTACTTCTCCGGCGCATAGGCGTAGAAGTGGCCGAAACCACCGCCCAGGAACGGTACCGCGCCCATCTGCCAGAACAACCAGTTCAGGCATTCGGTGCGCTTGGCCAGATCGGTGGGCAGGAAGGTGTCGAACTTTTCCGCCAGGTACTGAAGAATGGCACCGGATTCGAACACACGAATCGCGGGGTCATGGCTGTGGTCCACCAGAGCCGGAATTTTCGAATTCGGATTGATGTCCACGAAGCCGCTGCCGAACTGGTCGCCTTCGGTGATCAGCACCAGCCAGGCATCGTACTCAGCGTCTTTAAACCCCTTGGCGAGCAACTCCTCAAGCATGATGGTGACTTTAACGCCGTTGGGCGTGGCCAGGGAGTACAACTGCAACGGGTGCTTGCCCACCGACAAGGCTTTGTCATGGGTGGGGCCGGCAATGGGCCGGTTGATGCTGGCGAATTTGCCGCCGCTCTCGGCGTCCCACGTCCAAACCTTGGGTGGCGTATAGGTGTTCTCGGTCATAAGGAAATCTCACTGTGTTCGCTGCGTGCGGGTCGCTAAACGTACCCACAATGACTCCGTGGCCGCAACCCATTCCGGCGCGACCCTTCTCGCCGGAAACCGAGCGCGCTTCCGCGACTCAGGCGAGTGTGCTACCGTTCACAAACTAATCTTTTACCGTGAAAGTTCGGAGAAAACGCTTGTCCAAGGACTCCCAAAAGGTCAATAAAAAGGTCTTGGGCCGCGAGCAACTGGCAGAAGCATCGGTCACCGGCGTACAGGATACAGCGCTCACCGAAATGCGCCGCAATCAGATCTGCGATGCCGCCCTGGAGCTGTTTCTCCAGAAAGGGTTCGACTCCACGACCATTCGCGATATCTGCTCCAAGTCAGGTGTCAATCAGGCCAGCATCTACGATTACATCGCCAACAAGAACGATATTCTTCGGCGCCTCCTCAACAAGCTGTGGTTCAACCCCGACGTCCCCACTTTATCCGAGCGACTGGATCAGGATAGCGAGATCTCGTTCGAAGATAACGTCGCCGCCTACCTGGGTGACACCTGGAGCAAAAAACGCAAAGGCACTTTGCTGATCTATCGCTCCGTGCCTTACTTGCAAAAGGAGGACCGGCGGGCGATGCGGGCCCGGGATCAAGCGGTCATCGCCGCGCTGGCGACACGGCTTCGAGAACGAGCCGGCTTGTCCGACGACGACCAGCGCGCGGACGTGCTCGCCAACCTGATCGTCTTCCTCGGCGCCTTCGCGCCGATGCGCGACTGGCTCAACCAAGACCTGGATAACGAGCTGATCCTCAGCACCGTGGCCGCTGGCGTCGCTGCCATGCTGGATAATCTGGCGGCCAACGCCTCCTGAGCACTCGGCGGCGCCTTCCGCGAAGGCACCGCCATTCTGCCGCTAGGCGGCCACCGGTCGGCGGTTATCCCGCCATACCAGCAGCGCCAATGCCAAGGACGCCAGGCCACCGATCAGCGTGGTCATCAACGCGGGAAAGCTGAATGCAAAGCCGGCGGCGACCAACGGTAAACGCAGCCAGGGCTTGACCAGCCCGGCCCCCAGCAGATAGCCCTCCAGCCCGCCGGAGATCAACATGATGCCGATAATAATCGACGGCAGCACGTAAACCAGCGGCGTCAGATCGCCCTGCAGCACCAACGCCGGCTGAAACAGGAAGAACAGCGGCACGAAGTAAATCACCACACCGAGCCGCATGGCGGTAAACGAAGTCCGCATCGGCTTGGCGCCGGCAATCGTTCCGGCCAGGAACGCGGCCGCGCCCACCGGCGGCGTGATCACCGACAGCATGGCGTAGTAAACAATAAAGAAATGCACCGCCACGGTGTTAAGCCCACCGACTTCGATGATCGCTGGCGCGAGCGTCACCGCCAGGAAAATATAAGCGACAATCGCCAGCCCGGCCATGCCCATAATAAAGCAGGCCAGCATGCCGAACAGTAGAATCAGATAGATGTTACCGCCGCCAAGACCCACCAGCCCCGACGTGACGGACCCGGTGACGCCGGTGATGGTCAGCGCGCTGACCACGAAAGCGATAGGCAGGATAATCGCCGCTGTCTGCGTGACCAGCAAACCAATCTGGCGCACCGTCTCGTACAGCTTGCGCGGCGTCATGAAGGTTTCGCGGTTAAGGAACGATAACGCAATCATCAGCAGGCAGGCATACCACGGCGCGTAGTACTCCCAGCGCATGTAGAGCAAACCCCAGACCAGGAACACCAATACCGACAGGAACGGCCAGCCGCGCAGTAATACCTTGCGCGCGGACGGGATCTCGCTCTTCTCCAGACCTTTGATGCCGGTGCGCGCGGCATACGCATCCACCTGAAGAATCAGACCGAAGTAGAACAGCAACGAAGGAATGATCGCCGCCACCATAATGGTGGAATACCCCACGCCGATGGTGATCGCCATAACGAACGCAATGGCGCCCATCACCGGCGGCATCACCACACCACCGGTTGACGCGCACGCCTCGATGGCGCCGGCGTAGTGCGACGGGTAGCCGGCCTTTTTCATGGTCGGGATGGTGATGGAACCGGTGCCGGCGATGTTGGAAAAAATCGAACCGGACAGACTGCCGAAAAAACCGCTGGCGACGATCGACACCTTGGCCGGGCCGCCCCGGTAGCGGCCGAAACTGGCGTTGGCCAGATCGATGAAGAAATTTCCGGCACCGGTGGCGATCAGAATCCCCGCGAACACCAGGAAACCAAGAATGATCTCCGCCACGATCTTGGTGGTGATACCCATCATCCCTTCGGCGCGGAACACATGCGCCTCGATCATGCGGTCGAAGTCATAGGGAATGCCCATCAGCAAACCGGGCAAGAAATCCGCCACCAACGGATAAAGGCCGAGCAGCAGAACCACGAGTAGAAACGGCAAACCGCCGCTACGTCGCGCCACCTCCAGCATCAGCAACCAGATCACCACGCCCATCGGCACCTGAGTCCAGCCCGCCTGCACCATGTCCCAGGCATGGGTGGAGAAATACAGGCTGATACCAAGCGCCACCGCCGCGGCAATCAAATCGTAGATCGGCACGTTCTTTTGCCCGGAACGGGCCGGTAGCGCAATAAACGCCGCCGCGGTGAACAGACCAATGAATATCCAGTAATACTGGCCTTCGAGAAGACGCTGCCCTTCCCAGGTAAAGCCAAAAATATACACCAGCCCCACCAACAGGCCGGCGAGACTGAGAGCAACGAAAACGATACTTTGCCAGGAGAACATCTCGCCGAGACGAGAAACGTCGGATTGCGGCGTCGAGTCCTCGGGCGTGGAAGCGATAGTGGTCATAACGATCCGCTCACAGGATTGGATAGAAGACGTGTCGGCAAAGGCCGGAGCGGCGGACCTGAAACCGTCCGCCGCTCCGCCGACAACCGCAGATCAAAGGCGGGACCGGAAGCCCTCAAGGCCCTCGGTGTGTTTAGCGATAATATCCAGGAAGGCCTGGTTCTCGAATCGGATCTCGACGTCTTTTTCACGGGCTTCCGCCAGCGCGGCCTTACGTGCCGCTATCCAACGGTCCATCTTCTTGATGGCGGCGTTGTTCCAAGCGTCGTCTTGTTCCGTCCAGGCACCGATTTCACGCAGGTACTTCACGGTGCCCTCATGAACCGGCAGCGGTGAACGATCCAGATAACCACGGAACAACTCCAACGACATACGCGCCGCCATCGGGTGCGTACCTTTGTAGGCATCGAAGGACTCATGGAACCACTTGGCCATGTTATAGGCGAAATCGGTATCGGCATCCGCCGGCACTACATAAAGGAAGTTGGAGGTAGCGCCACCAACCCCTTGCGCGGTGGAGACACCCAGATCAATTTCGGTAGGAATCAGCATCGGGCGGTAGTTCAGATAACCGTCCCAGCCTTCCTGGTTGTCGTTCTCAAGGGACAACCAGCGAATGCTGCCCGGCGCCCCTTCCATTTCCGAGAGCACCGAGCTGACCGGCGCGCAGTAGGCCACATCCGCTTTGCCTTCCACCACCGACCGGCAGTTTTCGGCGTAGCTGCTGGCGGGTACGTACTCCAGCTTTTCCTTAGCCTGCTCCGGGGTCATACCAACAAACGCCGGCAATGCCTCGGTGACCGCCGCGATCATCGGCGGCGAGAACATGCCCTTGGCGACACGAACACCGCCTTTCTTGATGTCCTCGATGTTCTTCAAATCGGAATCCCCGGCCACCACGTAGCCCCAGGGCGTGTCGTTGTGGTGCCACAGGACGCGTTGCGGCACGGCTTCCATGGAGGCGTAACCACCGATACCTTGCACCTGAAAGCGAATCTCGGCGGCGGACACTGAACTGATGGCGATATCGCGCCGCTGGGTCAACCGGCGGTAGCGCATCACCTCACTGTCTTCAGGGACCACGCGCACCGTGGAACCACCGTTTTTTTGCAGTAGCGGGCCCCAACCATTGGTGGAAGCGAAGCTCGCCGAAGAAGTGCCCGGCGTACCCACCACAAGCAGGCGAGGCCAATCGTACTCAGCGGCCTGGGCCACACTCGCCGCGCCCAGGGTCAGCGCGGTAGCGACGGATAAAGCAACACCGGTGAGATTTCCAAATGTGATCTTTTTCATCGTGATAGCTCCCGTTTTTGTTCTCGAATAATCCGCGTAGCAATCGTATTTTTAAAAACTGACGCTTGTCAGGCTAAACCGCCAGATTCGCCGCCTCAAGGTCAATGATGCGAGTAGGAACGCGCGATAGCCGCGCCGGTTTCGGCCATACGCCGGGCGCGAGCCCCTTCACCCAGCGGGTCCACGCTGGCGCTACTGACGTTGCCCATCGCCGCGCGAGCGGCAACGCCTTGTATAATCGCCGCGCTGCGGAAGCAGGCGAAGGCGAGGAAAACCGGCCATTCGGGAATACCGTCACGGCCGGTGCGTTGGCAGTAACGCTCAAGCATCGCCTCCTCACTGGGCAGCCCCGCCTCCATCAGGTCCACGACGCCGGGCAAATCCGCCGGCAACCGATACGGCATGCACAGGTACGCCAGATCCGCGAGTGGGTGGCCAATGGTGCATAGCTCCCAATCCAGAATCGCGATCACTTCCGGGCGGTCGGGATGGACAATGGTATTTCCCAGTCGATAATCGCCATGGACGATGGCGCTTTCGTGGGCCACTTCGGCGTGTTCCAGCAGCCAATCGCGCAACCAGTCCATCTGTGAATAATCGAAATCCGCCGGCAACGCTTCTTTGGAGGCTTCGTATTGCCCGGCCCATCGGGAGGTCTGACGCGCCAGGTAATTTTCCGGACGCCCGAAGCCTTCCAGCCCTACGCCGCGCCAATCCACACCATGCAAATCAGCCAGGGTATCGACCAGTGAATAAGCCAGCGCCGGCCGCTGATCCCGAGCAACGGGCCCCATTGACGGCGGCGGGATAATTCGGCCTTCGACGAACTCCATAACAAAAAATTCCGCGCCGATCACCGCCGGGTCATCGCAGTAGGCCACCATGCGCGGTGCCGGTACCGGTGTACCGTCCAGCGCTTGCATCACCCGGTATTCGCGATCCACCGCATGGGCTTTCGGCAGAATCTTGCCGGGTGGCTTCTTACGCAGCACGTAACGCTTGCCGCTGGTCGTGGTGAGCAGATAGGTGGGGTTCGACATGCCCCCCTGGAACTGCTGAACCCGCAGGCCTTCACCAGCCTCAGGCAGCGAGGCCGTCAGCCAGGCGGACAACGCCGCCACATCAATCTGATGGACTGCGAGGGGCTCGACAATCACCGGCGCCGAGTCCGAAGTAGAGGCCTGATTTCCCATAGTATTTTCCGCTCCGTGCCCGAGTGCCGCGCCTTTTTTCGGCACGGATTAATATGATCTTGATGCTTTCCTGACAACTGTCAGTTTTAAAAATATACGGGCCCGCATCGCAGCGCGTCAATGCACGATGTCCATCCACGGCGTCGCGACTTCACCGCCTTCGACGGCTGATCCCGACCGATCGGTCAGGACGCTTGACTTCAAACCGGCATTCGCCGTAGCGTAATCCTGACAAATGTCAGCCGACTGTCCGATGACCGCCGGAGAGCGCCCCAACCGGCGCCGCGCATCGGGCGCTCAAGGAGAACAACAAATGATCAACAGGCCCACTCAACCCGGTCAGGGCTTCCCCTCAGAGGCCCGGTAAATGATGACTCCGGAACAGGCCGCGGCCCATATCGCCGAAACCGACCCCCGCTTTGTCGTCACCGAAACCGAGATCAACGGCATCCGGTATCCGGTCTTCGCCAACGCGCCCAAGCACTTGCGTGCGCTACTGGAAGACGCCGCACCGGCCTACGACGACCGCGACGCCCTGGTTTATCAAGACCAGCGCTGGAGCCACGCTGAACTGTGCCGGGAAGTCCGCAGTCTGGCCAATGCCCTTGCCGATGACTGCGGCGTGCGCCCTGGCGAACCGGTGGCGATCGCCATGCGCAACTACCCGGAGCTGCCGATTCTGATTCTTGCGGTGTCCGCCCTCGGCGCGGTGGCGGTACCCATGAACGCCTGGTGGTCGGAAGAAGAGCTGGCCTATGGCCTCAAGGATTGCGGTGCCCGGGTGGTGTTCGCCGACGGCCCGCGCTATGAACGAATCCAGCGTCTGGACGGCGAAAAAGCACTGACGTTGATTGCGGTGCGCGACGCCGACGTTTCATCCGGCCAACCCTTGCGTTATCAGGACCTGCGAGAAGCCGGCCGCGACGACCGCTGGCCGGATGCACGCATCGAACCGGACGACGACTTCGCGATTCTCTATTCGTCCGGCTCCACCGGCCACCCCAAGGGTGTAGTGCTCACCCATCGGGGTGCGATTTCCGCCGTCTATTCCTGGATCATGGCACGGTTCATGGCGCCGTTGGTGGCCGATCCGCCACCGCCGTTACCGGAGCCGGATCAAGTGCAGCCGCCCTCGTTCCTGGTGGTAACACCGTTGTTCCATGTCACCGCGCTGCAATCCAATTTCCTTCAAGGGCTGGCCTCCGGCGCCACCCTGACGTTGATGTACAAATGGGACCCGGAAGAAGCGGTGCGTTTGATTAAAAAAGAGCGCATCACCCGCTTCACCGGCGTTCCCACCCAGTCCGCGGAGTTGAGAGACACCGCCCGCCGGCTCGGCGAGACCCTGGATACCCTGGAAACCATCGGCGGCGGCGGCGCCAAGCGGCCCGCCGCGCAGGTAGGCGAATTGGCGGAGACGTTCCCTGGCGCCGCCATTGCTTCCGGCTGGGGGATGACCGAAACCAACGCCCTGGGCATTCTTATCGGCGGCCCGGACTACATCGCCCACCCGGAAGCGGCGGGCCGGCTCACGCCGCCGCCGCAAGCCATGCGCATCGTCGACGCCGACGGCCATGAAGTGCCCACCGGCGAGGTCGGCGAATTGACGGTGAAAAGCGCGGCCAATATGCGCTGTTACCTCAACCTGCCGGAGGCCACCGCTGAAACAGTACGCGACGGCTGGCTCTACACCGGAGATCTGGCACGGGTGGACGACGAGGGTTTGATCTATATCGTCGACCGCAAAAAGAGCATTATTATTCGTGGCGGCGAGAACATTGCCTGCCTGGAAGTGGAAGGAGCGCTGCATCGCCACCCCGCGGTGGCCGAAGCCGGTGTATTCCCGATCCCCGATCAGCGCCTGGGCGAGATCGTCGGCGCCGGGGTACAGCTCAAGCCCCAAGCCGACGTGGATGAATCCGCTCTCAAGGACTTTCTCGCCGATCACCTGGCGCGCTTCAAGATTCCGGATCGTATCTGGCTACGCCGTGACCCACTGCCCCGCGGCGGCACCGACAAAACCGACCGCCGCGCGCTGCGCGCGGAATGTCTCGACACTGAACAAGGAACACGGCAATGAGCCATCAATTCGTCACTACCGAACGCCGGGGACGCGTCCTGGTGGTGACCATGAACCGCCCGGACGTGTACAACGCCGTGCACGCCCCCATGCACAATGAAATGTCGTCGGTCTGGAACGACTTCGCCGCCGACCCGGATCTTTGGGTGGCGGTGCTCACCGGCGCCGGCGACAAAGCCTTTTCCGCCGGCAACGACCTCAAATACACCGCCCAGGGCGGCAAAGGCACCGCGCCACCCACCGGCTTCGCCGGACTGTCGTCCCGCTTCGACTTGGAAAAACCGATCATCGCCGCGGTCAACGGCTTCGCCATGGGCGGCGGCTTCGAAACCGCGCTGTCCTGCGACATTCTACTGGCCGCCGACACCGCGACTTTCGCCCTGCCGGAAGTGAAAGTGGGGTTGTTCGCCGCCGCCGGTGGCGTGCAGCGTCTGAGCCGGTATATCGGCCGCAAACCCGCCCTGGAGATCATGCTCACCGGCCGCCACGTGAGCGCCGAGGAAGGCAAAGCCCTGGGCTTCCTGAATCAGGTCGTGCCGCAAGCGGAGCTGATGGATGCAGCAATGAAGAAGGCGGAGGAAATTTGCGCCGTGTCGCCGTCGTCAGTGAAAGCCACCAAACGGGTGCTCAACCGGCTCGACGAAATGGAACAACTGAAAGAAAGCCTGGCGCACAGCCGCGAAGTCATTGAGCAATTGCGCCACACCGAAGACTTCAAGGAAGGCGTCACCGCCTTCGTGGAAAAACGTCCGCCACAGTGGAAAAACCGCTGAGTGGTTGTCCACTCATTCGATAAGAGAAATCGCCCGCCAAGGAGTAGAACACCATGGGTAACGATACCGACCTGAACAACCTGGCCATGTCCGAAGACGCCCGTCCGCTGCTGGACGCGCTGGCCAAGCACATCCGCGACAACGTGGACCCGATCACCGAAGAATTCCACCGCCTGGGCGAAGGCCGCGCGGAACGGTTCAGCTACGCACCGGGTCAACTGGAGTTGCTGGAGACCGCCAAGAACAAAGCGCGGGAAGCAGGCCTGTGGAACTTCTTCCTGCCCAACGCGGAAACCGGCGAAGGGTTGTCCAACCTGGACTACGCCTACATCGCCTTCGAACTGGGTAAGAATCCGCTGGCCTCCCAGACGCTGAACTGCTCCGCGCCGGATACCGGCAACATGGAAGTGCTGGAACGTGTCGGCACCGCGGAGCAAAAAGACAAATGGTTGAAGCCACTGCTGGCCGGCGAGATCCGCTCCTGCTTCGGCATGACCGAACCGCAGGTGGCCTCTTCCGACGCGCGTAACATCGCAACCAGCGCCGTGCTGGACGGCGACGACTGGGTGATCAACGGCGAGAAATACTATATTTCCGGCGCCGGCGACCCGCGCTGCAAGATCATGATCTGCATGGTCAAGACCAGCCCGGACGCGCCCACCTTCCGCCAGCAGTCCCAGATTCTGGTACCCATGGACGCCCCCGGCGTGCACGTGCTAGGCCCGATGCGCGTATTCGGCCACGACCACGCACCGCACGGTCACATGCACATCAAGCTGGATAACGTGCGCGTGCCGAAAGAAAACATTCTGTGGGGCGAAGGCCGCGGCTTCGAAATTTCCCAGTTGCGCCTGGGCCCGGGCCGTATCCACCATTGCATGCGTTCCATCGGCTCCGCCGAAAAAGCCCTCGACCTGATTCTCGAGCGCGGTCTCAACCGGGAAGCATTCGGCAAGGAAATCATCAACCTGGGCAAGAACATGGAAATCGTGTCCCGTGCCCGCATCGAAATCGAAGCGATGCGCATGGTGGTCCTGAAAGCCGCCAAGGCGATGGACGTGATGGGCAACAAGGAAGCACGCATCTGGGTGTCCATGGCGAAAGCGATGGTGCCGGAGAAGTGCTGCCAGATTATTGACCAGGCGATCCAGATCCACGGTGCCACCGGCGTCAGCCAATGGTCGCCACTGTCCGAGATGTACATGCAGCAGCGCACTCTGCGTCTCGCCGACGGTCCGGACGAAGTGCACCACAACGTGGTCGCCCGCAACGAAGTGAACCGTTACAACCAGAGCGGAGCCTGAAGCCATGGTGGAAACCAAGCTGTTCGATTTGACCGGCAAGGTGGCGCTGATGACCGGCGCCTCCAAAGGCATGGGCAAGGCCATGGCACACGCCCTGGCCGCCCACGGCGCCACCGTGGTGATCTCCGCGCGCACCCAGGAAACGCTGGAGCAAACCGCCGCGGAGATTAACCAGGCCGTGGGCGCGCAACGCGTCCACGCGGTGGCCGCCAACGCCGGCCGAAAACAAGAACTGGAAGCGCTGGTGGAGAAAACCCACCAGCTCGCCGGGCCGGTGGACATTCTGGTCGGCAACGCCGGCGTCAACGTGCACTACGGGCCGATCTCCGAGATTCCCGACGACGCCTACGAAAAAACCATGCAGATGAACGTGCAGGCCAACCTGTGGCTGGCCCGTCTGGTGGCGCCGGACATGATCGAAAAAGGCAACGGCTCGATGATGTTCACCGCCAGTGTCGGCGCGTTTAAACCGTCCGATACCCTGGGCGTGTACGGCGCTTCCAAGCTGGCGCTGATCGGCCTGGTGCGCAACCTGGCGCTGGAATACGGCCCCAAGGGCATCCGCGCCAACGCCATCTGCCCCGGCCTGGTACGCACCGATTTCGCCAAGGCGCTGTGGGATAACCCGGAAGCGGTGAAGCGCGCCAACTCGCAGATCCCTCTGCGCCGCCTGGGCGAAGCGGACGACTTCGAAGGCCTCGCCGTGTTCCTCGGCTCCGACGCCAGCCGCTACATGACCGGCCAGGCGCTCACCGTCTGCGGCGGCTCCTTCATGTGGAGCTGAACATCAGACTGGGCTTGTGGGAGCTTGCCTTGTGGGAGCGGGCGGGGCCCGCTCCCACAAGCAGCATAGGAGAAGTGTGATGGAAATTAAGAACCGTATCGTGGTTGTGACCGGCGCGGCCGGTGGTATTGGTCGGGCCTTGGCGCAAGCGTTCGCCGAAGCTGGCGCGAAGAAAATCGTGTGCGTGGATCTGGACGGTGATGGCGCTGAAGCGACCGCGAAAATGGTGGACGGCATCGCTCGTAAAGTCGACGTGTCCAATGAAGACGACATCAAAGCGCTGATCGACGACACCGAAAAAGACGTTGGCCCGATTGATCTGTTCTGCTCCAACGCCGGCATTGGCATTGCCGGCGGCCCCGAAGTGGCCAACGACCAGTGGCAAAAAATCTGGGAGATCAATGTGATGGCGCACATCTACGCGGCGCGCCATCTGGCCCCGAAGATGATCGAGCGCGGCAGCGGCTATTTTCTCAATACCGCCTCCGCCGCCGGCCTGCTGTCGCAGGTCGGCTCGGCGCCCTACGCAGTCACCAAGCACGCCGCCGTGGCGCTGGCGGAGTGGATCGCACTCACCTACGGCGACGACGGCATAAAAGTCTCGGTGCTGTGTCCGCAGGCGGTGCGCACCAACATGACCAAAGGCAAGGAAGACCACGTGGCCAGCGTGGACGGCATGATGGAACCGGAGCCGGTGGCCCAGGCCTGCCTGGAAGCCATTGAGCAGGAAACCTTCCTGGTGCTGCCGCACAAGGAAGTGCTGGACTACATGCGCAAAAAAGCCGACAACTACGACCGGTGGATCGGCGGCATGCGCAAGCTTAACCGCCAATACCGGTAGGAAGGACCCAACCCGCGAAGCGATAATTTGTGGGGGCGGGCCCGCCCGCGAAAGGGTGATCTTGTGGGAGCGGGCCCAGCCCGCGAAAGGGAGCGAAGCTCCCGGCAGGATCCCAGAGACATAGCAAGACATAGCCAGCTCTCTGTATCCCGCCGGCCGGCGTTGCCGGCCTTTCGCGGGCGGGGCCCGCTCCTACAACATCGCTCCGTGGAGCCTTTAGTTCAGATCGAAGCGACCGAGATTCATCACCTTCTCCCAGGCGGCGACGAAGTCGTTGACGAACTTCTTCTCCGCGTCATCCGCGCCATACACCTCGGACAATGCTCGCAACTGTGAGTTAGCGCCGAACACCAGGTCCAAACGGGTGGCGGTCCACTTGACCTCGCCGTTACCGCGGTCACGACCTTCGAAGATGAAGTCGTCCTCTTTCTCCTTGGGCGCCCATTCGATGCCCATATCCACCACCACCTTGAAGAAGTCATTGTTCAATGACTCCGGACGGTCAGTGAACACACCATGCCGGGAACCACCGTGGTTGGCGTTCATGCTGCGCATGCCGCCCACCAGCACCGCCAACTCCGGCGCGGTCAGCGTTTGCAGTTGGGTACGATCGAGCATCAACTGTTCCGCGGGAATCACGCTCTTGGCCTTGCGGTAGTTGCGCACCGCATCCACGAACGGCTCCAGGTATTTGAAGGAGTCCACGTCGGTTTGCTCCAGGGAAGCGTCCGTGCGGCCCGGCGCGAACGGCACCGTCACATCGTGACCGGCATTGGCGGCGGCCTTCTCCACACCGGCGCAACCCGCCAGCACAATCAGGTCCGCCAGGGACACTTTCTTGCCACCGGACTGATCGCTATTGAACGCTGTCTGGATGCCTTCCAGCGTCTTCAACACCTTTTCCAGTTGTTGCGGCTCGTTGGCGTCCCAGTCTTTTTGCGGGGCCAGACGAACACGGGCGCCGTTGGCGCCGCCACGCATGTCGGAGCCACGGTAGGTGGACGCGGAGGCCCAGGCCGCCTTGACCGTCTCAGGAACACTCAGCCCGGATTCAACGATCCTGGCTTTCAAATCGGCGATGTCCTTGGCATCGATCAGCGCATGATCAACCTTGGGCACCGGGTCCTGCCAGATCAGTTCTTCCTGGGGCACTTCCGGGCCCAGGTAACGTTCGATCGGGCCCATGTCCCGGTGCGTCAGCTTGTACCAGGCGCGCGCGAACGCATCGGCGAACGCGTCCGGATTCTCGTAAAAGCGCTGGGAAATTGTCGCGTACTCCGGGTCGAAGCGCAGTGACAAGTCGGTGGTGAGCATGGTCGGCTTGCGCTTCTTGCTGCTGTCGTGGGCGTAGGGAATGTCCGCCTCGGCGTCCTTGGCCACCCACTGATAGGCACCCGCCGGGCTTTTCTCCAGATCCCATTCGAACTTAAACAAATTCTCGAAAAAGTAATGGCTCCACTGCGTAGGCGTCTGCGTCCAGGTTACTTCCGGACCGCCGCCCATGGTGTCGTCGCCCATGCCGCTGCCGTGGCTGCTTTTCCAGCCCAGGCCCATCATTTCCATTGGCGAGGCTTCCGGCTCCGGGCCTACTTTTTCCGGGTCGCCGGCACCGTGGGCCTTACCGAAGGTATGACCGCCGGCGATCAACGCCACGGTCTCTTCATCGTTCATCGCCATGCGGCCGAAGGTTTCGCGAATATCGTGGGCCGCTTTCAACGGGTCCGGTTCGCCCTCCGGGCCTTCCGGGTTCACGTAGATCAGCCCCATGGTGGTGGCGCCGAGGGGATCTTCCAGGTCACGCTCACCGCTGTAACGCTGATTGGTGCCCAGCCAGTCGGACTCCGAGCCCCAGTAGACATCGTCTTCCGGTTCGTACAGGTCTTCCCGACCACCGGCGAAACCAAAGGTCTTAAAGCCCATGGATTCCAACGCCACATTGCCGGAGAGAATAATCAGATCGGCCCAGGAAATCTTGTTGCCGTACTTGCGCTTGATCGGCCACAGCAGTCGGCGCGCCTTGTCCAGGTTGACGTTATCCGGCCAACTGTTGAGCGGGGCGAAGCGCTGGGTGCCGGTGCCTCCACCGCCACGGCCATCGCCCATGCGATAGGTGCCGGCGCTGTGCCAGGCCATGCGGATGAACAATGGGCCATAGTGACCGAAATCCGCCGGCCACCATTCCTGGGAGTCGGTCATCAGCTCGGCAAGGTCTTTTTTCAACGCCGCCAGGTCCAGGCTTTTAAAGGCTTCCGTGTAGTCAAAGTCCTCGCCCATTGGATTGGACATCGTCGGGTGCTGATGCAGGATGTCCAGCCGCAACTGGTTGGGCCACCAATCCCGGTTGGTAACACCGCCGCCAGCGACGTTATTGTTCTGAAAGGGACATTTGCTCTCGGACATGCTTGTTCTCCTTGCTAGTCATTGCGCTGTGTCGCGCCGTCATCGCTCGGGTTGCCTACACCTTACTTTTATTCCCTTACCCCCTACCCTGCCAATATGGCGTGACAAATACGCTGATAGCTTTTGTTACTGAGGGTGGCGCTAACGTGAAAGAAGGGTCATGCAGACGCCGCGCTTTCCATCTAGACTGGTCCACTGAATTTCAAACCCGGAGCCACCATCCATGGGAGCCCGCCCCAAACATCGCGACCGCCTGGTACGCAGCGCCGCCGCCCTGTTCCGACAGCACGGCTATGCCGCCACCGGCATCAATGACATCCTGAAAACCGCCGGCGCGCCGAAAGGTTCGTTCTATCATTACTTCCCCGGCGGCAAGGAAGAACTGGGCGCGGAAGCGGTGCGCTACGCCGGCGCGCTGGTCACGCAAACCCTGGAAGACTTGCACCGCGACCACAGGGCGCCCGGCACGGCCCTGCGCGCCTACGGCGACCTGCTGGCCGGCTGGCTCGCCGACTCCGACTACCGCGACGGCTGCCCGCTGGCCACCACGGTGCTGGAGGTGACCCCACAATCCGAACCGATCACCGCCGCCGCCCGCGAGGCCTACGCTGCCTGGCGGCAGGCTCTGGCGACCATGATTGATGCCACCGACCCGGACGGCGCCCGCGCCCAACGCCTCGCCTCGCTGGCTATCTCCGCCCTGGAAGGCGCACTGATTCAGGCCCGCGTGGCGCGAGATGCCACGCCAATCCACGATGCCTGCCAGCAGGTGGCGGCGCTGATCGCCCCGTCTTGAGTGTTTGAATTGCCTCCAAAATTATATAGACTGGTCTATATTAAATCTATGGAGCACCACCATGACCACCGTCCCCGAAGGCTTTCAGCGCCATACCCGAAAAAGCGGCTTCACCGACCCCTGGGAGCCGATTTATCACCGCCCCCACGACAATGGCATCAGCCTGGGCCTGCGGGCCGGGGACGCCCACGCCAACAGCCGCGGCTTCGTTCACGGCGGCCTGCTGTCCGCCCTGTGCGACAACGCGATGGGCCTGAGCTGCCTGCCGCATTTGCAAGACAGCGCGCTTCCGGCGCTGAAAGGCCTGGTGACCGTGAATCTGAGCCTGGATTTCCTGGGCAGCGCCCGCGTCGGTCAGTGGCTGGAATTCCGCGCCGACGTCACCCGTGCCGGCCGCAGTCTGAGTTTCGCCAGCGCCACCGTGCTCGCCGACGGCCAGCCCTGCGCCCGCGCCACCGGCGTGTTCAAAGTGCAACGCCAATCTGGAGATAGGGCATGAACAGCGATAACCCTCTGCTCGATCAATTGCGCCAGGTCTCCGCTCGGGCTCCCTTCAACCAATGGCTGGATCTACAGGTGGAGCACGCCGAGCCGGGGCAGGTGATTTTACGGCTGAGCTGGCGCGACGAGTTCGCCCAATACAGCGGCCACCTGCACGCCGCCTTGATCGGCGGCCTGATCGACACCGCCTGCGGTTTCGCCGCCGGCTCGGTGGCCGGCAACGTCACCGCATCGCAGTTTTCGGTGCGTTGTTTGCGGCCGGCCATGGCCAGCGTCTTCCGGATCACCGGACGAGTGGTGAAAGGCGGCAAGCGACAGGTGTTCGCCAGCGCGACGCTCGGCGACTGGGACGATGAGAACAGGGAACCGTTCGCGATCGGTGACGCGGTACTGGTGCCGCTGCCGGAGCGAGCGGGTTAACCCTGGCTTGCGGTGTCGTCTGCCGGCATCGCCGTCGGGTCCATCCAGAACATCTCCCAGACGTGGCCGTCCGGGTCCCCCAGGCTGCGGTTGTACATAAAACCCAGATCCTGGGTGGCGTTGATGTCCGCCGTGCCGCCGTTTGCGCCCGCTGTATCGTTGAGCCGATCCACCATGTCGCGGTCCTCACAGGCGAGGGCCAGCATCACTTCGCTGGCGGTGGCCGGCGGGATCGGGCGGTCGGTGAAGGTACGCCACTTGTCGTGGGTGAGCAGCATCACGAAGATGCTGTCGCTGCACACCATGCAAGCGGCGGTGTCGTCGGTGAACTGAGGGTTATTTTCGAATCCCATCGCCTGGTAGAACGCCATGGAAGCGGCGAGATCAGCGACGGGCAGATTGACAAAGATCATTCGGGACATGGTTCGGTTCCTGCTGGCAGTCGAAAGTTGCCCTGCAACGGGCGTCGAAAGCTGGTCGAACGACATGCCCCGGCTTCGACATCCGGGGATGTCTACTTTTTCGCGGACGTTCCGTTTCGTCGTCCGCCGATCGCCCCGGCGCCCGCCAGCCCCATCAAACGCAGGAACTTCGGACACTCCAAATGGCTGGGTGCCGGGCAGGCCGCGGCGTGTCGCAGCCCGTCCCGCATCGCGGTCATCTGTTTGATGGATTGATCCAACTCGTCGGCTTTCTCCAGCAACCGTTGCCGCTCAATCCGGGGCCGCCCGTCGGCACCGAACATGGCGGCGATTTCATTCAGGGAGAATCCGGCCGCGCGGCCCAGCGCAATCAACGAAAGCTGCTCCAGCACGCCGGCGGCGAACACCCGGTGCAGGCCACGCCGGCCCACCGAGGCGATCAGCCCTTTCTGTTCATAGAAACGCAACGTGGATGCCGGCAGGCCGGAACGGCGCACCACCTCGGAAATATCCATAGTCCTTGACCTCAAGTCGACTTTAAGTAGCAAGCTGTCTTCATCGCCCAACGAAGACACCGACTGGAAGACACCATGACTCTGTTCGCGCTTATCTGTTTTATCGGAGTAGGGGCCACCGCAATAATGGATCTGTGGGGGTGGCTGCGCAAATCACTGTTCGACGGCAAAGGGCTCGATTACGGGCTGGTCGGGCGCTGGATCGCGCACATGCCGCAAGGCCGTTTTCGCCACGACGCCATCGCCGCCGCGCCGGCGAAACGGGGCGAACGCTTGATCGGCTGGGCGGCACACTACGCCACCGGCATCGCCTTCGCCGGGCTTCTTATCGTCCTGTTCGGCGAGGAATGGGCGACCCGACCCACACCCGGCCCGGCACTCGCCGTGGGCATCGGCACGGTCGTCGCGCCGTTTTTTCTCATGCAGCCCGCTCTAGGCGCCGGCATTGCCGCCTCCAAAACTGCCAATCCCACAGCCGCGCGGGTGCAGAGCTTGATCACGCATACGGTGTTTGGTTCAGGGCTGTATCTCTCGGCCTGGGCGGCCTCCTGTATGACGGCGTAGTCCTACTACTATGCCAACATCGCATCCAGTGCCAGCATTGCTGTCATATTACTGGAGAACGCGATGAACACCCTGACAGTCCGCAATCTGGACGATGAACTCAAACAGCGGCTGCGCCTGGAGGCCGCCCGTCATGGGCATTCCATGGAGGAAGAAGTACGCCAAATCCTGCGCCGGGCGCTGAACCAGCCCGTCGAGGGCGGTCTGGGCAGCCGTATCCGCGAGCGGTTTGCCCCCTACGATGGCCAGGAACTTGAGCTGCCCGACCGCCGTGACCCGCCACGGGCGGCGGACCTGGAACCGTGATCGTCCTGGACACCAACGTGCTGTCCGAGCTGATGCGCCCGGCGCCAGACCCGGCGGTGGTGGCCTGGCTCGACCGGCAAAACCCGGGCGACGTGGCCACCACCACGATCACGGTGGCGGAAATTTTGTTCGGCATCGAACGCCTGCCGGCCGGCCGGCGCCGTGACACCCTGGCCGTGCTGGCCGCCGACATGTTCGATCAGGCGTTTTCCAGCCGACTGCTCCCCTTCGACGCCCTGGCGGCCAGTCACTACGCCCGGCAGATGGCCGCTCTGGAACGCCGGGGCACGCCCGTGGCCATGGCGGACGGCCAGATCGCGGCGGTCTGCCAGGCCCACGGCGCCACCCTCGCCACCCGTCACACCAAGGACTTTGAAGGTATGGATGTCGTGCTGCTCAATCCCTGGGAGCAAGACCCCACTAATAATGATAACGACAGGAAATCACGGTGATGGCGCTATCCTCTACCGCGTAGACCAGGCGGTTGGTCTCGTCGATCCGGCGGGACCAGAAGCCGGCCAGATTTTCCTTCAGAGGTTCGGGCTTGCCGATACCCTCGAAGGGTGATCGCTTTACGTCGGCGATCAGCTTATTGATGCGCCGTAGCGTCTTTTTGTCCTGGCCTTGCCAATGAACGTAATCCGCCCAGGCTTCGTCGGTCCAGCAGAGTAAGCGGCTAGTCATCCATCGGCTCGCGCTCGGAGGTGTTGCCGGCTTTGTATTGAGCGATGGACTTGTTGAGGTGTTCGGCGTTCGCCGGGGAGCGCAGCAAGTGCACGGTTTCCATCAGGCTGTTGTAGTAATCCAGCGACATGACCACCGCGTCTTCCGCATCGCGGCGGGTAATAACCGTGGTATCCGCGTCATTCGTCACGCCATCAAGCACGGCTTTTAAGCTGTTGCGCGCCTCGGTAAAGGAAATAATCTTCATGGGGCCTCCGCCATGTACAGTAAGTGGTACAAGTATAGCCGGCGGCATAAGTTGTACAACATACCGGACAGAACTCTTTCACCCTACCCTTCGTAATACTGTGCAACATTTGCACAAAATTGCCCTCTTCCCAAACCATGCCGACCTGAGTTAACGTGAACACCTGTACACAAACAACAGAATAACAGCGAGCACAGGAGCCCAGGCAATGACCCAGGCGCAGGAACCCAAACCGCAGAGAGGCTGGCTGGACAGGCTCGCGGCGATTACCGATATGTTCGCCTACCCGCTGCGTACCTCCCATTACGTGGAGCTGGTGAACCCGCTGTGGACCACCCACCGTATGCACGCGCGGGTAGTGGACGTGTGGGACGAAACCAAGGATTGCCGCACCATTACCTTGCAGCCCGGCGCCAACTGGCGGCTGCACCGCCCCGGTCAGCACATCCGCGTGGGCATTCCGGTGGACGGGCGGCACTACACCCGCACCTATACGATTTCATCGCCGCCGGAGCGGGACGACGGTCGTTTTACCATCACCGTCAAAAAAATTGATGGCGGTCGTCTGTCGCACCATATCGTGCGCAACCTGAAAGTCGGCGACCATATTCCCGTGGGCCTGCCCCAGGGCGATTTTTACCTGCCGGACGCCTCGCCGATCCAGCCGCTGTTCATCACCGCCGGCAGCGGCATTACGCCGGCCATGAGCATGCTGCGCAGCCTGATCGCCCAGCAGCGCCTGCCGGACACGGTGCACATCCACTACGCGCCGCACGAGTTCGACACCATCTTCGGGAAAGAGCTGCGCAAGCTGGACGCCGCGCAGCGCCATTACCACCTGCACGAAGTGCACACCCAGAAAGAAGACGACAACGCCGCTTACTTCAGCCGCGAAAAACTGGAACAGGTCTGCCCGGACTGGCGCGAGCGCGACTGCTACGCCTGCGGCCCGCCAGGCCTGCTGGCCGCCCTGGAGCAAACCTGGGAAGAGGCCGGCCTGACCAACCGCCTGCACATTGAGCGGTTCCGCGCCGAGCTGGCGCCGATCCCCGACGATGCGGTGGGTGGCAAGGTCCGCTTCGCGCAAAGCGAGCTGGACGTGGACGCGGACGGCCAGACCAACCTGCTGCGCATCGCCGAGGACGCCGGGCTCAACCCGCCCCACGGCTGCCGCATGGGCATCTGCCACACCTGCAACACGACACTCAAATCCGGCTGCGTGCGCGATCTGCGCAACGGCGAATTCATCAACGAGCCCGGCGCCATCGTGCAAGTCTGCGTGTGCGCCACCGCCGGCGACTGCGAACTGGACATCTAGGAGGTCATTATGAGTAAGCGACAAGGTTTACCCGTGGATCTCACGGAAGAACAAATCGACGAGTTCGGCCGCGAGATGGACGCCATCTATCACGAGACCCTGGCCTCCCGGGGCGAAAAAGACCGGCTCTACATCCTGCGTCTGATCCGCATTCAACGCAGCATGGCGCTGTTCGGCCGGCTGGTGATTTACGCCAGCCTGTTCCTGCTGCCCGCCTGGCCCCACGCCCTCGCCGGCTGGAGCACCATGCTGCTGGTGATGGCGCTCGGCGTGATCATGCTGGGCTTGGCGAAGATCCTGGAAAACATGGAGATCGCCCACAACGTGCTGCACGCCCAGTGGGACTGGATGAAAGACCCGGAGATCCAGTCCAACACCTGGGAGTGGGACAACATGAGCCCGTCAGACCGCTGGATGTACTCGCACAACGTGGTGCACCACACCTGGACCAATGTGCTTGAGAAGGATCTGGACGTCGGCTACGGCATCATGCGCGTCACTCCGATGCAGCCCTGGAAACCCGCCTACCTGCTGCAGCCGGTGTACTTCGTGCTGCTGATGCTGCTGTTCGAAGAGGGCGTATCCTTGCACGAGCAAGCAATCATCGACGTCGGCGAGCGCAAGAAAAAGCCCAAGGAAATCCTGCCGTTGATGAAACACATCGGTCAGAAAATCTGGGGCCAGGTACGCAAGGATTACATCATGTGGCCGGGCCTGGCGGCGCTGGTATCGATCCCGATTTCCTTCTACGTGCCGGAATCCCCGCTCACCGTGTTCCTGCTGGTGGCCGGCGCCAACTTCGTCGCCAATATCATCCGCAACATCTGGGCGTTCGTGATTATTTTCTGCGGGCACTTCCCCGCCGACGTCTATAACTTCACCGAGGAGCAGGTGGAAGGCGAATCCCGCGGCCAGTGGTACATCCGCCAACTGCTCGGCTCCGCCAACATCACCGGCGGCCCGCTGTTCCATGTGATGTCCGGCAACCTGAGCCACCAGATCGAACATCACCTGTTCCCGGATCTGTGCAGCAACCGCTACCCGGAAGTGGCGCCGCGCGTTAAAGCGCTCGCCGACCGCTACGGCCTGCCGTACAACTCCGCGCCGTTATGGCGGCAATTCGGCACCACCTGGCTGAAGAACCTGCGGCTGGCGTTCCCGGGCGGCACCCTGCCACCGGAGCCGGCGCGGGCGTAACCAAGCTCGACAGCCAAATTCGGTTCGGCCCTGCTGACAGCCGGGGCCGAACCGAAGGGGCTATTGATTGAAAACCTCGTCCTCGGTCAGGTTCTCCGTTTTCTCCGCGAACGAAAAGAACGAGGGCTTCCGGTCGATGAAGATCTGCCCGGTAAGCGTCCAGGCTTCGCTGTCATCCAGAAGCCCGACGGGGAGGGCGTAGTGGTTTTCTTCGATGTAACGAAAGAAGAGATGCGTGCCGCAGATCCTGCAGAATCCACGTTCGGCGAACGCCGACGATTGGAACCGCGCGATGTGCTCCTCGCCTTCGAAGGTGACGGCCTGCTCGCACTCGGCGGCGAACATGGGGCCGCCGCCCCATTGGCGGCACATCTTGCAATGGCAGAGGACCACCTTATCGGTCTTGGGCTTTGCGATAATGCTGACGGCACCACACAGGCAGGCGCCTTGATGCTCAAGATTGGTATTCATGCTCTGCTCCTCGCCGACTAATGTCACCTTTGTAAGTCATTACCGGCTTTAATGCCTCACGAAGATTACATTGATTCAAGGCGGGCGAAAAAGAAGAGCTGTGAACGCCCCTAAAGATAATCGTCCTCGCGCTGATGCCGTACCGCAAGCACGCTCACGGTGTGCTCGTTTTCAATCTCGAACAACGCCACGTAGCCGGCGTCGCCAAACGAAATAACCAACTCGCGCAGGAAGGGGGTGACTGCCGAGGCCTTGCGGCAAGAAAAAGGAAAGTCCTCAAGAACGGTCCAGGCCCGGTCAATCACCGCGAGAGTCCGTTTCGCCGCCACCGGGTCCTGCTCCACCAAAAAGCCGTAAAGCCGCTCCAAATCCGACTTGGCGTCAAGCGTAAAGCGGACACGGAAACCCATCGTCAGTCTTCGGCCACCCGCAGAATACCGCTCAGGGAACCCATCACTTCCTCTTTGGACGCGTACTCCCCGGTGGCTTTGGCGTGGTCCCGCGACGCAAGCCCACGCTTAATAAACTCTTCACGCGATTTGCGGTGTTCCACCTGTCGGCGAAGCGCCTCCTCGACGAAGCTGCTCAGGCTCTCCCCTTCCTGAAGCACACTCTCCGCGTCGCGGCGGAGATCGGGCGTCACCCGCAGAGGGGGAATGGTCGCGGTTTTCATGGGGCATCTCCTGCATTGCATTTGCGATTCATTGTATCGACTGCGACGAACCAGGGCACTCCGGAGACCGAAAGCAAACCTCTGGCTGGCGACACTTACCCATAAATGAGTATAAATAGCCGTTAATGGCTTTAAATACTCACTTATGGGTATAAAATGTTTCCCATGAGCCATTCCGACCGTCTTGATGTGCTGGGAGAGAACCTGCGCGCCGCCCGCAAGCAGGTCTTCCCCAACGACAACCTCCAGGCCTTTGCCTTGCGTATCGGCGTAGGCCGCGCCACGCTCCAACGCATGGAGAAAGGCGACCTCGCCGTCTCGATCGGCAAATACTACCGGGCCGCCGCAGTGCTCGGCCTGGCCGAGCCTTTTCTGAACCTGCTCCAACCCCGTAAGAGTCTGTTTGATGATTAAGCGCCTGGACCTGTACCTCAACACGCCGGCCCTGGGCATCGTCCATGCCGCCGATGTGGTGCTGGTCGAGAAAGACGCTTCCCTGCGGCAAGTAGGGTTCCGCTACCGCCCCGACTACCTGGCCACGCCCGGAGCCTTCGCGATCGACCCGGTGCAACTACCGTTAAGCAGTGGCGAGACAGTGCTGAGCTGCCACGCCGCCGCGCCGGCGTTCATCGATGATTACCTGCCCGACGGCTGGGGCCGCCGCGTGCTCACCAAACTTGCGCTTTACCGGGACGGCCGCCGCCTCAACGCCAACAGCGTGATCGATACCTTGTCGATGCTGAGCCAAAGCCGGATCGGTGCGCTGTGTCTGGTGGAGCGCGGCGGCGCCCCCCGTTTCGATTTCGGCTCGCCGATGGAGGTGCTGAGGGCGGCGGAACAGGCCGCGCAAAGCATCGATCGCGTGGATTTTCAGACCGTGGATGTGGACGAGATGAGCCTGCTCCACCTGGCCAATACCGGCACCGGGGTGGGCGGCGCGCGGCCCAAGGCGCTGCTCTACGATGAGGCCGGCCGTTACCTGGCGAAATTCAATCGCGCCAGCCAGGACGACTACAACAACGCCCGGATCGAGCTGGCGTGCCTGCGCATGGCCCGCGCCGCCGGCATAGAAGCCGGCGAAGGACGGATCCTAACCGCCATCAATGGCCGGGAAGTACTGCTGCTCGACCGGTTCGACACCACGGCCACAGCACGGCACCACCTGATTACCGCCAACGGCCTGCTCAAGGAGGCCGCGACGCAACGGGACCCGGGGCGGGCGTTTCGCTACGACGACGTCTGCGATCTACTACGCCGCCATTCCATCCACATCGAACAGGACCTCCGGCAGCTCCTGCGACTGATGCTGTTCAACCGCGCCATCAACAATACCGACGACCACGAACGGAATTTCAGCCTGATCCATCGTGGTAACGGCTACCAACTGGCGCCGGCCTACGACCTGGTTCCGAGCCTCGCCAGGGGCGAATACCACGCCGCGGGCTACCAGTATCGCCCCGACCCACCCCGTCCGTCGGAGGCCCCGCGGGAGGGCAGAATCTTCGGCATCCCGAAGCCCGATGTGGCCGATATCGCCGAACAGGTCATGGCAGCACTGGAAAACTGGCCGGCTCACGCGGAAGCGGCAGGGGTGGCGGCAGCGGAGGCACGAAAAGTTCAGGCGTGCTTTCAGCCGTAACAGAACGACCAGGGACACGCACGAACCTGAATGGCTAACGAAGGTGACGTTATTTCAAGGTAAAGAACAGAAAGAAGCTGACCGCGAGAGAAGCGCCGGAGACCACCAGCGCGGCGGCTAGGGCAAGCCGGTACTTGGCGAACCGGGCCTCCGACTCCCTGGCCGCCATTTCCATGCCGTCCAGGGCCTGCTGCAGTTTATCCGCCAGCAACTGCACGGCTTCCGCGTTGTGGGTGGCGGCTTCCTGCAACTCCTGGATCTGCTTCGCCACCACCGGATCGGCTTGGCCGGTCTCGGCGGAGCGGGACGTAAAGGCGGGTATCGCGATCGTGGCGATCTGGGCCACGTAGGGCGCGACGGCTTTGATAATCGGGATCAGTGGCGCTGCCATAGTCTTTCCTCCGGTTTACCTCATCCTACCGTTATTCCGGCGCCGCGCGCCCCCGACTTCGTTGGGCGTCTCGCCATCTTGCGCCGGGGCTGGCTCGGGGCAGGATAGTACCAATTATTGGTGCTATCGAGGTGCATCATGCCAACGAGCACCAGCATCAGCCTCGGCGAGCATTTCGACATCTTCGTCGCGGAGCAACTGAACAGCGGACGCTACAGCTCCACCAGTGAAGTAGCCCGGGCGGGGCTGCGCCTGCTTGAGGACTCGGAGACCCGCCTCGGGACCCTCAGGAAAATACTCCAGGACGGCGAAAGCAGCGGGATCGCGGACTACGACTACCACAGCTTCATTGAGGAACTGGACCGGGCTGACACCGCCTGATGCCCGCTTTTACGCTTTCCAGAAAGGCCAAAGCGGACCTGCGCGCCATCGGAACGTCGCTGGGGGCGCGAGCAACGCAATGACTATGTACTCGCCTTCGACCGGGCTTTTCACCGGCTCGCCAAGCAACCGGAGCTGGGGCGGCCCTGCGAGAACGTGCGCGCCGGCTACCGGCAGCAACCCCAAGGCAGCCATCTGATTTTCTATCTGACGGAAGACGGCACCGTGCACATCGTGCGCATTCTGCATACACGCAAGTTGCTTTACCGAAGAAGCTCCCGTGCGATTATAGAAACGCCTTCCGTGTAGCTGTATCCATACCCGAATCCAAAACTAGCACCTCCCGAAACGGCCTCCGTCTCGCTCAGCATTCGTCGATGGCTGGTGACGCCCTGAGATTGGTACTTATAGAAATAATCTCCTGATGTGATAGGCAAAACAGACACAACCTCATAGCCGTCCTCGTTCAACTGAACGATTGTGTCGGCAATATCCTCGGCGAGGCGCTCACCATCGATTTCGCAATCCGACCATCCGGTTTGCTGCCACCGAGTTTCCTTCCTGGTTATCTCCTTCTCGCCTCCCAGAAAACTCTTTTTCTTTTCACCGGTTGGCACACTGAGAGTCACTTCTTTACCAACGGGCTTAAATTTCGCTTTCACATAAACCACTTTATTTTTCACTACCTTTCCCCAACACTTCCTTTTTTAATACAGACCTCGACCTTTACCTACTCGGCTCTTCGAGGCGACGGTTATCCACATTGCCCTGAGTAACAATCAGGAATACCGCATAGGCAATTAAGGAGAACATTAGAACGGCAATTAGCCAACCCGCTTTGGCGCCTCCATGAGTTCGCGGAGACAGCAACACATGGGCTAGAGGAAGAATGAGTACTGAAAACACGAATATGATGATAAATAGCTGCCACAAGCTGACCCCGCTAGACATAAAACACTCCATATCAAAGTAGTCACCGCCGCGAGGGCAGCGTTCCGTCACTGTTTTAAAAGACCAAGGCAGGCCTTACCGACGATAAACATCGGCGCATCAGCGTGGAACTTTAACTTTCATAGCGTATTTTTATTCTAGCTACTTCAAGTAGAAGGCTGCGACACCAGGCAGGCTGCCTGGCAGCCTCGAAGCCCACAGGGTACGCTTCCCACAGCGCAGCTAATCCGTGTCAGGAAATATTATTGCTGGTCGCCCTCGCCGCACGGGCGGCGTGCAGCTTCTTGTAGCTTTCGATCAGGCGCTGGTGTTTCTCCAGGCCGTCGAGGCGCGTGTTGGTGGGCGTGAGGCCGTGAAAACGCACGCTGCCCTCCACCGAGCCGACCACCGCGTCCATCGTATCGTCACTGTACAGGCGCCGCAGGTTGCGCAGGTAGTCGTCCAGTTCCAGCTCGTCGTCCAGAATGATTTCCAGCACGGCGCTCACGGCACGGTAGAACAGGTTGCGCTCGACGGTGTTGTCGTTGAATTGCAGGAAGGCTTCCACGCGCTCCAGGGCTTCTTCGTGCTGGCCCAGCGCCAGGTTGATCAGCAGTTTCAGCTCCAGCACGGTAAGCTGGCCCCAGACGGTGTTCTCGTCGAACTCGATGCCGATCAGCGTAATGATGTCGGTGTAGTCGTCGATCTGGCTTTCTTCCAGATGCTCGACCAGATCGGCGAGCTGGTCATCGTCCAGGGCGTGCAGATTGAGAATATCTTCGCGGTAATCCAGCGCCTTGTTGGTGTTGTCCCACACCAGGTCTTCTACCGGGTACACCTCGGAATAACCCGGCACCAGGATGCGGCACACCGGCGCGCCCAGGTCCTCGTGTACGGCCATGTAGACCTCTTTGCCCAGGTCTTCGAGAATGCCGAACAGGTTCTCCGCTTCCTCTTTGGTGCTTCCGGAAAAATCCCATTCGTGGAAATCGTAATCGGCGTTGTCGCTGAAGAAGCGCCAGGACACCACGCCGGTGGAGTCGATAAAGTGCTCCACGAAATTATTAGGCTCGCTCACCGCCAGACTGTTAAAGGTGGGCAAGGGCACGTCGTTCAGATTCTCGAAGCTGCGCCCCTGCAGCAGCTCGGTGAGGCTGCGCTCCAACGCCACCGCCAGGCTCGGGTGGGCGCCGAATGACACGAACACGCCGCCGGTGCGCGGGTTCATCAGTGCCACGCAGGCCACCGGGAACTGACCGCCCAATGAGGCGTCCTTAACCAGCACCGGGAAGCCCTGCGCCTCCAGCGCTTCGACGCCTTCCACCAGGTCCGGGTATTTCGCCAGCACGTCTTTCGGCACGTCCGGCAGCGCCAGCTCTTCCTCGATGATCTGCTTCTTCACCGCCCGCTCGAAAATCTCCGACAGGCACTGCACCTGCGCCTCGGCAAGCGTGTTGCCCGCGCTCATGCCGTTGCTCAGGTAGAGGTTCTCGATCAGGTTGGACGGGAACCACACCGTCTCGCCATCGGAGCGGCGCTGGAACGGCAGCGAGCAGATGCCGCGCGCCTCGTTTCCGGAGTTAGTGTCGATCAGATTGGAGCCGCCCAGCTCGCGCTCGGGGTCAAAGATCGCCCGACAGTGCGCGTCCAGAATCTCTTCGGGCAATTCATCGTTGGGGCCCGGCTGGAACCACTGCTCGTTGGGGTAATGCACGAAGGCGCTGTTGGCGATCTCCTCGCCGAAGTACTGGTCGTTGTAGAAAAAGTTGCAGCTCAGCCGCTCGATGAACTCGCCCAGCGCCGAGCACAACGCGCTCTCCTTGGTGGCGCCCTTGCCGTTGGTAAAGCACATGGGCGAGGCCGCGTCGCGGATATGCAGCGACCACACGTGCGGCACGATATTGCGCCAAGAGGCGATCTCGATCTTCATGCCCAGGTCCGCCAGGATGCTGGACATGGTGGCGATGGTTTCCTCCAAGGGCCGGTCCTTGCCCTCGATAAAGGTACGCGCCTGGCCGTCGATGCCGGCCATCAACAGCGCCTGGGCGTCCTCGTCCAGATTCTCCACCGTCTCGATCTCGAACTCCGGCCCGGTCTGCACCACCTTCTTCACGGTGCAGCGGTCGATGGAACGCAAAATGCCCTGGCGGTCCTTGTCGGAAATGTCTTCCGGCAGCTCCACCTGAATCTTGAAGATCTGGTTGTAGCGGTTCTCCGGGTCGACGATGTTATTCTGCGACAGCCGGATGTTGTCCGTGGGAATGTCCCGCGCCTTGCAGTACACCCGCACGAAATAGGCCGCACACAGCGCCGACGACGCCAGGAAGTAATCGAACGGGCTGGGCGCCGAGCCGTCGCCCTTGTAGCGGATCGGCTGGTCGGTGACCACGGTGAAGTCGTCGAACTTGGCTTCGAGGCGGAGGTTGTCGAGGAAATTGACGTTGATCTGCATGAGGGAACTACCGGGATTAAGGAGTGGGGCGCGCCATGGCCTTCAGTGGGCGGCATTATCCCGGTTTTGGGGCGGTTCGTCTTGGTCCGTTAACGCGCCAACCTTAGTTATGCGCCCCGATCATGAATCTCGTACGGTCGCAATAACTGGCTGCTACGGCGCACGGTCAACACGTCAATGTGCTCCCTGACGCTATAAATAACCCGATATTGGCCGACGATGACTTCCCTGATACGCCGAGCACCCACCTCGGGAACGATACGCCCGCTCTCAGGGAAATCGCCCAGCCGCTCCACAACGGAAAACACTTGATCCGCCCAATCGACCGCCGCCTTGGGATTGTCCTCCGCGATGTACAGGGCGATATCCTCGACGCGCTCCAAAGCAAGCGGGGACCAGACAATGTTCATCGCGACAGCCGGTCCATAATCCGCGCTTTCGCATCCTCATGAGAGACGCCATCGCCGGCGGCGATCTGCTCTTCCGCTTTATAAATCTCTTCGAGGACCTCCAGGCGCTCCTGCATCCGTTCATATTCGTGGGCGTCAACCAGAACCGCCACGCCACGCCCGCGCTGGGTCAGCACCATCGGGCGGCGGGTTTCCTGGATCTGCTTTACGAACGTGGCGACGCCTGCCCGGAATTCGGACAGCGGGCGGATATCTTCATCGACATGGACCCGTGACATGGGAACCTCTTTGTACACCATAAAGTACAAACTAGCGTACATTTTTGGCCGACATGGAACAAGCTAAACCAGCGCCGTCAGCCCTGCCGTCAGATCCCGCCCGGCGCTGTGCACCTCCTGGATATGCCGGTGGAAGAAGGTCCTGGTCTGCTCGGTCTGCACCACCAGCACGCCGTGCAGCTCACCGTCGTGCTCCAGCGGGATGCCCAGGTAGCTCTTGAAGCGCTCCTCGCCGGAGCCCTCCACGTGGAAGTAGTCGGCGTGGTCCTGAATCACGCGGGCCACCACCGGCAGGCGGGTGCGGGCCACCTTGCCGGTGAGGCCCTGGGCGTAGCTCAGCCGCTTGCCAATCGCGCTCTGGTGCAGGCCGCTGGTGGCGACGATCTCCAGGGTTTGCCGGTCGGGGTGGGCCAGATACAGGCTGCAAACGTCCACCTCCAGCTTGCGACGTACGGCGTCCACGCGCTCGTTCATGGGGTTAAGGTCTGAGGTCACGCTATCTCCTGAAAAGGGTCAACGAGGAGACCTGAAGCAATAGCTGTGCCATCGTTCAAATTATTAAAGATATTAAAATTCCGCCCCGATTCGGCACGCAGCGGCCCTGCGCCTTTGCATCCACCCGCAAAGGCGCGTAACAGATAGACAGCGAATCAGCCGGTTCCCGCCGGCCCCCTGACAGCGAGAGAGACACCATGGCTGAGAGAGACAATACCGTGCATCCGCGCCCCATCCACCCGCTACATGCCATCCTGCTGGCCTTCCCGCTGCCCTTGTTTCTGGGCGCCCTGCTCAGCGACCTGGCCTACGACGCCAGCTACCAAGTGCAATGGACCAACTTCGCCTCCTGGCTGATCGCCGGCGCCCTGCTGGTGGGCGGCTTGGCCCTGCTGTGGGCGCTGGTCGAATGGGCCCTCAGCGGACCGGCACGCACCGCCCGGCACGCGATCTATACCATCGTGCTGCTGGTGATGTGCGGGGTCGGCTTTATCAACGCGCTGGTACACGCCAAGGATGCCTGGGCCGCGATGCCCGCCGGGCTCTGGCTGTCGCTGGCCGCCACGCTATTGGCGCTGGTAGCCAGTTGGATCGGTTATTCAGGACTGCGTGTCGGAGGAGCAAGCCATGCGAAATAAGACGATGCGCGCCAACACCCTGGGCGCCGCACTCTCCGCTTCCGTCCTGCTGGCCCTGACCGCCTGCGGCGGCGATAACGGGTCCGTGTCGCCCGCCTCGCAGCATGGCGCCAACCCGGACCTCCCCGAGCCGAAGCGCAGCCTGCTGCCCAACATGAACGTTTCCGCCCCGGCGGCCTGGGGCGACGACAAGCCGACGGTGCCGGACGGTTACCGCATCGAAGCCATTGCCACGGATCTCAAGATTCCGCGCCAGATGTTGTTGCTGCCCAACGGCGACATTCTGGTGGCGGAAGGCTCCGGCGGCGGCAACGCGCCCGCGCTGCGGCCCAAGGGTGTGCTCGCAGGCTACATCAAAAAACAAGGCACAGCCTCGGTGAAGCCCGGCAACCGGCTGACCTTGCTGCGCGACGCCGACGGCGACGGCCGCTACGAAAAGCGCGGCGTGTTCGCGGACAATCTCAACGCGCCCTACGGCCTCGCCCTGATCGACGACACGCTTTACGTGGCCAACCAGGACGCCCTGGTGCGCTTCGACTACAGCGAAGGCCAGACCCAAGCCAGCGGCCCGCCGGAGAAAGTGGTCGACCTGCCCGCGAAGATCAACCACCACTGGACCAAGGCGATGACCGCCGGCCCGGACGGCGAGTTTCTGTATGTGGGCATCGGCTCCAACAGCAACATCGGCGAACGCGGCATGGACGTGGAAGAAGACCGCGCCATGGTCTGGCAAATCGACGCGGAAAGCGGCCGGCACAAGCCCTACGCCAGCGGCCTGCGCAACCCCACCGCCTTCGCCATCCACCCGGACACCGACCAGCTCTGGGTAGTGGTCAACGAACGCGACGAGTTGGGCCCCAATCTGGTGCCGGACTACCTGACCTCGGTGCAGGAAGGCGCCTTCTACGGCTGGCCCTACAGCTACTGGGGCCAGAACGTGGACACCCGCGTGAAGCCGGCGAAGCCGGAGAAAGTGGAAAGCGCCATCAAGCCCGACTACGCGCTCGGCTCCCATGTGGCCGCGCTGGGCGTGGACTTCTCTGATGGAAGCCTGCCCGGGCAGTTCGCCGAAGGCGCCTTCGTCGGCCAGCACGGCAGTTGGAACCGCAGCGATCCGGTGGGCTACAAAGTGGTATTCGTGCCGTTCCGCAACGGCCAGCCCGCCGGCGAGCCGGTCGACTTCGCCACCGGCTTCCTCGGCGACGACGGCAAGGCCCGCGGCCGGCCCGTAGGCGTCACCGTGGACCCGGAAGGCGCGGTGATCATTGCCGATGATCTGTCGAATACGATCTGGCGGGTCACCCCAACCGGGCGGGACTGAACGAACCGCCGCAACCGGCAGCGCCGCCTAGGCGGCGGCGAAGCCGGCGAACAGCACCAGGAAGCCGCCGATCTCGCCGGCCACCAGCGCCCACATGAAAGCGGTCATCATCCACGCCGGCAGGAACCCGGAACCGAACGCGTGCGGTTTCTGCAGCTGGTTGCGCGTGTCCTTGAGCGCGCCGTGCAGAATGTAGCTGCCCACCGCCAACGCAAAGAACAGCACCGAGGCCAGCACCGCCAACACATTCACCCACTCCGGCCAAACGCTGAGCGACGCAAAGCGCTCCAGCACCAGGCAGGCGAAGGCGTACATCAAGCTGGCCCGGTGGGCGACGTCCACGTAGTAATGCGCCCGGGCCTTGTCACTGCCGCTGATCTGAACGTACTTCCAAACCCCGGTCAGCAGGCCGGTGAGAAAGAACAGCCCGCAACTCCATAACGCCACTGTGCTCGCGGCCATGGCACCCCCCTGTTCGTGATCCAATCCCAAACTATGTCATCAACCACCCGAGCGCCGCTTCAGCGTAGGTCCATCGCCTTATCGTTCGCCCTCGAGACCGTGCCACACCCGCAGGATAATCACGGCGCTGGCATGAACCGAATAGCGAACCACATAGCGGCCAAACACGATATCGCGGATGGATTCAGGCACCGGAGCCAGTTCAACCGGCGTGCCCATCTCTGGAAAATCAGGCAGCAGGCGGATCCTGTCGATCAGCTCCGCCGCTATCCTGGTTGCCGCGGGCGGGTTGTGGACGGCGATGAACGCCCTCAGGCGTTTCAAATCTTCAATGGCTACGTCCGTGTAAACCAGTTTCATTGTCCCGACCCCGGTGCATCCCGCTCATCCTCGGTGCCCCAACTGGCGAGCCAGTCATGCACCTCGCCGGCATCCACCACCTTCCCCTGGGCGGCGGACTCCATGGCCTCCAGCGTCTGCTGCCAACGCGCTTGCTCAAGCTGCTGTTTCTCGATGTACTCCGAGAGCGCCTGGTTGATCACCCAGCCTTTGCTGCGGTGAAGGCGGCTGGCGATGGCCTCCAGATGCTGCTCAACCTCTGCCTGAAGACGAACGGTGGTAACACTCATGGCGGTATCCTCAGCGAAAAACTACAGTGTATTACACCATAGTTATCGGCGGTTAGGCCACTCAACCTTCACGGCGAACCTGTCAGTGATCCTTACAGAGATCAGTAATGATCATGCTCGTGTGATTGACGGCCTTGTATATGGTGATAATATACAAAAATGATCGATTGGGCGCACGTTACAGGCTTCAACTGGGACGAAGGCAACTTCCGGAAAAGCGCGGAGAAGCATGGCGTCGGTCAGTCCGAAGCGGAAGAAGTCTTCTTCAACGAGCCGCTTCTGCTGTTGGAGGATGCCAAACACAGTCAATCCGAAGCCCGTTTTCACGCCCTTGGTAAGACGGATGATGGGAGACTCTTGCACATCACGTTCACACTGAGACAAAGCGGCACGCTGATTCGGGTGATTTCCGCTCGCGACATGCACCGCAAAGAGAGGGCTGTTTATGAGCAAGCGAAAAAAGACGCCTGAGTTCAAAACCGAAGCCGAGGAGCGGGCATTCTGGGAAACCCATGACTCCTCTGACTACGTGGACTGGAGCCAGGCCGAGCCCGCTTCTTTTCCGAAGCTGAAACCGTCAACGAAGACGATCTCGCTCCGTTTGCCCGAAGCGCTGCTGGATCGCATCAAAATCGAGGCCAACAAGCGGGATATGCCTTATCAGTCCCTGATCAAGGCCTGGCTTAAGGATGATGTGGACGAGAGCCGGGCCGGGTAAAAGTCGGCGGCTAGCCTCACTACGAACCTGTAAGTGATCCTTACAGGTTGTCCGCAAAGAGCAGCCACCCCAGCACCGCCAGATTGACCGCTGTCGCGAGGTAGAACACCACCAGGAAAGACGTCTTGCGGGTCTTGTGACGGAACACCCGTTGCGCCAACAAGGCCCCGGGCCAGCCGCCTAGCACCTCGACAAGATGAAGCCGAGCCTCTGACGTACGCCAGCCGCCACGCGTCGAGGCCCGCTTATCCAGGCCGTAAAGTGAAAAGCTGATCGCGCTCATCAGCGCATAGGAGCCGGCAAACCATTGCCACTCCGGCGCGGGCAAAAGCACCACTAAACCCGTAAAAAACCCAGCCGTGACCAGCACGGCGGGCATAAGACGCCAACCCGGCCTTCGGGCCGCCCCGCGCCGGCCGCGCTTCATTTGATCTGATTGAGGAAAGGAGTCAACTTCGCTAGTCCGATATTGCCCCGAGAACCACACAGCCCCTCGGAGCAATGACCGATTGTTTTAATGACAGTGATAAGGCTTGGAACCTGCGTGACAGCCCTTATCGTCAGTTCCACCAGAGTGCGCCTGCGCCACCCCAACAAACATCATTGAAGCAAACAGGAGAGCAGCGAACTTTTTCATAATAACCCCTTTTATTTGAAGTACTTCCTTTGATGCCTTCCCTTGCAATGAAACACTCAAACGCCTTTTGAGCGCCGACAGGAACTTGGTTACGATGTTTCAGGTGTGCCCGTATAGAAGGTCTTTACAGACGCAGGCATTCCCCTGACGTTAAAACCCTATAGCCAGGAACAGGCTGGGCTTTCCTTAGTTTTTGCAGCCACCCTTTCCACAATTAATTCTCTCATGGGTATTAACCCAGTGACTTGGAAGCTTCGTGGTGTCTATCCCGCATCCTGTCTTCCCACCTTTCTGTCCTTTGTGAACTTTACCTTCTTCTTCGATATGCTTAACAGCCATATCCGTGTCCCTCAAAGCCATTTTTAGTTTCGCCCTCCTCATTAGAGCTCAGTCACTCTTTTACAAGTGATGAATAGCGCAGTCAACAAATGCGGATATTTGTCGCCAAACCAAAAAATAAACCAGACACTTTTTATAGTTAAAACGTGTCTGGCAGCTATTCAAGACCTGCTCAAAAATCGGCAAATATGAGTAAGTCAGTACTCCCCTGCTCATATTCCCAGAGTTTTGAGAACCATCCTCCCCGGCTACACCGACACCGAAGTGCTACGCACCGGCCTGAGCCTGGGCGGCACCGTCGCCTACGTGGACGAACGCCCCGCCAACGTGGACAACAGCGTCACCGACGAAGAGATCTTCTCCCCCGGCTCGTTCGACGGCGTAATCCGCGAAGAAGGCCGCACCTACCTGGCGCGCGTGAAGTACCTGTTCTGATGGGCCGGCTGCAATGACAGTGCGACAGCGGTTCGTCGTCCTGCACCGCTACGTCGGGCTGGTGATGGCAGGCTTCCTGATCATCGCCGGCCTGACTGGCGCGCTGCTGGTGTGGTATTACGAGCTGGACGCCCTGATCAACCCGCAGTGGCTGCAGGTCGAGCCCCCGGCGGCGCACAGCGAACCGCTCTCGCCCTTCGCCCTGCGCGACAAAGTGGACGCCGCCTACCCGGACGCCAACGTCCACTGGATGATGCTCGCGCCCCCGGACGCCCACAGCCCGGTGCGCTTCTTCCTCAGCGCCAAGCCCGACGCGCCCCCACTTCCCATCGACGAAGTGTTCGTGAACCCCTACACCGGCCAGATCCTCGGCGGCCGCCTGTGGGGCGACCTCAGCCAGGGCCTCGCCAACCTGATGCCCTTCGTCTTCCGCCTGCACCACTCCCTGGCCCTGGGCACCATCGGCACCTGGATATTCGGTATCGTCGCCCTGCTCTGGACCCTGGACTGCTTCGTCGGCGCCTGGCTCACCTTCCCCCCACCGCGCCGCCGCGACGCCCGGCACCGCCCCCGCCGCTTCTGGACACGCTGGGCCAAAGCCTGGCGCCTCCGCTGGCGCGCCGGCGGCCACAAACGCACCTTCGACCTGCACCGCGCCGGCGGCCTCTGGCCCTGGGCCCTGCTGCTCGTCTTCGCCTGGAGCGGCGTCGCCCTCACCCTCTACGACGAAATCTACCGCCCCACCACCGGCCTGTTACTCCGCTTCCAGGAAAACCCGCTCGACACCGTGCCCACCCGGGCCAACCCCAGCCCACAACCGCCCATCGGCTGGGAACCCGGCTACCACGCCGCCCGCCAACACTTGGAAGCCCTGGCCCAAGACCGCGACCTCACCATCCACGCCCTGGAACGCTTCGCCTACACCCCGCACAAGAACGCCCTCAAACTGATGGCGCGCACCAGCAGCGACGTAAACGAGCGGTTCGGGGAGACCTGGGTGTACGTTGACGCCACGGACAGGGCGCTGCTGGGCCACTACCTGCCCACCGGGGAAGCGGCGGGGAATACGGTGACCACCTGGCTGACCAGCCTGCATATTGCGGCGGTGGGTGGGGTGGGTTATCGGGTTGTTGCGACGGTGTTGGGGTTGGCCGTGATCTTGCTAACCGTCACGGGAGTTTCAGTCTGGTTAAAGCGGCGGCAGACACTACGCTAACGTCACTTGTTTGACTTTTTTAAACATTAACACTACATAGAGATTAAAAACTAGCCCTACGATCTAAGAGCCGGAAGAGTCCTTTTGCCACTGCTTAAGTTTATTAGTCGCCACTGATGTCTTCTCATACACTTTTTTGCTACTAGCCTCAATCTCATCAACACTTGACTCAATTATCGAAAGCATAAAAGAGTCATTATGTAAGGAAAATTGTTTGCTTGCCTCCTTTAGCCAAGCCACCAAGGGTTGCACGCTTTCTTCGTAGGAGCGGCTTTTTCTGTCCAAACTAAGCAGATACTCATAAATGCGCCCCTCTCTCTCTTTTGAGTACGCAACATCGATAGCTTCCACTTCTGAGATGATTTCATCGACTCTTTCAGAATCGCTGCTCAAAACCTCACCCTTTTCCCTTAAAACCCTTATTCTCTGCTCAAGCCAATCACCTACGTATCGCCCAAGGTGATCATCCTGCAGCCTCTCAAAGATCTCCGACTGCGAAATATCATGGATAACGATATCTCTTTCTAATCGGGCCAGTCCATTTAAATGCTCCCTTCCTTTATTCTGAATAAAAAGCATAAAAAGACCATATATTATAAGGGAAAAGTCCAAAGCTGCAGTTTGCACCAATGAAAACCGTGATGACCCATAGACGGTACCAGCGACATTTAAAGCATTACCCAAAAAAACCTCAATGAATATGACGCTTATTATGAAGTGAACGATACTATTAAACCTAGATGTTCCAGCAGCCAGATCAGAAACCGGGGGCAGGCGATTTTTTCTGAATCCTAGATAACGAAAAAAGCCAAAAGCCGAGACACTAAATAGAAAGAAAACAACCAATCAAAAATTTATATAAATCTGCATGGTAAACGGAAGGCGCTCTACGCTCTCACCAAGAACTTTGATGATGGCATAAGCGGTAGGCAAGAAAAATGCCAGCGAAAAAACGAATACCTCCAGAGCGCCTCCGTCGTCCCGCAAAATTCGATAATCTAGTTTCTTTTTATCTCTAGAAAGCCCATTATTACCTATAAGAAGGAAAGCCGACAATATCGACAAATGAATTTGAGAAAATGCCAGATAGAAATCTGTATGGCCAGCAGGAGAATTCGGAATATCAGCGACTGTTTCCAGAAGATGCCAAATCACATATATAACACCGGCCAGAATGGCCCAGTAGGTCATCCCAGCCTTAGAAGCTTTACTATTCTGACGGTCGTATAAAGTTCTAGTATAGTTAAGAAGATCAGCCTTCTTTTCTTCCATGCAGAGCCTCTTTTCTGTTATAGAATATCAGCCAATAGAATAGGCATGAACACTCAGATCATCGCTATTCTAGTGCGGCTCGCATCATATGCCTATAAACGAAAACCGACGTCACATACGCAATAGCAATCTGATGACGCCGCAAACAACCTGGAGCCGGATGGCAACAAAAAATTTCCCCGTGCTGCCTTTTTTGCGCAATTAGTCGAGGACATGAACATGTTCTGGCTCAAAGAATGCCTTTTCCAGTACTGCATTGCGCATCAGCATAGTGTCTTCAGAAAATATCACCACAACAAGATGAGACAGTGCCCGTGAACAGCACACGTAAAACAAGCGTCGCGTTCGATCAACAACCGAGTCTTTCCCAGAAGCGATATTCGAGCGATCTGTTTCAGAAAGCTCCGTTACACCGAAATATTTTCCATAGGAAAAGGTATTGGTTTTTCCTTCTTGATCATCAACGACTACAATAACCTTATCGAACTCTGCCCCCTTAATGCCTTGCTGGGTCGAAAAAGGAGACATCCTCTCGATATACTTACGATACCCCCACAGTTCGGCCGCTTCACATTGCATAAAGCGAAGAGCAGCGTTTTCGATTGCAGGATCGAGAACCGCTTCAGTCGTCTCAGTGTAGGCATTGATCAGCTCAATATAACGTTCATCTAAGGCCACGAAGTTACTGCCCCTGACAAAGCACATAACGTCCCCTATTCGGACGCCTGAACTCTCTTCCAGTAGCTCCATCAACTCGTTTACCTGCTCTACTAGCTCGTTCAGAAGGCCCGCTGTGTCGTTAGTGGCTAGTTCATCGGACTGCAAACGGGGGCAATATTTGCGAAGCAACCTGATTACCTCGAATTCGCGGCCTTCACGCCGTGCGAGCACCAATGGCAGGAGAAAGGATAAGAAAGGACGGGTCACCCATGCCGTTCCGTCAACCAAACCTGTACTGAGTTCTTGTGGTGACTTGTCATTAAGTGCCGCGTAGAGGTTTGGAAATCCAAGCCGGGCTGCCGCCATCCGATGGACCAGCACCAAGAGTCGCAGCGCCTGCTCGTTCTCATTTTCCAGCCAATCCGCGTTGCCATCCTGATCGACCAGCCAGCGGCGAGCCTCCTCTAGACGCTCCTGCCGGCGATTGTCGGCAGGCATGATCAAGACCCTTGCAGACCCTTCAACAGGAATTTCCTCACTGTCTTGCGTTATATGACGTCCACGTTCTTGTTCAAGCCGATCATCTTCAGTTCTGATCCGGTTTATAACGCGAAGCACAGCCCTAGGACATCTGAAGTTCTCGGGCTTCTCCAACGTCTTCCATCCGTCTTGCTCTGGAATCGGACCTGCACCTTGCATGTAGATTTTCTGCATCGGATCGCCAAAGAAACCAACACAAAAACCTACTGGAATAGCACCAGCCACATTACACAGGGCATCCACAAAAGCGGGGTCGGTGTCCTGGCTCTCATCAACAAAGATTACAGGGAAGCGCCTAGCCAAGACGGCCTGCATTAGTGGATGTTCTAGAATGAAGTCGGGGCCGATCTTCAGGACATCGCTATGGCCGAGAACACCATTTGAATAATCACTGTCAGTTCCATACCGGAAGGTTTTCACCGAATCAAGATCTGTGATCTGTCGTTGATAGCGCTCGATCAGTTCTATAGCACGAGCCCTCGTTGCTTCTCGTGTTTTCGGCTTCTCGATTTTCTTCTGTTCTTCGGCAATTTTCTCGTTCAGGCGCCTTCTGACCCATTCCCGGAGGTCGTTTTGAAAAGACTTGATGAGCGTCCAGAGGAAGCTATGGATAGTGGAAACGTGGAATAATCCGTCACCCCCGACATCACCGGAGATTTCTTCGACGGCTACTTGGGTGTAGGTGATGCAAGCAACTTGTTGTCCGCATCGACGCAAGGCAGATCCTTGGGTCCGCTCAATTTGTGCTAGTGCCTTGACGAGCGACGTTGTCTTCCCCGAACCGGCACCCGCGACCATAACAAAGTGTCGATTACCGCTACTCGCCAGCCGCTCGTGGAGTACCGTGTCAGTTTCTGTATTGGGTTTTCCTATGCGGCTTGTCATAGGACCTCACCTTCTGGTTGCCCGCCTTCTTCAGCTACTACGCCCAAAGTATTTTCAAGCCAAGTCAAGCCATCTTCGATGTAGCGAGGCACTTGCCAGCTGTTCGGATCCTTGGATAGAAGCGCGAGCGCAAAGTCCGTTTTTTTGTAGCTTGAGCTGAGAACTCTCTTATGAATTTTGAACGCCAGATCGGCCAAATCATGATGTTCTCGCACCCGTAGCCTCAGCTGCCGGTTGGCGGAATCCTGCGTCCAATCCAGGTTATCGAAAGCAAACGCAACTTCGAGCGTACGGCCAGCACGCTCAATCTTCTCGTTGTTGCGCTCAAGGCTCACGCGGCAGGGATACGTGACGCGAACAGCACCCAATCCAAATTGGTCTGCGGCGATTTCTTTATCTTTAGCATCAGCACTCAGAAGCTCGTCGATCCTGCTCCTGCCGGGTAGCCAGCTAGAAAGCACTTGGTTAGATGTCACCGCACCTGGCGTTTCCGGCGTGCAAGCACTGCCCGGGCTAGACCCTCCTTCATCATCATCGCCCTCCTCCATAGTCTCCACATCATTATCCTGACCTCCAGCTCCATTCACGCTGTCCAAATCGGTAACGACGAGGGTTGTTATCCCAAGGAACTCAATAAGGGCGCGGAAAAGATGAGCGTACGCACCACCTATTTCGAGTACGCTAAGGTAACAGGACCTTAAACTTGGTGCCGCCTTCTCGATCATTTGCGGCATGACGAGCCGCTCGACGTTGCCTTCGACGAGGACCGCAGCATCGGCAAAAAAAATGTCGCAGTGCGTCAGCTTTAAGTATCTCTCAAGAAAGTCTGCGCTTGGATTTCCCGTTGTCCGATAGAACGCTGACAAATTCAGGACTTTAGATAGCTGTTCAATACCTGCCCCTTCGCGCCGGAAGTAACGGATAGGCTGGAAACCACGCTCGTAAAGGATGTGCGGCGAGTGCGTGGTCAGAACTAGCTGCGTATGGAAGCCATAATGCTCATCATCTTCAGCCGCCAGAATCTCCAAAACCTTGTTGATGAATACTTGCTGTAACTGTGCATGTAAGTGGGCCTCCGGCTCCTCGACAAAAACCAGATGCAGAGGCGGCCGCTTCTCCTCCGAAGCAAACCATTGAGCGTGAAGATCAAGAAGCTCGACGACCATGTAAATAAGGTTCTTGAAGCCAAGGCCGTTATACTTATCCGGCAACGTCAGCCCATCATCGTTCAGTGCATAGTGAACTTGAGCACCATCTTGGCTATTCATAACTGTAGCTGGATTAAGCGCCGATTTAATAATTAGGCGCGGATTTGTCAGCCCTGGGTATCCCAATTGTCCAAGGCGATGCAGGGTATCAGCAAATACCTGTTCAAGATGCCGGTTGAGCAGAGCTTCAGATTCCGCGAGCGCCCTGATTGCGTTGTAATCCTCACCCCGGCGCTCCAAATTTCGTTGATAATAGCGACTAAGATGCCGGGAAAGCTCTTCCGATCGGTTCCCTCCATCGCCGTCTGACAAGTGACGCTGCGCGTGTAGAAAGTCAGTTTTAATCAGAGAGTTGACAATCTCTTTCCCAGTTCGGCCTTGATCGCTAAGCAGCTCCTGAGGTTCGTAACCCGCGTAAGGCTCCAAATCATCGCCGAACTGAGACTCATCAAGAACAAAGTATTTGAATTCATATTCTCTGTGAATTTCTTCTTCAAGAAACTCACGCAGCGAACGTGGCGGGGCAATATAGTCTTCTTCACCGCCAAGATTTCCCGTACCGCCAATAGCTTCCTGAGCCTGCGCGTGGCGCTCTCGGAAACGTACCAATGTCTCATCTTCATTACGGGGTGCAAATGCAATACGCACCCCCACTCTCGCACCCTGCCAACGGAGGTTAGGAAGCAGATCAATAACTCGATGAAGATCAGATTCCTCTACCCCAAACCAAAGATCAACCGACGCGACAGGAAGCGAAACACCACCCTGTCCGGCTTCGAAAGCGTCGACATCACCCCAGCGGCATGCGCTGATATCATGAAATCTGAAACGCTCTCTGGCGCCACCGACGAAGAAATGCATCGCATGTGCGACAGATGTTTTTCCACTATTATTCGATCCTACAAAAATAGATATTTCTCTGTCCAAATCGATTGTTACATCCGACAGACGGCGATAATTTTTAATTCTAATCGTGCTCAAAAACATCATCACTCCATCCATAAGGGCGATGTGGTCACCGAGGTAGATCATGCCTTCGCGATGAAAAACTACGATTTAGAAGCACGCACCGATGGGAAAGGCTATATCGTGACTGCACAGCCTGGAAATCATCCTATGGCTTCCGACTTTCAGAAGATTCAATGGTCAAATAAGCTTTCTTATGAAAAAAATAATATTTATTATATTCTTCTTGAGTTCTTTTCTATTTGCACTTGGCAAAGGGCTGTTGAGCCTGGAGTTTGTGAATGAAGGCTTTTTCTATGCCTAAGGAATAGCCCACCACCCCACCAGTTATCGTACCTATACAACCGAAGATCGGACCACCTGCCGCTAACCCAGCAAAACCAACAAAAATGGCACCAAGAGCTGTATAAGACTGAATTATACCTTTGGCTTTCTTATACAGCCGATCAGAAAACTCTTGTATTACGTCAGGATCATAAACAGCTTTCATTTCTTTAGCCTAGATTTCACGTTCATATTATGATTTACGTCTGCTAGCTCAGTCGATAGATACCCGATCATATAGCTAACCGTGGTCGATCCCAGACAGCATATGAATCGACGCGCTTACATCGGCGACCGCAATTAGGGCAGCGCCGACTTTTTGGCCAAATTTCCTCGTCAATTTTCCCAAAACGACTTTCATATAGATTACGGCTTTCTTCCCAGGCTTTTTTAAGGTTGTTCGCATCTTCTTTATTTCGCATTCCAAAGTATGGGAAGTGGTGAAGAAAATAACCCAAAGCCTTTTCGCAATCATCTTGATACTTCAATGTATCCAGGATGTGAAAATGCCAGAAATCATCAACAAAAACTGAGGGGACCATTGGGAAGTCCGGATTCTCTTTGCACAGAATCAAGTACTTCCTATATTCCGCCGCTACTTTTCTAGTGAAATCCAAGCTCCATCCTAGTCCTTCCTCTTTATCCATGACCTTGACCATTATTGGTTCCAGATCGATATCTTCTATCAACATAACAGGCATTCAATTACTCCTCACAGACCCACAACACCATGGCGTAACGCCAATTGGAACTTATATATATCTGCCGGAAACTAGCTCTAATAGTCCGTACACATGGTTAGCTTCAGCCTGTAAAAATAAAACGTGATACGCGTCACATGTCAACACTTGTACCCGTTTGTCGCGCAAACACAAAAAAGGGGCCCGTCCCCCCCCTTCGAATAGTAACGACTAACTAACCCTTAGAACCGGGCCATCACTCATCCCAACCGACTCTAACTCCTTCGCCGCCTTCACCTCATCGAGCGTGTGCATGGGCCGGGCGAACGGCCTTCGGTGACGGTCTCGGGGTCGGTGTTGGCTTGTTCCGGGATCTTAGCCATGCCGTCGATGAAGTCGTTCATGGCTTCCTTGGTTTCGGTGGGCTCGATCAGGAAGTACTCGGGCACCAGCAACGGAAGTGGCTTGCTGGTTGTAGTCGAGCAGGCGATTGGCGATATCGAGCGCGGTGACGTGGTTGTCCTTGGCCTGTTTGGCGAAGGTGAGGATGAATTCGTGGCTGGCGCGGCGCTCGGGGTAGGCGGCCTGGCAGCCGATGGTTTCGAGGCGCTTGAGCAGGTAGTTGGCGGCGAGGGTGGGGAACTCGCCGACGCCCTAGATCACAGCCTTGCTGTGACGTACGATCTTTCGCCCTCGAGAAGCGCAAATGGCTTACAACGATTTCAGTCTCAGCCCAATGTGCTCAAACGACTAGACGACTAGCCTGGACAGCGGTGCTTAAACACACCCTATCAGCGGTCGTCTCGGCCGACAGAATGCGGTACTTTTGTGCCCACGACCAGTCGATGGTCGGGTAGCGCGTAGCCATACAAGACCTTCGGGAAAAGCGCGTGGCCGTCTGATAGCGGTGTTTAACTGCCCGACCGCCCTTATGGGCACTCGTTAAACAAACCTATCAGTGGAGTACGACCATGAAATACCGCACCCTCAAAGTCCGCAAAGGCCACCGGGACTACACGCTGAAAAGCAAACCGTACAGCGGCAACCCGATCACTCCTTTCCTCCTTCTCAAAGGCACTTGGCTGGAACAGGCCGGGTTTACTATCGATACGCCTGTATCCGTATCCGTTGAGGATGGACGGCTATCGATCGTTCGAGATGGCAGTCGGTGAGGATCGAGCCCCAGCGCTAAGCTGGGGCTTATTGTGCCTATATGAGAAATCGGTTCACCGACTAAGCAGCTCTTCGATTGCTCCTCGCTGACTTTTTCTGGCCTTTCTGTAATGCAGATTTGCTGCTGACGCGACAAACTATCTATCAGACCTCGACCTTCTTCAACAACTGATCCCTGCTCTCTGTGGCGGCCAACTGGCTTCGCTGATAATCCAAAAAAACGGGCTCTAATGTGTTGAATAGCGATTTTGCAGCACCGTTTGCGGAACTCGAAATATTTTGGATTTCTTGTAGAAGCAAACCTCTTATACCTTTAAAGCAAATTGCTAATACAAAAAGGCTGACAACCATCATCCAAACCCAACTTGGGATCCTCCCTTTTTGGCCCAGCGCTTCCCGAACAAATGTAGCTGCAGCGCCGATAATGCTTCCAGTAACTATAAACGCGCCCAAATAGCCAGCTTTAATCGTATACTCAATTACAGCACTTCGAGCATAGTTCTTAGCAGAAGCTGTAATCTCTACGCCAACAGCTTTTGCGCCCATTTTCGAAATATGCGAATCTCGCGTGAGCACTGAGTATCCGGTCGCCATATGCAATTTGACATATGGAACATCTTTGGGATCGATGGCATTTTTCTCCGGACCGCCGCTTTCGATGAAAGTAATATTTTTCTTATATAGCAGCCACTTTTTTAATAACAAGTTTGGATCAAAACCTTCCTCTTTGGCAATAAGTGGAATGTTTTTCTCGATTTCGACATTTAGATAAGTAGGTGCAAACACAACTATAGTCTCAGACTCTATGGCCTCCAGGAGATTAGTTCGTGCATCAGGTTTTTTCGCCTTACAAACAAGCCACCGCAGATCAGCAAGCACTGCATTTGCATCTAGCACTATTTTAATTTGAAACAAATGGCCAAATTGAGCGAACATCCCTTTTTCCGAAAACATGCGTCTCAAAATAGGAAGTTGGTCAGATCTGATTTGCTGCTTGTCATTCATTGTCTTTTCCATTGCTTGGGCGAGTCACCATCGGCTTAGAGTGGCCTAAACTGCAAAATGCTCAGAAACCACAGCAGGAATAGGTTGGGCGTGCCAATTGTATTTGAGCAAGCACTTATCGATGACAAGCTCAGCGACTTTGTTATATTTCCCCTGTTTGGCGAAGCTGAGGGCGAATTCGTGGCTGGCGCGGCGCTCCGAGTTAGGCACTCTGGCAACCGATAGCACCGATGCGTTCGGGCGACAAGGAATGCAGCCGCCCGTTCTTATCAACACTTCAAAAAATATGTGTCTACTCTACTCTGCGCAAATAAATATAGCGTATCTTATGATATTTTCAACCGCTATTAAGACAGGTTAACGTAACGCATAAAGAATGAGGCTAACAGGCACAGAACTCCGATTCCGGCGAAAGGCCCTTTCTCCGTATTAAGCAAAAACGAAGATCCAAATCTAAGGAAGCTGCCCAACCCGAAAGGCACCATTATTTTCACCATTACATCTGTTATGTGGTCAAACGCCCATACAACAGTAATAATTATTGCCATGCCTAGTATAAAGACAATTTCTGGTGTCGCATTCTCGATCCTAAAAAGAAAAACACTCAAAAAAGCAAAGATTGCAGCCAATGAAATAAATGCAAACGCTGTCTTTGGAAGCCGTCTAATAATCTCTTTTTTATAGCGATCCATGTCACTTTTCACATTGCCATCAACATCCCTGAAATATTTAACCAATAACCTATCGACAGAAGATCTTAAATCTTTCGGAACAAAGTAATCCCAACCCATCATAAAGGCTGCGGCGATCTGAAAGTACAGTATTGTCAAGTTCTCAAATTTCATTAAATCTCCTATCTATTTTCCCTACCGTCGTGCTGAAATATAGCGAGCCAAGAAAAAATGCTCGATGGCGCTGTCCAATATGTATATCGACCACGCTGTTTGGGTCTTAAGATCTGAGCGTTATATTTTTCTAGGCTTGCCTATAGCCGCTCCAAGGCCCAACTTCGCGCCAAGCATGCGCTTTTCGATGTCGAGCAACGTGACTTGGCTGTCCTTCATCAGTTTGACAAAGATAAGAATGGGGTCTTCGTTGACGCGGCGCTAGGGGTAAGCGGCTTGGCAGCCGGTGCCTTCGAGGCTCTTGAGCAGGTGGTTGGCGGCGAGGGTGGAGTATTCGTCGAAGCAAATCATGTCTTTAAGCGCAACGGTAAGTCCTAGTGCGGCTGGTAGCCCCCCCCTTAGACTGGACGCTCTACCAGTAGTCCGGCTTCTTGATTGGCTTCTTTCTTGTTGGTATCTGGTCGGGAAGGTGTGATTGCGAAAGCTCAATATCGGTGATGTGATGCCGAGTCCAGTCTGCAAACTCGCTGAGGCTCTTATTTCCCGGGCGATGCCCATTGGATGACTTTGGGTCCCTGATAGGAAAAATAACGCCCAGTTGGAGCTTCCCACCGAAGTCCTCTTTCAGGGCTTTTACAACGGGGGCTAGGTCTGTGTCATTCGAGACAAATACCTGTTGATCAACGCCATCCTTGAGCGCGTCACGATAGGCTTCCAAAGCCATATTAACGTCCGTTTCCTTCTCCTCAAGGCGCCATACATCAACTCGACGAGACTTATCAGGCGGTTGCCTGTATTCAAGGAGGCGGGCCCTTTCCAGGCTGTAATAGCCTGTGATGATTTTTACTGTAGAGGGGTACAGCGCCTTCAGAGCTCGATGATAGGACTGCTGCGCAATCATGGCGTCCTGCCCGTGCGTGGCGATCTTGGCGTGTATATTTGCAGTAAAAAACTTGATGCAGACGAGATCAGAGGCTGGATCTTGTGTGCGGACAATGCGCTCGAATAACAGCTTCTGAATGTCCAGCCATTTATCCTGGCTATGTTTCAGGCAGCCGTAGAATAGATTGTAGCCGTCTACATAGATAATGGTTTTCATGCAGTGGGGCTCCGGTAAAATTCGGTGCCCCAGAAATGAGAAAACCGCCTAGAAGGCGGTTTTCTCGCCCCAAGCATTAGCCAACCTAATGACCCTGCGAGGGGGGAGTCGTGCCTGATATGTTGCGATATCAACCACAGGTTGTCAACCTTAAGGTGACAACCTTGCATGGGCGACCGGGCATCTAACCCACTGAAAAGCATCAATTTTTCACCCTGGAGACACCAGCAATGACATCTACGGGGCTGGGCATCGCGGGCCCATGGTCGCCGCCTAGCAGACCAGAATCTGAGCGGCTGAAAAGAGCCTGGAGAACGATGTCTCTAGATTCGGTATCCAGAGCCCCTTCGTTGATTAAGGATAGATAAAGGTGGGAGAGCTGCTCTCTTTCCTCTGCGTCACGCTGTAGGTGATAGGAGCTGAATGTCAGTCTGGAGAGGACGCGGACCAGGAAAACGGCTGCGGCAGCGGATGCCCCGAACAGAACGACGCCTTGCAAACTGTGCAGGCCAAATGGAATTTCGGATTTATTCGTTAGCCATTCCAAGAAAAAGGCGCCTGCGGCGACGGATAGCAACAAAGAAAAAAGCACTAGCAGCCTGGCCCATCCTTTGCCTTGGCGCCCAAGAGTATCAGCCCGGTCCGCCCAATACTTGGCGGGAGCCTCCAGGCGAAGCTTCTCCCGATAGAGTTGCTCTAGCTCTTTGTTACGCTCAACAGCATGGTCCACCATGCTATTAAATAGCTCTGAATGAGCGGCTACAGCTTTTTTCGAATCTTCCCTGTAATGAGTAAACCAGTCTGCGGTCTGCTTCTGCATCCGGTCAAACCATTCTTTGAAGTCACTCTCGGTTCGGTTTCGCCAGCTGTCAATCTCATTGCGAAAGTCTGCTATTTCCACGACCAGTTTGTCCCGTTCTTCTTCCAGATCTTTTCTTAGCGTTTCAAACGACTTCTTTTCTGATTTACGGCGCTTTACTAGATGTGACCGGTCTTGTAGGCGATATTCGTAGGCCATTAAAAGGCCGGTGAAGGAATCAAAACTTGGCGGATTTCCTGCCACTTGGGCGATATTGCTGACTATCGAATCACGAAACGAGTTCCCTGATGTCTGGGAATATTCGTAGGCGGCCAGCATGGCCTCGACAAAAGGGGTACCTCGATATACCCAGTTTTGAGCCATCCAGTTTGTAAATGCCTTTTTGTCTCTCTCAAAGACCTGCCGGACTTGGTCGATATTATTCTTTTTGGGTTCTGCTAACTCCGCTTCCTCTAAAGCATTCATCTTTTCCAGGAAGGCCGTCACCTGCTCCGGAACTGATGCCAGCGGCTTATCGAGGTTATTGCCGATTTGTTCTCTTTTTTCGTTCCAGAATCGACGTTCAGCCTCCAGAAACGAACGCACCTCCTCCGAGGTCTTTAGCACAAAAGACTGCTTCGCCCTGTCGATAATCTTTAAATTAACATCCATATTTGGCTACCTGTTATAGGACAATCCCTGTTTTTTTATGGTATCCAGAAGTCAAGTAAGCCTACAAAGCCAACTTCTTGTTAGCTGTGATTCCTGTAAGGCCATGTTTGGCCGCTTATTGTTATACGTCCACAGCCAGCGCGGCGCAAACTCCTGAGCCACACGCTATAGCTTGTCGCACAAACACAAAAAAGGGGCCAGAAAAGGCCCCTTCAAATAGTAACGACTAACTAACCCTTAAAACCGCACCATCACTCACTCCAAACCAAATCCAACTCCTTCGCCGCCTTCACCTCATCCAGCCGGCGCACGGGCTGGGTGAACGGCGCTTCGGTGACGGTCTCCGGGTTGGTGTTGGCTTCTTCCAGGATTTTGGCCATGGCGTCGATGAAGTCGTCCATGGCTTCCTTGGTTTCGGTTTCGGTGGGCGCGCTCACGGA